>Ga0265293_10000197_pt1 | contig 149243 bp, 139 predicted proteins | sample Munlanlewell138R_FD_192505 | JGI IMG/M metagenome (GOLD analysis project Ga0265293, IMG submission 192505) | Leachate microbial communities from a municipal landfill in Southern Ontario, Canada - Leachate well 138R | ecosystem: Engineered > Solid waste > Landfill > Unclassified | place...
CCTATGGATAGCCCGTGGACAACGCCTACGGCGTTGCCCACCGTCTACCCACAGGTCGGCGGCTGCACACATCAACACAGGCTGCCAGCTACCAAGTTCAGACTCATCTACGGATTGGAATCGACTGCTGAACCCGCCACAAACCCGTCACAAAAGTCGCCCATGAGCGACAAGCATGCCATGGCGCCTTATAATACGCCCAGTCTGGCAATGCAAGGCAATTCTGGCGCACATGTCTCTCGATGTACTCACCTTCGGCCTGAACCACGTCTCGGCACCGGTGGCGGTGCGCGAGCGCGTGTCGTTCCCGCTCGAACTGGTCAAGCCGGCGCTGGCGGCGCTGCGCACGGCCTTTGGGGCATCGGTGCGCGAAGCGGCGATCCTGTCCACCTGCAATCGCACAGAAATCTACTGCGCGGCCGAACCGGCCGTGGGCGAGCAGCTGCCCGCGTGGCTGGCCGAATTCAACCGGGTCGAAGCCGGCGAACTGGTGCCCCACCTGTACCAATACCAAAGAAATGACGCCGTGCGCCATGCCTTCCGGGTGGCCAGCGGGCTTGACTCCATGGTGCTGGGCGAGCCGCAGATCCTCGGGCAGATGAAATCGGCGGTGCGCGCAGCAGAGCAGGCGGGTGCATTGGGCACCCTGCTGCACCAGTTGTTCCAGCGCACGTTCTCGGTGGCCAAGGAAGTGCGTTCGCAAACGGCCATCGGGGCCCATTCCGTGTCCATGGCGGCGGCGGCCGTGCGCCTGGCCGAGCGCGTACTGGGGGATCTCTCGCAGTCGCGCGTGCTGTTCATCGGTGCCGGCGAAATGGTCCAGTTGTGTGCCACGCACTTTGCGGCGGCACGGCCGCTGCAACTGGCAGTGGCCAACCGTACGCTCGAGCGGGCCGAGCAACTGGCCGGGCAGTTCGATGCCCGCACGCTCAAGCTGTCGTCCCTGCCCGAGCATCTGGCCGAGTTCGACGTCGTCGTCTCATGCACGGCGTCCTCGCTGCCCATCCTGGGGCTGGGCCTGGTCGAGCGCGCAGCACGCATCCGGCGCCATCGGCCCATGGTCATGGTGGATCTGGCCGTGCCGCGCGACATGGAACCCGAAATCGGCCGGCTGGCCGATATCTACCTGTACACGGTAGATGATCTCGGCCGCCTGGTGCAATCAGGCAACGATGCCCGTCGGGCGGCCGTGGTGCAGGCCGAGGCGATCATCGAAGCGCGCGTGCAGCATTTCATGCACTGGCTCAGCAACCGCGAGATCGTGCCCGCCATCGTGCACTACCAGCACAATGCCGAGGCCCTGCGCCAGGCCGAGCTCGAACGGGCACGGCGCTTGCTGGCACGCGGCGATGATCCCGAGGCCGTGCTCGAATACCTCGCGCACAGCCTCACCAACAAGCACCTGCATGGTCCGCTGGCGGCGCTCAACCGTAGCGAAGGGGTCGAGCGCAACCAGCTGCTGTCCCTGTTGCCGCGCCTCTTGCCCGAACCGGGTGCGCGCCGGCATTAGCGTCTTTCACGCCCACGCCCACGCCCACGCCCACGCCAGCGTCATGCCGGCCGGTCCCATGTCCGGGGTCGGGGCCCTGAATATTCCGATTCGCTCTTGATCGCCAAACCTCATGAAAGCTTCTGTGCACCAACGGCTTGAACAGCTCGATTTGCGGCTGGTCGAAATCGATGCGCTGCTCGCCGAACCCGATAGCGCGGCCGATCTCGATCGCCTGCGCCGGCTCACGCGTGAGCGTGCCGAGATCGAGCCGGTGGTGCGCGTGTTTGCTGCCTGGCGGCAGGCACAGGATGACCGCGACACCGCACGCGAGTGGTTGTCCGAACCGGACATGCGCGCCCTGGCCGAAGAAGAATTGCGCGACGCGGCCGAGCGGCTCGAACAGTACGAGGCCGATCTCCAGGTTCTGCTGCTGCCCAGGGATCCCGACGACGATCGGGGCGTGTTTCTCGAAATCCGGGCCGGTACCGGGGGTGATGAAAGTGCCCTGTTCGCAGGTGATCTGCTGCGCATGTACAGCCGTTACGCCGAGCTGCAGGGCTGGCGCGTCGAGCTGGTGTCGGCCAGTGAAGCCGAACTGGGCGGCTACAAGGAAGTGATCGCACACTTGACAGGGCAGGGGGTGTATGGTCGGCTCAAGTTCGAATCGGGTGCGCATCGCGTGCAGCGCGTCCCCGAAACCGAATCCCAGGGCCGTGTGCACACATCGGCCTGCACCGTGGCGATCATGCCCGAGGCCGACGAACAGGCCGACATCCGCATCGATCCCCAGGACCTGCGCATCGACACGTTCAGGGCCAGTGGCGCGGGGGGGCAGCACGTCAACAAGACGGATTCCGCGGTACGCATCACGCACCTGCCCACGGGGCTGGTCGTCGAATGCCAGGACGACCGCTCGCAGCATCGCAACCGCGATCGCGCCATGCAGGTGCTGGCGGCCCGTCTGAAGGACCGCCAGCAGCAAGAGGCCCAACAGCGTGAAGCGGCGCAGCGCAAGAGCCTGGTGGGTTCGGGTGACCGCTCCGAGCGCATCCGGACCTACAATTTCCCGCAGGGCCGCGTCACCGACCACCGCATCAACCTCACCCTCTACAAGCTGGGCCAGATCATGGACGGCGAACTGGACGAGCTCACGTCGGCGTTGCTGGCCGAGCACCAGGCTGCCCAACTCGCCGAGCTGGCGCACGATTGAACCATGGATGTCTCGGATACGATCTCTCTGCGCGCCGCACTGATGGCCAGCCGGCTGCCGCGACTCGAGACCCATCTGCTGTGGCAGACGGTTCTGGGGGTGACGCGAGCCTGGCTGATCGCCCACGATCTGGACCCGGTCACGGCCGCGCAGGTGGCGCAATTCGAGGCCCTGCAGGCGCGCCGGCTGGCAGGCGAGCCCATGGCCTACTTGCTGGGCGTGCGCGAATTCTACGGGCGGGATTTTGCTGTCGGGCCGGCGGTGCTCATCCCGCGCCCCGAAACCGAAGGATTGGTCGAGTGCGCCCTGCAGATCGTACAACGGGTTCACCAGCCCCGCATTCTTGACCTGGGTACCGGCAGTGGCGCCGTGGCGGTGACTCTGGCGCTCGAGCGTCCGGATGCCGATGTGCTCGCCACGGACTGCAGCCACGAGGCCTTGGCCGTGGCGCACGGCAATGCAGACCGACTGGGTGCACAATTGGGGTTTTTGCAGGGAAATTGGTACGATGTCGAGTTGGGTTCGAGATGCTTTGATCTGATCGTATCGAACCCGCCGTACATACCGGCCCGGGATGCGCACTTGCACCAGGGCGATCTGCGCTTCGAGCCGGGCCCGGCCCTGACTGACGGGGCCGATGGCCTGCAGGCCCTGCAGGTCATCGTGCGCGGTGCCGGTGCATATTTGTGCGCGCAAGGGGCATTGTGCGTCGAGCACGGCTGGGATCAGGCCGCCGCCGTGCGCGCCATGATGGCCGCTGCCGGTTTCACAGGGGTTGCCAGCCAGCGTGATCTGGCAGGCATCGAACGCATTACACAGGGCCGGTGGCCGGCCTGATTCATCACAGAGCAACCAGAGAGCACCATGAGCGATACAGTACAGTCCGAAGTCCACAACTTCATCCGCGAAACCGTCACCGAGCATCCGCTGGTGCTCTTCATGAAGGGTACGGCGCAATTTCCGCAATGCGGCTTTTCGGCGCGTGCCATACAGATTCTGAAAGAAGAAGGTGTCACCCAGCTGGTCACGGTGAACGTGCTCGATGACGCCGAAGTGCGCCAGGGCATCAAGGACTACTCGAACTGGCCCACCATCCCGCAGCTGTATGTCAAGGGCGAGTTCGTCGGTGGTACCGACATTCTGGGCGAGATGCATCAGAACGGTGAACTGGCACCGATGCTGAAAGAAGCGGGCGCCATCGCCTGATCCGATGCGGCGGGGCCCTGCTCCGTATTACTACCGATTGTGAGAAAACCCTTCAAAGGTGCACCATGCGCATGCTCGCGCGCGTTTGCAAGGTGCGCATTCTGGTTTACCAACCACCCATAGGGGCTCTCTCTCATGCAACGTCGATCCTTCCTGAAGAAGGCAGCCCTTGGTGCGGCTGCCGGCAGCGCTACCCTCGCTGCCCCCGCATTCGCCCAGGACTCACCTGTCATCCAGTGGCGTCTGGCATCCAGTTTTCCGCGCAGCGCCGATGCCATCTATTCCGGCGGCGAGCACGTCGCCAAATACATTTCCGAAGCCACCGATGGCAAATTCCAGATCCGGGTCTTTCCGGGCGGTGAACTGCTGCCTGCGCTGGGGGTGCTCGATGGCGTGCAGAACGGCACGGTCGAGTGCGGCCATACCGCGTCGTACTACTACTACGGCAAAAATCCGACCCTGTGTTTCGATGGCGCCGTGCCCTTTGGCATGAATACGCGCCAGATGAACGCCTGGGTGTTGCAGGGCGGCGGGCTCGATCTGTTGCGCGAAGTGTTCAACCAGTACAACATTGTCAATTTTCCCTGCGGGTTCACGGGCTGCCAGATGGGCGGGTGGTTTCGCAAGGAAGTCAAGACGGTGCAGGATCTCGAGGGCCTGAAATTCCGTACGGCGGCCTTCGCCGGGGCGGTGCTCATGAAACTGGGGGTGGTGCCGCAGCAGATCGCAGGCGGCGACATCTACCCGTCGCTCGAAAAAGGCACCATCGATGCAGCCGAATGGATCGGCCCCTACGATGACGAAAAACTCGGCTTTCACCGGGTCGCGCCCTACTACTATTTTCCGGGCTGGTGGGAAGGCACGCTGCAGGTCTCGCTGTACGTCAACAAAAACAAGTTCGAGGGCCTGCCCAAGCACTACCAGGATATTGTCACAGATGCCGCGGCACGTGCCACCAGCGTGATGCTGGCCACGTATGACGCCGAAAACCCCAAGTCGCTCAAGCGCCTGGTGGCCGAAGGCGCCAAGCTGCGGGTCTTCCCCAAACCGGTCATGGATGCCTGCTTCAAGGCCTCCGAAGAAACCTATGCCGAACTCTCGGCAAAGGATCCCGGCTTCAAGAAGGTGTACGACCACTACAAGGCATTCCTCGATCAGGAAATCCCCTGGTTCCGCATCGCCGAAGGCAGTTTCGACCAATACATGGCTTCGATGATCAAGTAACACCAGGTAACGTGGTGTCTGGGCCCGCTCTCGGGCTGCTGATCGCACAGGCACCTGGCCCGCGTCGGGCTCAGATGCCCGTGCGGGTGTCTGGTTTCTTTTTTTCCGGGTCGTCATGAACGCTCTCCTTGCCCTGGCACGGCTGATCGACACGATCAATCGTCGTGTCGGTCAGGCCGTGACCTGGCTGGTTCTGCTTGCCGTGGTCATCAGCGCCACCAATGCCACGGTGCGCAAGATCTTCAATGTCAGTTCGAACGCCTGGCTCGAGCTGCAGTGGTATCTGTTCGGTGCCATCTTCCTGCTGGCGGCCGGATACACGCTGCTCAAGAATGAGCACGTCCGTGTGGACGTGCTTGCAGCCCACCTGTCCCGCCGCAGTCAGTTGTGGATCGAAATTTTCGGCGTGCTGTTCTTCATGTTTCCGGCCTGCGGGCTCATCATGTGGCTGGGCTGGCCCTTCTTCATGGATGCCTTCGTCAATGCCGAACAATCGTCGAACGCCGGGGGGCTGATCCGCTGGCCGGCCAAGCTGCTGATTCCCATCGGTTTTGCGCTGCTGATCCTGGCCGGGCTCTCGCATCTCATCAAGTGTATCGGCGCGCTCATGGGGCGTTGTCCCGATCCCCGTGAGGTGCATGCGGGCAAGTCGGCCGAAGAAGAACTCGCCGACGAGATCGCCCGTCAGGCGGCCCAGCGCGAGGCCGCCTCGCAACAGAGGCACTGACCATGGACGCCCTCCTGATTGCCTACATGGCGCCCATCATGTTCGGCACGCTGGTCGTACTCCTGCTGCTGGGCTTTCCAGTCGCCTTTTCGCTGGCGGCCAACGGCATTCTGTTCGGCTTGATCGGTGTCGACCTGGGCCTGCTGTCACCGGCCCTGTTCCAGGCCTTGCCGCAGCGTGTCTTCGGGGTCATGTCCAACGAGGCCCTGCTGGCCATCCCGTTCTTCACCTTCATGGGCCTGATTCTCGAGCGCTCGGGCATGGCCGAAGACCTGCTCGAGACCATCGGGCAACTGTTCGGCCCCATGCGTGGCGGGCTGGCCATCGCGGTGGTCATCGTGGGTGCCATGCTGGCCGCCACGACAGGGGTGGTCTCGGCGTCGGTGATTTCCATGGGTCTGATCTCCCTGCCCATCATGTTGCGCTATGGCTACGATCGCCGCCTGGCCACCGGGGTGATCGCGGCCTCGGGTACGCTGTCGCAGATCATCCCGCCCTCACTGGTGCTCATCGTGCTGGCCGATCAATTGGGTCGTTCGATCGGCGACATGTACAAGGGGGCGTTCCTGCCCGGGTTTGCCCTCACCGGCTTGTACATCGTGTATGTGCTCACCGTGGCTTTTTTCCGGCCCAGGGCAGCGCCCGCCATCCCCATCGAGGCGCGCACCTTCATCGAACCCAATGGCAGCCACGGCATCCCCTCGCTGCTCGTCCTCATGGCCCTGTCGGTCGGCGTGTCGCTGCTCGGGGTCGAATTCCTGCTCGAAGACGGCGGCCACGTCGACGAACTGATCGTCACCAGCATCCTCATCTGGGGGGTGGCGGCCTTCATCATGGCCACGCTCAACAAGGTGCTGCGCCTGGGGCTGCTGTCACAGATCGCCGAACGGGTCACCTTCGTGATGATCCCGCCACTGGCCCTGATCTTCCTGGTGCTGGGCACCATCTTCATCGGCGTCGCCACGCCCACCGAGGGTGGCGCCATGGGGGCCGTGGGCGCGCTCGTCATGGCGCTGATCAAGCGGCGCCTGAACCTGCAGTTGCTGCGCCAGGCGATGGACACCACCACCACGCTCACCTGCTTCGTGGTGTTCATCCTCATCGGTTCGTCGGTGTTCAGCCTGACCTTCCGCGGGGTGGACGGCGATCTGTGGGTCGAGCACCTGCTCACCAGCCTGGCGGGCGGCGACATGGGTTTTCTCATCGTCGTCAGCATCCTGACCTTCTGCCTGGCGTTCTTCCTTGATTTTTTCGAACTGGCCTTCATCATCGTGCCGCTGATCGGGCCCGTGGCCGACAAAATGGGCATCGACCTGATCTGGCTGGGCATTCTGCTGGCGGTGAACATGCAGACCTCGTTCATGCACCCGCCGTTTGGCTTTGCGCTGTTCTATCTGCGCTCGGTCGCCCCCAAGGACGACTACACCGACAAGCTCACCGGCCAGAAGATCGCCCGGGTGACCACCGGCCAGATCTACTGGGGCTCGGTGCCCTTCATTCTGATCCAGATCGTCATGGTGGTGATCGTGCTGCTCTACCCGCAGATGGTCACGCACTACAAGGCCGACCGCCCGGACGTCAATCTCGACGAGATCAGCATCGACATCGGCGATGACGGCAACTACGGTGGCGGGGGATATGGCGATGCGTTTGGCGCCTACGGGTCCGGTTATGAAGATGCCGATGGCACCGACGCGTCAGGCACGACCCCTTCAGGCGCCGCCGAAGGCGATTCGGGTGCCGCTGGCGGGCCGGCCGGCAGCGGTGATTCCGGCGCCAATGGTGCGCCGGCCACCACCAGTGGCACAGCCGGTGAGGCTCGCAAGAATGCATCGGATGATGACCAATACACCAATATGTTCAGGTAGGCGGCGTACAATTTCAGGGTGTTGATCTTCGATCCAGGCCCGAATCTCCCATGTCCAGCCGTTTTCTTGATGATGTGCAGGCCCGTCTCGCCCAGTTGCGCACCGACGGATATTACAAATCCGAGCGCGTGATCGCCGGCCCCCAGTCGGCCCGCGTGCACCTGGCCGATGGCTCGTCCGTACTCAATTTCTGTGCCAACAACTATCTGGGCCTGGCCAATGACCCGCGCCTCATCCGGGCTGCGGTCCGGGGCCTGGAGCAGGATGGCTTCGGCCTGGCCTCGGTGCGTTTCATTTGCGGCACGCAGGCCGGGCACAAGGCGCTCGAGGCCGAACTGGCCCAATGGCTGGGCATGGGTGATGCCATCCTGTATTCCAGCTGTTTCGATGCCAATGGCGGCCTGTTCGAGGCCCTGCTCGATGAGCAGGATGCCGTCATCAGCGACGCCCTCAACCATGCCAGCATCATCGACGGCATTCGGCTCAGCAAGGCACGCCGGTACCGCTATGCCAACAATGACATGGCCGATCTGCGCAGCCAGCTGCAGGCGGCCCGCGACGGCGGTGCGCGCCACATCCTGGTGGCAACCGATGGCGTGTTCTCCATGGATGGCATCGTGGCCAACCTGGGTGCGATCTGTGATCTGGCTGACGAATTCGATGCATTGGTCATGGTCGATGACTCCCATGCGGTGGGCTTCATGGGGGCCGAAGGCCGGGGCACGCCCGAGCACTGTGGCGTACAGGGCCGCGTGCACCTGCTCACGGGCACCCTGGGGAAAGCGCTGGGGGGCGCATCGGGCGGCTATGTGGCCGCCGATGCGCGGGTGGTCGACCTGCTGCGTCAGCGCTCCAGGCCCTACCTGTTCTCGAACACCCTGGCCCCTGCCATCGTCGCGGCATCGCGTCAGGTGCTCACATTGTTGCGCGGCTCCGAAGGGGCCCGGCTGCGTGAACGCGTGCAGCACAATGGCCGGCTTTTTCGCCGGCAGATGCAGGCGCTGGGCTTTCATCTGGTGCCCGGCGAGCATCCCATCATTCCGGTCATGCTGGGCGAGGCCGCCCTGGCCGCCCGCATGGCCGATGCGCTGCTCGAACAGGGCATTTACGTCATCGGCTTCTCGTACCCGGTCGTCCCCAAGGGGCAGGCGCGCATTCGCACCCAGATGAGCGCGGCGCATACCCCGGAAGACATCGAACACGCGGTGCAGGCCTTTGCACAGGTTGGCCGTGCGATGGGGGTCATCCAATGAAAGCGCTGGTCAAGACCCGGCCTGGCGTCGGGCTCGAACTGGTCGAGGTGGAGCGCCCCGTCGTGGGTCACAATGATCTGCTCATCCGCATCCACAAGACGGCCATCTGCGGCACCGACATCCACATCTGGAACTGGGACGACTGGGCGGCGCGCACCATTCCGGTGCCCATGCACGTGGGCCACGAATACATGGGCGAAGTGGTCGAGGTCGGCCAGGAGGTGCGTGGCTTTTCGGTGGGCGATCGCGTCTCCGGAGAAGGCCACATCACCTGCGGGCACTGCCGCAATTGCCGGGCCGGGCGGCGCCATCTGTGCCGCAATACGCAGGGGGTGGGCGTGAACCGCCCGGGGGCTTTTGCCGAGTATCTGGCCATCCCGGCCTTCAATGCCTTCCGCATCCCCGATGATGTGTCCGACGATCTGGCGGCGATCTTCGATCCGTTCGGCAATGCCGTGCACACGGCGCTGGCCTGGGATCTGTCCGGTGAGGACGTGCTCATCACCGGCGCCGGGCCCATCGGCGCCATGGCGGCCGCCATTGCCCGTCACGTCGGTGCCCGGCATGTGGTCATCACCGATGTGAACGACTATCGCTTGCAACTGGCGGCACGCATGGGGGCCAGCCGGGTGGTCAACGTGGCCCGCGAAGATCTGGCAGAGGTGATGCGCGAACTGGGCATGGTCGAAGGCTTCGATGTCGGGCTCGAGATGTCGGGCGTGCCTGATGCGCTTGCGGCCCTGCTGGCGCAGATGAATCACGGCGGCAAGGTCTCGCTGCTGGGCATCCTGCCCGACGGCGTGGGCATCGCATGGAGCCAGGTGATCTTCAAGGGGCTTGAAATCAAGGGCATCTACGGCCGCCAGATGTTCGATACCTGGTACAAGATGGCCGCCATGCTGCAAAGCGGCCTGGACATTTCGCCCGTCATCACCCACCACTACCCGGTGGCCGATTACCGCCGCGCCTTCGAGACCATGCGCTCGGGCGCCAGCGGCAAGGTGATCCTCGACTGGCGCCCCCGCGCGTAGCTCAGGGGTAGAGCCCGCGCACGTGGTGGGCTTCCAGGATGCGGGTGCAGGCCACGATGAACGCGGCGGTGCGCAATGACACGCCGTGCTGGCGTGCCACCGACGACATGGCGGCATAGGCGGCGCGCATCATGGCTTCGAGCCGGTGGTTGATTTCCTGCTCGGTCCAGAAGAAGCTCGAGAAATCCTGCACCCACTCGAAGTAGCTGACGGTCACCCCGCCGGCATTGGCCACCACGTCGGGCACAATGACGGTCCCCTTGGCCGAGATGATGTCGTCTGCTTCGGGTGTCGTGGGGCCATTGGCCCCTTCGACCAGAATGCGGGTGTGGATCAGGTCGGCATTGTGTTCGGTGATCTGCCCTTCGAGCGCCGCCGGGATCAGGATGTCGGTCGGCAGCGACCAGAATTCTTGTGCGCTGAGCGTTTCGGTGCCAGCGGCGCCGGCCACGCCACCGGTCTTCTGGACATGATCGAGCAGGGCGGGGATGTTCAGGCCCCGCTCGGCATGGACAATGCCGGTGTGATCGTAGATGGCCACGACGTGCGCGCCGGCATCATGGAACAGGCGTGCGGCTGTGCCCCCCACGTTGCCGAAGCCCTGGATGGCGATGCGCGCCCCCTTGATTTCGATGCCCGATTCGCGCGCAGCTTCGCAGGCAATCACATAGACGCCGCGACCCGTGGCCTGGATGCGCCCCAGGCTGCCACCCAGCGATACGGGCTTGCCGGTGACCACCCCGGTATTGGTACCGCCTTCGTTCATCGAATAGGTGTCCATCATCCAGGCCATGATCTGGGCATTGGTGTTGACGTCGGGCGCAGGGATGTCCTTGTGCGGGCCGATGATGTCGTGGATTTCGCTGGTGTAGCGGCGGGTGATGCGTTCGATCTCGGCCTGCGAATACTGGTGCGGGTCAAAGCGTATGCCCCCCTTGGCGCCCCCGAAGGGCAGGTTGACCGCGGCCGACTTGATCGACATCCAGGCCGACAGCGCCATGACTTCCGACAGCGTGACGTCCTGGTGGAAGCGCACCCCGCCCTTGCCGGGGCCGCGCGACAGGCTGTGCTGCACGCGATAGCCCTCGAAATGCGCCATGGTGCCGTCATCGAGCCGGATGGGCACATCGACCACCAGAATCCGCTTGGGTCGCTTCAGGATGCCAACCAGCGGGGCCAGTGACCCGAGGTAGGGGGCGACCCGGTCGACCTGCTGCAGATAGATGGCCCAGGGGCCGGGATCATGGGGATTCAGGTAAGAAGGAAGATCGGAGACTGAAGATGCAGACATGAAGGGACCTGGTCAGAGAATAAGTGCGAAAACCCCCGAGGCGCCGTGCATCAGAGGGAAATCTTGGATGTGGTCCCTATTTTAGTGCGCAACGCAGAGTTCTTCAGAGCCCGTAGAGACGCAGGCCTTCGAGGTCGAGCACCTCGACACCCCCGTATGTCGCTTTGAGCAGCTCTGCAGCCTCGAGGGCGCGCAGGGCCTGGTTGGTACGCTGGCGCGAGATCCGCGCCAGGTAGCCGATTTCTTCCTGGGTGATGTCCAGGCGCATCGAGTTGCCCGGATACAGCAGCGGGTTGAAGAGTTCGGCCAGGCAGCGCGCCACCCGTGCATCCGGCGCGAGCAGGCGGTCGTATTCGGCCTTGCCGATGAACTGGGCCACGCGTTCGTTGAGCTGGTGCAGCAGGTAGCGGTTGAACGGGATGCTGGCATCGAGCAGCCAGTAGAAGGTGTCATTGCGCAGGCGGGCGATGGTGCTCTGGCGCAGCGCGATGATGTCGTACTTGCGGGCTTCGCGCTTGAGCAGCGAGCCTTCGCCGATCCAGCCCCCCGCAGGCACGCCGGTGAGCGAGGCCATCTTGCCATCGGCGGTGCCCACCGACACCTTGATCAGGCCCGCGAACACACCGATCCACGCGCTGGCCAACCCGCCCTTGTGTTCGATGATGGTGCCTGCGTCGACCTGTGCCACGGCCGTATCACGCACCACCCTGGCCTGCTGCGCATCATCGAGCAGGTCGAACCATGCGGCATGCCGGTGCAAGGCCTGAATCACATTCATCAGGAATTACCCTAGTTCAATCTTGAATGTCATACAAGGGACAGTTGGAACCCGAAGGGGGCGGTATCTTGAATGACAACAGCATCCATAGAGATGCACCACGGATGGCATGTCACATGCATCGACACCACGGAGACATCATGGTACAGGAAACCCATCGGGCTGCGAGCCCTTCTGTCGATCCGGCCAATGACATCCTGCTGTCGGTCGAGGGCCTGCACTTGGCATTCGGCGGCATCAAGGCCCTGCAGGGCATCGATCTGGCCGTGCGTCCGGGCGAGATCTATTCCATCATCGGCCCCAACGGCGCTGGCAAGACATCGCTGCTCAACTGTATCTCCGGGCGCTACCGTCCGCAGCAGGGCCGCATGGTCTTCAACGGCACCGACATCACCGGGCTCAAGCCCAATCAGCGCTGCAGGCTGGGGCTGGGGCGGACCTTCCAGAACCTGGCCCTGTTTGGCCACATGACCGTGCTCGACAACATTCTGGTGGGTCGGCATCATCTGATGCGCAACAATTTCCTCAGCGGATCGCTGTACTGGCTTTCAGGGGCGCGTCGCGAAGAACTCGAACACCGCCGGCATGTCGAAAACATCATCGATTTTCTCGAAATCGCGCATATTCGCCACAGCATTGCCGGCACGCTGTCATACGGCCTGTGCAAGCGTGTCGAACTGGCCCGGGCCGTGGCCCTGAACCCCAGGCTGCTGCTGCTCGACGAGCCCATGGCCGGCATGAACTTCGAAGAAAAGGAAGACATCGCCCGCTACATCATCGACCTCAACGAAGAGTGGGGCATCACCATTGTCATGATCGAGCACGACATGGGCGTCGTGGTCGATATTTCCGATCACGTCACCGTGCTCAACTTCGGCCAGCCCATCGCTTCGGGCCTGCCCGATGATGTCATGGCCGATCCCTTCGTGCGGCAGGCCTATCTGGGCGAAGAATCCCTGCTCGAGGAGTCGGCATGAATTCCGCCAGCGCCTGGCCCGACCTGCAGCAGCACGATACCTATCCGAAACTGCTGGCCCACAATGCCCGTCACTGGCCCGACGACATCGCCCTGCGCGAGAAAGAATTCGGCATCTGGAACGAAGTCACCTGGCGCGACTACGAGCAGGCCGTCGAACTATTCGCGCTCGGCCTGCTCGAGCTGGGTGTGCAGCCTGGCGATATCGTCGGCATCGTGGGCGACAACCGGCCCGAATGGGTGCAGTGCGAAATCGCCGTCCATGCCGTGGGGGCCATGAGCCTTGGCATCTACCAGGATTCAATGGGCGAAGAAGTCCAATACCTGCTCGACTATGGCCGGGTGCAGGTCATCATGTGCGAAGACGAAGAGCAGGTCGACAAGATCCTGCAGATCGCCGATGACTGCCCTGCAATCCGGCACATCATTTACCATGATCCCCGCGGCATGCGCAAGTACCCGGACCCGCGCCTGATCAGTCAGCACGAACTCTTCGAACGGGCTGGCGCCGCACGCCAGCGCGAGCCCGGGCGCTATCGCCAATTGGTCGAATCAGGCCCGGGCGAACGCCCTTCGATGCTGATCACCACCTCGGGGACCACGTCCCGGCCGAAACTGGTGATGTTCCAGTCCCGTTCCTTTCTCGATCACACCGCGGCCTATCTGCGGGCCGACCCCAAATATGCGGGCGACAACTACGTATCCGTGCTGCCGCTGCCCTGGATCATGGAGCAGGTCTACGCGCTGGCCCAGTCGCTGATCACTCGCATGACGGTCAATTTCGTCGAAGAATCCGAAACCATGATGCAGGATCTGCGCGAGATCGGCCCCAATTTCGTGCTGCTCGCGCCGCGCGTCTGGGAATCCATCGCCGCCGACGTCAAGGCGCGCATGATGGAAGCCTCGCGCATCAAGCAGTGGATGTACGCCCTGGGCATGAAAATCGGCATGCCGCAGCTCGAGCGTCACGGCCGGCCGTCGCGGCTGGCCCATGTCCTGCTGTTTCGCGCCCTGCGCGATCGCCTGGGCTTCAGTCACCTGCATTCGGCGGCCACTGGCGGCGCGGCTCTGGGGCCGGATACCTTCAAGTTTTTCCTCGCCATGGGGGTGCCCCTGCGCCAGATCTATGGCCAGACCGAAATGGCCGGGGTCTATACGGGCCACCAGCCCGACGACCTGGATTTCGACAGCGTGGGGGTGCCGTTCGACAATACCCGCCTGCGTATAGACCAGCCCGATGAAAACGGCGTGGGCGAGGTTCTGGTGCGCAGCAGCGGCATGTTCATGGGCTACTACAAGAACGAGCAGGCCACGACCGAAGCCGTGCACGATGGCTGGCTGCATACGGGTGATGCCGGCTACATGAAAGAAAACGGCCATCTGGTGGTGATCGACCGTCTGTCCGATCTGGCAGTCACCTCGCTGGGTCACCGCTTTTCGCCCATGTATGTCGAAAACAAGCTGAAGTTTTCGCCATTCATCGCCGAAGCCGTCATCCTCGGGCATGAACGCCCGTGGTTGGCTGCCATGATCTGCATCCGCTACGGCATATTGTCGAAATGGGCCGAGCATCGGGGCATCGCCTTCACCAACTACACCAATCTGTCGGCCCAGCCCCAGGTCTACGACATGATCCGGCGCGAGATCGAGCAGGTCAATGCCGGGCTGCCGGCGTGGCAGCGGGTGCGCAAGTTCCTGCTGCTCTACAAGGAACTCGATCCCGATGACGGTGAACTCACCCGTACGCGCAAGATCCGCCGCAAGGTGGTGCAGGAAAAATACGCCGACATCATCGATGCCATCTACGACGGGCGCGAGTCCGTGCACGTCGATACCGTGATCACATTCCAGGACGGCACCCGTTCACAGGTCATCACCGACCTGCGGGTCGTCGACCTGTCCTGAGGAGAAACCACCATGGACTGGAGCCTGCTGCTGGCATTCGCGGTCAACGGGATACTCGTGGGGGCCCTGTATGGGGTGGTGGCCATGTGCTTCGTGCTCATCTACAAGGCCACGCAGATCCTGAATTTCGCCCAGGGCGAATTCCTCCTGATCGGCGCCTGGATCTGCTGGGCAACCATCGTACAGTTCGGATTGCCATTCTGGCTGGGCTTCCTGGTCACCCTGGCCTTCATGTTTCTCTTTGGCGTCCTGCTGCAGATGGTGGTGCTGCGCCCCATGATAGGCGAACCCATCATTTCGGTGATCATGCTCACCATCGGGCTGTCCATCGTGTTCCGTTCGGCCATGAACTGGATCTTCGGCTCGCATGTGCGCTCCTTTCCGGCCGTGTTCGACACGGATCACGTCGAGATCCTCGGTCTGAACGTGCAGATGCCCTACGTGCTCAGCTTCGTGCTGGCCATTCTGGTCGTGCTCGGTTTCTTCCTGTTCTTCAAGTATTCACGCATGGGCCTGGCCATGCGTGCCACCGCCTTCGACCAGCAGGTGGCGCAGAGCCTCGGGGTTTCGGTCGAGCGGGTGTTCGCGCTGTCGTGGGCCATCTCGGCCATGGCCTCGGCCCTGGCCGGCGTGGTCATCGGCATGGTCAACGGGGTGTCATCCTCGCTCGCCTTCTATGGCATCAAGGTCTTTCCGGCGGTCATCGTGGGTGGGCTCGATTCCATCGTGGGTGGCATGGTGGGCGGGCTCATCGTGGGCGTGATCGAGAATCTGGCCGCATTTGCCGATACCCAATACCTGCATTGGGGCAACCTGCTCGAAGTGGTGCCGTTCTATGTGCTGATCATCATCCTGATGGTCAAGCCCTACGGCCTGTTCGGTACCGAAGACATCGAACGCATCTAAGGAGACCCGGGCCATGGCATTGGGCGCAGACAGCATGCGGTGTGGTGAATTCCACACCAGTTATCGCACCGACATTCGTATCTTCCCGACCGCCTTTTCACGCAACATGGCCTTGCTGGGTCTGGCGCTACTGGCTCTGGGGCCTCTGTACCTGAACGCGTACTGGCTCAGTCTGCTGATCCAGATCGGCTATTTCAGCATTGCGGCGCTCGGGCTGAACATCCTCACGGGCTACTCGGGGCAGATCTCGCTGGGGCATGCGGCGTTCTTCGGGGTGGGGGCCTTCACCTCGGCCTGGCTGAACAACAGCTTCGGCATCCCGGTGCTGTTGTGCATCCCGCTGGCTGGCCTGTTCACCACCCTGGTGGGGCTGATCTTCGGCTTGCCTGCAGGGCGCCTCAAAGGCATGTACCTGGTCATCGCCACCCTCGCGGCGCAATACATCATCGAAGATTTCTTCAACCGGGCCGACTGGTTCACCGGCGGCACGGCCGGTACCATGGCCGGGTCGGTCGAACTCTTCGGGTTTGCCTTCGATACCGACGGGCGCTACTTCTATGTGGTGCTGGCCTTTCTGGTCCTGACCCTGCTGCTCGTCACCAACCTGATGCGCAGTCGCGACGGCCGGGCCTTCGTGGCCTTGCGCGACCATTACCTGTCGGCCGAGATCATGGGTATCAATCTCAACAAGTACCGCATCCTGGCCTTCGGCATCTCGTCGTTCTATGCCGGTATCGGCGGGGCGCTGTATGCGCACTATATGGGTTATGTGTCGGTCGAGGCCTTCGGCCTGCTGCTCTCCGTCCAGTTCATCGGCATGATCATCATCGGTGGCCTGGGCTCGGTCATGGGGACCCTGCTGGGGGTGATCTTCATGGTCATGCTGCCGCAGGTCGTCACCTGGGGCGCAGGCGCGCTCAAGCATCTGGCGCCTCAATTGGGCTCCAACGTGTCCTACATGCAGGAAATCGCCGTGGGCATGGCCATCGTCCTGTTCCTGATTTTCGAGCCCGAAGGCCTGATTCATCGCTGGAAGATGACCAAGGCCTGGTGGAAGCTGTACCCGTTCTCGTATTGACGCTCTCGCATTCGATGTGAACCGGCCTGTCCTGGCCGACATTCAAGCAGCAAGCATGCAAACCTTGAGGAGGGATCTGACATGTCAAGCAAACTGACTCCGTTACTGGCTGCCGCCGCAGTCATGGGCCTGGGGCTCGCAGGCCCGGCGCAGGCCGCCGACAGCATACCCGTGGGGCATCTGTCGGCGTTCACCGGGCCCACGTCCGACGTGGGGGTGCCTTATGGCAATGCCATCGATGATGCGGTGGCCTACATCAATGCCCATGGCGGCATCAACGGCAAGAAAATCGATATGCCGTCCGAAGACTACGGTTATGAAATTCCGCGTTCGGTGGCCCACTACAAGCGCTGGCAATCCAGCCTCAAGCCGGTGCTGATCCAGGGTTGGGGCACCTCCGATACCGAGGCGCTGACGCCGTTCGTCACCAAGGACGGGATCGTGTTCTTCTCGGCGTCGTATTCCGGCCACCTGACCGATCCCACCGGCAAGGCACCGCGCAGCAAGGCGGCCACGCCTTACAATTTCTTCGTGGGCGCCACGTATTCCGATGCCTGTCGCGCCCAGGCCTCATGGGCCATGAAAGACTGGAAGGCATCGGGCAAGGAAGGCAAGCCCAAATGGGTCCACATGGGTGCCAACCACCCCTATCCAAATGCGCCCAAAGAGGCCTGTACCGAATGGGCCGAAGAAATCGGCTTCGATGTCCTGCCCCCCATCGTCTACCCTCTGGCCCCGGCCGACTTCAAGTCCCAGTGCCTGGCGCTCAAGGATGCGGGCGTCAACTATGCCTATCTGGGCAATACGGCCGCCAGCAACGTCTCCATGATCAAGTCCTGCAAGACGGTGGGCACCGATGTGCAGTTCGTGACCAACTACTGGGGCTTTGACGAGCCCTCGGCCGAAGCCGCTGGCGCAGATGGCGATGGTATCGTGGTACCGGCCATGGCCGCCTGGACGTCCGATGCCCCGGGCATGAAGACCGTGCATGAAGTCTCGAAGATGTCCGATCCCGAGGGCAAGAAGGCGCGTGCCTTGCCCTACATCCGCGGCGTCTGCTCTGCGTTCGTGATGCGTGACGCGATGCTCCTGGCGGACAAGTCCGGCGAAGTCACCAGCCAGAGCATCAAGGCTGCTCTCGAGACCATGACCGAGCACGTACCCGCCGAACTCCAGGGGGTCTGCCCGCCCGTGACCTGGACGCCGACCGATCACCGCGCCACCACGCAGGTCACCATGTACCGCAACAACTGGAACAACGGCAATCCGCAGTTCGAGATGCTGGATATCGAGTAGTTGCCGCGCGGCGAAGAGTATCTGGGCTGGTAAGGCCCAGGCCCGGGGCGGCAGCGCGCCCCGGGCTCCACACGGAGATCATCATGGCACAACAGGCCCGGGCCCCCGATACGGCCGAGATCATGCTCTCGGTCAACAACATCGAGGTGGTCTACGACGAAGTCATTCTGGTGTTGCGCGGGGTCAGCCTCGATGTGCCGCGCGGGCAGATCGTCACCTTGCTGGGTGCCAATGGGGCAGGCAAGTCCACCACCCTGAAGGCCATTTCCGGCCTGCTCAAGACCGAAGATGGTGAAGTCACGCGCGGCAGCATCACGTTCCAGGGGCAGACCATCAGCAACCAGACGCCTCAGGCGATCGTCGAGCAGGGTATTTTCCAGGTCATGGAGGGCCGCCGTGTCATCGAGGACATGACAGTACTCGAAAACCTGCGCCTGGGGGCTTTCACGCGCAAGGACAAGCAGAACATCCGGCGTGACATGGATATGGTGTTCGGCTATTTCCCGCGCCTGCTCGAACGGGCAGGGGGTCTGGCCGGCTATCTGTCGGGGGGCGAGCAGCAGATGCTGGCCATTGGTCGCGCGCTCATGGCCAGGCCCCAGCTCCTGCTGCTCGACGAGCCTTCCATGGGCCTGTCGCCCCTGCTGGCCAAAGAGGTCTTCGGCATCATAGAGACCATCAATCGCGAACAGGGGCTCACGATGCTGCTGGTCGAGCAGAACGCCAACTGGGCCCTGCGTCTGGCCAGCTATGGCTACATCATGGAAAACGGCAAGGTGGTGCTCGATGGCACACGGGCCGAACTGGTTGGCAACGAAGACGTGAAGGCCTCCTATCTCGGTGGGGGCGAAGAGCGCCGTTCGTACAAGAACATCAAGAGCTACAAGCGTCGCAAGCGCTGGCTGTAACTGGGGAACCCATGCACGATCATTACGACACTCGCGAGACGCAGCCGCCAGAAGAGCGTGAACGGCAACTCTTCGAGCGCTTGCCTGCTGCCCTGGAACAGGCTCGCGCAGCCGCGCCCGCCATCGCGCACCAACTGCGGGGTCTTGACCCGGCGCAGATCGACAGCCGTGCCGCACTCGTCGAGATACCGGTGCTGCGCAAGTCCGAACTCCTCGAAGCCCAGCACGCCGCCCGCATCGCCGCGCAGCGTGTGGGTCGAAACGACCGCAAGCGTGTCTTCGGCGGCTTCTCGGCGATTGGCTGGGGGCAGGCACGGCGCGTGTTTGCATCACCAGGGCCCATCTACGAGCCGGAAGGCGCACGGGCCGATTACTGGGGTTTTGCGCGCGCCCTGCATGCAGCCGGGGTCCGTCCGGGCATGCTGGTGCACAACTGCTTCTCGTACCATTTCACCCCTGCGGGCTCGATGATGGAAACCGCCGCCCATGCCCTGGGGTGTACGGTGTTTCCGGGTGGCGTGGGGCAGACTGAACAGCAGGTCCGGGTCATGGCCGACCTGGCGCCCGACGTATACGTGGGCACGCCCAGCTTCCTGCGCATCATCCTCGAAAAGGCCGATCAAATGGGGGTGGCCTTGCCTTCACTGCAATGCGCCGTGGTATCCGGGGAAGCCTTTCCCGCAGCCTTGCAGGTCTGGCTGAGGGCGCATGGGATCACGGGTTTCCAGGCCTATGGCAGTGCGGATCTGGGTATGGTGGCCTACGAAACCGAGGCCCGTGATGGTCTGGTGCTCAACGAAAACCTGATTGTCGAGATCGTGCGCCCGGGTACTGGCCAGCCGCTGCCCGAGGGTGAGGTCGGTGAACTCGTGGTGACCACGCTGCAACCCGATTATCCATTGCTGCGCTTCGGTACCGGCGATCTCTCGGCCTTCCTGCCGGGGCAGTCGCCCTGCGGGCGCACCAATGCCCGTATACGCGGCTGGCTGGGGCGCGCCGATCAGACCACCAAGGTGCGTGGCATGTTCGTGCATCCCGAGCAGGTGGCCCGGGTGCTGGCCCGTCACCCACGGATCCGCCGCGCCCGTCTGCTGGTATCGGGCAATGACGGGCACGACACCATGATGCTGCAGGTCGAGTCCGACAGCGCGCTCGAGATCGATTCCATTGTGCAGACGGTGCGCGAAGAAACCAAGTTGCGTGCGTCGGTCCAGCAGGTGGACATGGGCAGTCTGCCCAATGACGGCAAGGTGATCGAGGACAGGCGCCGATTGGCCTAGTTGCGGGTTCGTCCGGGCAGGCGCCGACGATCCTGTGGCTTGCATGTGCAGCGTTCTGCCAGGTGTGCGGCGCAGATGGCGCGCAGCCGGTGCGCTTGCGGTACCATCGGGTATTGGAAGTCCGTATCGCACAACAGGAGCAAGAAGCTATGCAAGAACTGTACAAATATGCGGCCGCCATCATCGCCTGTGCGGCCGCGCTGCCTCTGGCACACGCCGGCACCCTCGACACCGTCAAGGATCATGGGGCGCTGCGCTGTGGGGTCACCACGGGTTTTGCCGGGTTTTCAGCACCCGATGCCAAGGGCCATTGGACCGGGCTGGATGTCGATATGTGTCGTGCCGTGGCTGCGGCCGTGCTGGGCGATGCCGGCAAGGTCGAGATCGTGCCGCTCAACGCCCAGCAGCGTTTCACGGCGCTGCAATCCGGCGAGGTCGATCTGCTGGCGCGCAACACATCGGTGACCCAGTCGCGGGACACCTCGCTGGGCGTGATTCATGCCGCCATCAATTTCTACGATGGCCAGGGGTTCATGGTGCCCAAGTCGCTGGGCATCACGTCGGCCAGGGATCTGAACGGCGCCACCGTATGCATGCAGACCGGCACCTCCAATGAACAGAATATGGCCGACTGGGCGCGCGCGCATCAGGTGCAGTACAAGCCAGTCGTGATCGAGCAGTTCAACGAGGTCGTCAACGCCTTTGCCGCGAACCGCTGCGATGTCTTTACCACCGATGCCTCCGGGCTGGCCTCGATCCGGGTGGCCAAGATGGCCGATCCCGATCAGTACGTGATCCTGCCGGAGATCATTTCCAAAGAACCCCTCGGCCCCTTTGTACGCCAGGGTGACGATGCCTGGCTCAATGTCGTGGCCTGGTCATTTCAGGCCATGACCGGTGCCGAAGAACTGGGCGTCACATCCGCCAATGTGGATCAGCAGCTCGACAGCCCGAACCCCAACGTACAGCGTCTGCTCGGGGTCACCGGCAGCGCCGGCAAGAACATGGGGCTCGATGAGCAATGGGCCTACCGGATCATCAAGCAGGTGGGCAACTACGGCGAATCCTTCGAGCGCAATGTGGGCATGGGCAGCCCCCTGCAGATCCGTCGCGGCCTGAATGCCCTCTGGACGGATGGCGGGCTGATGTACCCCTTGCCCATTCACTGAGGCCATGACCCGTGTATCGATTGTTCCCCTGTGTCCATTGATTCCTGCATGCTCATGACTACAGCACTGATACTGGTTGATATCCAGAACGATTATTTCTATGGCGGGGCCTTGCCCTGTGTGGGGATGGCGCAGGCCGCACAGCGGGCCGCCGCGCTGCTGGCACGCTTTCGTGAGCGCGCTGCACCCGTTGTCCATGTGCGGCATCTGGCACAGCGCGAAGGTGCTGGTTTTCTGGTGCCCGGCACCCGGGGGGCCGAGATTCACCATTCCGTCGCGCCGCTGGATGCTGAACCCGTGATACTCAAGCATTTTCCCAACAGTTTTCGTCAGACTGATCTGCACGAGCGCTTGCAGGCTGCCGGCATCGATACGCTGGTCTTCTGCGGTGCCATGAGCCACATGTGCATCGATGCCAGCGTACGGGCCGCTTTTGATCTCGGGTATCGCTGCATTGTGGTGGACAAGGCCTGTGCCACGCGCGATCTCACCCTGGGCGGCCGGACGGTGGCGGCTGCGGATGTGCACACTGCATTCATGGCGGCACTCGCCCAACCCTATGCCCAGGTCGTGACCGATCCAGACTGGGTCGGGCCGTGGCCGGCAGACCCGTCCGGGTCAGTCGGCTGAATCACGCACGGGCACCTTCGGGCTGGCCTGCCCCGCAGCGCCCGGTCGGGGCGATCCTGCCGGTCAGGGCCGCCTGCGATACACCAGGCTGATGCGGGCAAAAGCGGCCTGCAGTTCAGGGGTGCCGGCCTGAAACACCACGGGGCGCCCCTTGGGCACGAAGCAGACCAGTTTCTTGGTAGCCACCAGCGGGATGAACTTCGTCGATTGGATCTCGCCCCAGGTCACTTCGCGCCGCGAGATCCAGCTCTGGCGGATGCCGTGCTCTGAAATTTCAGTGACCGAGGTCCACATGTGGGCGCTCATCCAGAGCAGCGCCCCCAGGCACACCAGGATGCTGGCAATCACCAGCATGGGCAGCGCCCGAGGGCCTGCCAGCTGCAGCACCATCACCAGACGCCAGACGATCAGCGCCATGATCAGCCAGGCGATGGCGGCAATCCAGCGTGGCCATGCCTGACCGCGCAAGGGCAGGGGGCCGATCTGTTCGAGCAGCCGGGCCTGCTCTTGCGGTGTGGGGCGCGCGGACACCAAGGCAGGCGTTACCCGGCTTTCTTCAGGGCCAGGGCCTTGCCGGCGCGGCTGGCGTTGTCGCGGCCCAGCTGGGCGGAGATCCAGGTGCCGGTATCGACCACGGCATCCAGATCGACCCCGGTGTGCAAGCCAAGGCCGTGCATGAGGTAGAGCACGTCTTCGGAGGCGACATTGCCCGTGGCGCCCTTGGCGTAGGGGCAACCACCCAGGCCGGCGACCGAGCTGTGGAAGATGCGCACACCGCATTCGAGCGCTGCCAGAATATTCGCCAGGGCCTGGCCGTAGGTGTCGTGAAAGTGCCCCGACACCTGTGTGCCCAGATCGGCGATCTGGCCCACCGCCTGCATGACTTCTTTTGTGCGCCCGGCCGTGCCCACGCCTATCGTGTCGGCCACGTCGATTTCGTCGCAGCCCAGCCGCAGCATGCGCTCGGCCAGGTCGACCACGGCGGCGACCGGGGTTTCGCCCTGGTAAGGGCAGCCCAGCGCACAGCTGAGGCTGCCGCGCAGGCGCAGGCCGGCCTGTTTCGCTGCCTCGGCCACCGGCTGGAAACGATCCATGGATTCGGCAATCGAGCAGTTGATGTTGCGTTGCGAAAAGGCTTCGCTGGCCGCCCCGAAAATGACCACTTCGTCGACCTGTGCCGCGAGGGCGCCCTGCAACCCCCGCATATTGGGTACCAGGGCGGAGTACAGGGTGCCCGTGCGGCGCCGGATGCCCGCCATGACCTGCCCGCCATCGGCCATTTGGGGTACCCATTTGGGCGATACGAAGGATACGGCTTCGATGTTCTCGAAGCCCGCAGCGCTCAGGCGATCGACCAGTTCGATCTTGGCCTCGGTGGCGACAAATTGCTTTTCATTCTGCAGGCCGTCGCGTGGCCCGACCTCGATGATCTTGACGTGTGTATTCATGGCGGTTTTCTACTGGGTATGACGGGAATCTGGCCTGCCAGCTGGCGCCCGCGTGATGCATGTGCGCGCGTGCAGGTGTTGATGGGTCATCATAGCCTGCCCGGCCGCCGCTGTACGCGGCCATCGTCGGTGCGCACCAGATGGCCGGCCAGCTCGAGCCGCGTCAGCTGGCTTTGCAGCCGATCGAGCGGCCAGCCCAGGCGGGCCTGCAGGAAATCGACATCACGGGGCTGGTGGGCCAGCGCATAGAGTACGGCGGCGGCATCGTCATCCAGCCCTGCCGGCAGCCCTTCCTGCAGCGCGTCTGTTTCCTGCTCGCCGATGTCGGGGGTGGTGATGCCGTCATCGGGCCGCGCCCGTACACCCGCAGTGTGCAGTGCGGCACGCTGCGCGGCCCCTGGCGGGTCTGCATCATGTGCGCCGGCCCGCGCGGCGCGTTCTGGCGCCTGCGCCGCATGCTCGGGCCATTCTTCGAGAATGTCCAGGGCCGACTCGACCAGCTTGGCGCCCTGGCGGATCAGCGCGTGGCAGCCATGAGACAGGGGTGAATGGATGGAGCCCGGTATTGCAAACACTTCGTGGTTCAGTTCGGCTGCGGCGCGTGCAGTGATCAATGAACCGCTGTGTTCGGCGGCTTCGACCACCAGGACGCCGCGCGCCAGGGCGGCCACCACGTGGTTGCGCTGCGGAAAATGGTGTCGCAGGCCGCGTGCCCCCAACGGAAACTGCGACAGCAGCAGGCCTTCATGGGCGATCCGGTGGGCCAGTTCGCGGTGGCTGGCCGGGTAGACGCGGTCGATGCCGGTGCCCAGTATGGCCAAAGTACCGCCGCCGCCCGCCTGCAGGGCGCCGCGGTGGGCAGCCCCGTCGATCCCGCGGGCCAGACCGCTGACGATGCACCAGCCCTGTGCCGCCAGGTACTCGGCAAAGGCGTGGGCGTTGTATTCACCTTCTGCGGTTGGATGGCGGGCACCCACGATGGCCAGCATGGGTCGCTGCAGGCAGGCCAGATCGCCGCTGGCATACAGCAGGGGTGGCGCGACCGATGTCTTGAGCAGGGCGCTTGGATATTCGGCGTCGGCCCAGGTGAGCAGGTGGTGTCCAGGCTGCGCCTGCCACGCCTGCGTGCGCTCGAACAGGGCATCGAGCCCTGCATCTGGCGGCTGGCGCAGCTGCAGGGCCAGGTCGGCCCCCACGAGTGCCGCGAGCTGGCTGAGCGATGCCGTGAAGACGGCCTCTGGCGTGTGCAGGGCTTTCAGCAGTTTGTGGATGGTGGCAGGCCCCACGCCGGGGATGGCGCCCAGGCGCAACCAGGCGCGCAGTTCATCTGGAAGAATGGCGGAAGTATGCATGGTGGGGATTTGAAGGGGTCAACCGGGATTCTTGCGGTTCCAATGGGGCGGCATGCGATATCATTGGAGATTATTCATGATTGATTCCAGTTTGCAATATGGCATTGCTACCCATACTCCAATACCCTGATCCCCGTCTGCATACGGTTGCAGCCCCTGTGCGGGCGGTCGATGCCCGTATCCGTCAGCTGGTGCACGACATGGCCGAAACCATGTACGCCGCGCCGGGTGTGGGTCTGGCCGCCACGCAGGTCGATGTGCACGAGCGCGTGGTGGTCATCGATGTGTCCGAAGAAGGCAACGAACTGCATGTGCTCATCAACCCGGACATCACCTGGAAAAGCGACGAGCAGCAGACGTACGAAGAAGGCTGCCTGTCCGTGCCCGGGGTGTACGATGAAGTGCAGCGGGCTGCACGTATCCATGTGCGCGCCCTGAACGAGCAGGGCGAACCCTTCGAGTTCGACGCTGAAGGCCTGCTGGCCGTGTGTGTGCAACACGAGCTCGATCATCTCCAGGGCAAGGTGTTTGTCGAATACCTCTCCATGCTCAAGCAGAACCGCATCCGCACCCGCCTGCGCAAGCAGCAGCGCGAAGCCCAGCGCGAGGCGGTCAAGGTCTGATCTGCATGCGCATTGCATTTGCCGGAACCCCTGATTTCGCTGCCCGGGCGCTGCAGGCCGTGCTGGATGCGGGGCACGTGGTGTCACTCGTGCTCAGCCAGCCGGATCGTCCGTCGGGGCGCGGTCTGAAGCTGACTGCAAGCCCTGTCAAGCAGCTGGCCATGGCCCATGGGCTGCCCATCATGCAGCCTCGCAGCCTGCGCCTCGATGGCCGTCACCCTGAAGACGCGCATCAGGCTCGGGATGCCCTGCTGGCCGCCCGGCCCGCCGTGCTCGTGGTGGCCGCCTATGGTCTGATCCTGCCGCAATGGGTGCTCGATCTGCCGCAGCATGGCTGCCTGAACATCCATGCCAGCCTGCTGCCGCGCTGGCGTGGTGCAGCCCCCATCCAGCGAGCCATCGAGGCGGGTGACGCACAGACCGGCATCACCATCATGCAAATGGATGCCGGCCTGGATACTGGAGACATGCTGTACCATACCGCGCGGCCTTTGTCGGCTGATGAAACCGCAGCCAGCCTGCATGATGCCCTGGCGCAGGATGGCGCCACCGCCATCGTGCACGTGCTGGCGCAGCTCGAAGCGGGCAGGTCGCTGCCGCGGGTGCCACAGCCGGCCACCGGCATCACCTACGCGGCCAAATTGCTCAAATCCGAGGCTGCGCTCGATTTCAACCAGCCCGCCGTAGTGCTGGCGCGGCGCATCCGGGCGTTCGATCCGTTTCCAGGGTGCTCGATCCAGTTCCCCGGCCTGGGCGCCATCAAGGTCTGGGCGGCCGAGGCCTTGCCATCGCCGGCCACGGCCGGGTCTGTGCCGGGCAGCATCCTGCCGGGCGGGCATTTCGATGTGGTGACAGCAGAGGGTACCCTGCGCCTGAAGGTCGTACAGAAGCCGGGCGGGCGGCGTCAGCCCGCCGAAGCCTTTTTGCGCGACGTGTCGATGCCCAGTTGCTTGAGCTTGCGGTAAAGATGGGTGCGCTCGAGCCCGGTGCGCTCGGAGACCCGCGTCATGCTGTGGTTTTCTCGTTGCAGGTGATATTCGAAATACTGGCGTTCGAATTCATCGCGGGCATCACGCAGCGGCTGGTCAAACGAAATACTGTTCACGCGACCTTCATGGCTGGGTAGTGTCGCCCCGGGGCGCCCGATGTATCCGGCTGGGGCGGACGATTCACTGTATGCCGGCTGTGTTTCGGTGGCCGGTGGATACAGGGGCCGTTCGGTACGCTGGCGCATGGCAGGCGGGATCACCGAGCGCGCCAGCCCCACGGTGACGGCCTTGAGCAGCTTCTGCAGCGTGATGGGCTTTTCGAGGAAATCGATGGCCCCGATGCGGGTGGCCTCGACCGCCGTATCGACCGTGGCATGACCGCTCATCATGATGACCGGCATGTTCAGCAGGCCCTGCGCGGACCACTCTTTCAGCAAGCTGACGCCATCGATATCCGGCATCCAGATGTCCAGCAGGACCAGATCCGGGCGCTGACGCAGCCGGTACTCACGGGCCTGTGCTGCGCTTTCTGCCAGTTCTACCGTATGGCCTTCGTCGTACAGAATTTCGGACAGCAATTCGCGAATGCCGATTTCGTCATCTACCACCAGAATCCTGGCCATATCACCTCGCTTGATGTTCCGTGTATTATCCTGTGCCTGATCGGGATCGTCCAGTTGCGTGATCTTCGGGCACGTTGAAGAGGATCGACACGCGGGCGCCGCCATCCGCCCGGTTCGAAATGTCGATCTCGGCGCCGTGCTCCTCGACAATTTTCTTCACGATGGCCAGCCCCAGGCCTGTACCCATGGGCTTGGTCGTTACATAAGGCTCGAAGACACGGTTCAGCAGCTCAGGCGCAAACCCCGGCCCGTTGTCCGATACGGTCAGGCGCACGCGTACGGGTCCGTTGTCATCTTCAGGCGCAATGAGGCGGGTCTGCACACGGACCTCGGCTTGCGTGTTGCCCGGGGTCTGTGCGCTGGCATCGCGTGCATTGGCAAGCAGGTTGTGGATCACCTGGCGCCATTGCGCGGGGTCGCCCAGGATGGCTGGCAAACCCTCTGCAAGGCGGGCATGAAAATGAACCGCATGGCTGTCGTTGACCGGCCCCTGCGTATCGGCTGGATCCCAGCCGTACAGCGTGAGCACTTCGGCGAGCAGGGCATTCAGATCGATGGCCTGCATGCGTGCCTTGGGGGTACGGGCATAGTCGCGAAAATCATCCACCATGCGCTTGAGCGAGGCCACCTGATTGACGATGGTCTGGGTCGAGCGCAGCAGCATCTCGGCCTGGTCGGCGGGCAGCCTGTCGCCCAGCTTCATGGCCAGGCGCTCGGCCGACAGCTGTATGGGGGTGAGCGGATTCTTGATCTCATGGGCCAGCCGGCGGGCGACCTCGCCCCAGGCCACCGTGCGGCTTGCGGAAATGACCTCGCTGATGTCATCGAAGACGACGACGAAACCGTCTTCCCGGCCATCGAGCAGCAGGCGGGTGCCCCGTGCGAGCAGCGTGACCACGTGCTTCTTGCGTTCGTTGTCCGGCGCGTCCTGCAGCTCGATCTCGAACTGCTGCTGCCAGTAGGGACGGGTGGATTCGACCGCATCGTGGGTTGCAAAGGCCTGGCGGATCAGGCGCGCCATGGGCAGGGCGCCCTCGACCACCTCGAGCGGGCGACCCTGGTGGGTGCGCAGATCGACGTGCAGGATGTTCTGGGCCCCCTGATTGAACAGGGTCAGGCAAAATGCGCGATCGAACACCAGCACCCCGGATGAGAGATTGCCGAGTATGGATTCGAGGTACAGATTGCTCTGTTCCAGCTGGCGCCGGTGACGGTCCACCATGCGGCGTGCTTCATCTAGCTGGCGCGTCATGGCATTGAATGAGCGCGTCAGTTGGCCGACCTCGTCGCGTGCCGGTGGCTCGGGCAGCGGCCGGAAGTCGCCCACGCTGACCGCCTGGGTGCCTGAAGCCAGCCTGAGCAGCGGACGTACCAGGCGCCTCGAAACGGCCAGGGCGGCCACCAGGGCTGCGAATACGGCCAGGATCAGGGCCAGGGTCAGGGTGATGCCATACAGCTTGCGCAGGCCCAGGCGCGACAGGGCCAGTTCCTGATAATCCTGGAAACCCCGCTGGACCTGGCTCGCATTCTGGGCGATGCGCTCGGGCACTGCCTGGATCACCTGCAGCCAGCGCGAGTCGCTGCCCAGTCCCATGGGGGTTCCGAGGCGCTCTGAACTGGCCTCGATCGGGACGATGACACGCAGATGCAGGCCCTGATGGGTTGGGCCATCGACTTCGGGGTGGTCTTCTTCGGCGGCGCCATAGCCTTGCGACACGCGCAGTTGGTTCAAGACGCTGCTGGGGGGCAGATCGGGCAGCAGCTGGCTGAAATCCGTCGATGAAAAAGCGATCAGCCGGCCGGTACCGCTGAACACCATGGCCTCGTCGATTTCGTTGGTGGCGCGCAGGGTGGTGATGAGCAGGGCGATTTCTGCGTCACTGGCATTGTTCAGCCGCACTGCGATGCCGCGTGCCCGGGCATCGAGTTCGGCCAGCTGTGTATCCAGCGCCGCACGCCCCAGGTTCAGGCCGGCTTCCAGCGCGGTGTCCACCCTGACGTTGAACCAGGATTCGATGGATCTGGACATGAACTGCACGGACAGGACATAGATCAGCAGCCCGGGCAGGACCCCGATCAGTGTGAAATACAGTGTGAATCGGGCGGTCAGGCGCGCCCCGAACTGGTGACGGCGGATCTGGCGCAGCAGCCGCGAGGCGAGGATCACGACCCAGCTCATCAGGGCGACGGCCAGAATGCCGTTGAGCAGCAGCAGGGTGTCGTATTGCTGGGCGTAGCGCGACGCATTCCCGGTGGACCAGACCAGCAGCGCCAGCAAGGCTGCGGCGCTGATCACCGCGACCCCCAGGGCCAGGCGCAAGGCCCAGCGCGTCATTCGGGGTGCGTGTCGGCGGAAGTCGAAAATTCGAAATATTTCCATGGTGTCGTCAGGGCCCAGGCGGTGCTGTTCAGCCCATCGACCTGCAGCGGACGGGCCAGGCGCGCCGTATCCAGGCGCAGGCGCAGGCGCCCGCGCCAGGTCTGGTCGGCCGCGAAACGTTCCGTGGGCCCGATGGCCCAGTGGCGGATATGGCGCAGTTGATCCAGCGCCTCATCCAGGTTGGGGGTGGGCAGCGAGAGATCGCCCGTGCCGGTGCGCCACTGGCGTGTCAGGGGGTTGTACTGGATGCGCCAGGTTCGCTGTTCGTCTACCACGGTTTCATCGAACCACCACCAGCGTGGCCGTTCGATCTGCAGATCGACCGTGAAATACAGGGGTACGCCTTTGTGCGCGGCCTCATCGAGTTCGTCTCCGAGGTGTATGTCGATATCGGCATCGAGCATCCACTGGCCGCCTGTCTGCTGCAATGAAACATGGGTGACCTCACCGCCGTTGGCCAGCGCCAGACCGGTTTGCAGCAAGGCAACGAGTACGATGAGCACATACAGGAGGCGGCGGGACATTGCGAGTGCAGGTGCATGAACGGATCGAAACCCCTGAAGTATTGATGAGACGCCGTGTGGACGCAAGCCCTGGCCCGGTCTGGTGCGCCGCCGGCCTGTTCTGGCTGCTGCCGGCGCCATGGCGCCAGGGGTGCACAGGGTGCCAGGGCTGCAATCAGGGTGCCTTCTGCAGCAATGCATAGAAGAAACCATCACCATCGTCCGCGCCGCCCGGCAGCAGATGGCCAGGCGCTGCCAGGCGCCGCGCCTGCGGGCCGTGTTGCAGGAAATCCTGGATCTGCTGTTCGCCTTCCTGGGGGAAGATCGAGCAGGTCACGTAGAGCAGATGGCCGCCTGGCCTGAGCACGGGCCACAGGGCCCGCAGGATCTCGGCCTGCAAACGGGCCGTGCGCGCCAGATCGCTGGCGCGGCGCAGCCAGCGGATATCCGGATGCCGGCGGACCACACCGGATGCCGTACATGGAACGTCGGCCAGAATCGCGTCGTAGGCCTCGCCGTCCCACCATTGTTCCGGCGTGCGTGCGTCGCCCTGACATATCCGGATGCTGTCGGTGAACAGGCCCAGGCGCTTCAGGTTGTCGGCGATCCTGTCGAGGCGGACTGCATCCTGATCGAGCGCCGTCAGGTCCAGATCGTAGTGCTCGAGCAGGTGGGCCGTCTTGCCGCCGGGTGCGGCACAGGCATCCAGCACCCGCGCGCCTGGCCGCAGTGGCAGCAGCGCGGCGGCACGCTGTGCAGAGGCGTCCTGGACCGACCACAGGCCTTGCGCATGCCCGGGAATCTCGTGCACGGGCCTGGGCGACTCCAGAATCAGGCCATCCTGCAGTACGGGGCGTGCGGCCAGGCCCTGCTGCTGCAATTGGGCGCGCAGCGCGTCGCGGCCGATCCGCCGGCGGTTGGCCCGCAATGTCATGGGTGGCATCTGGTTCGCTGCGTGCAGCAGGGCCTGCCAGTCATCGGGCCAGGCCTGGCGCAGCGCATCGATCCACCATTGGGGATGATTCCAGCGTGCCTCCGGCTGGTCGGCAACGGTGGCCTGCAGCGCCTTGCGCTCGCGCCCGTAGCGCCTGAGTATGGCGTTGATCAGGTTGCCGGCCGGGCGTGTGCGGCGCTCACTGGCTGCCGCGGCGACCATCTGGTGGACGACCGTGTGGGCCGCGTAGCGTGGCGCCCCAGGCGGCAACGGCTCGCCGGCTGCCGCCTGCAGGCTGGTTTCGAGCAGGCTCAGGCCCAGCAGGAGCAGCGCGTCGACCAGCATGCAGCCGGGTGTTTTGGGCACCATCAGGGCGCGCAGTGCGCGCGCCAGACCCAGGTGGCGCATGGCATGGAACGACAGCGCCTGTGCCGCAGGCCGCAACGGCTTCGGGGTGTGCTCGAGTGCAGCGGACAATGACTGCCCGCGCAGCACCGCCTCGATGGCGATGCCAGCCGCCATCAGTTGCTGGTGCAGGCCGGGTTGCGTGACACGGGCATCAAGTGCGCGGGTCATGGCCTGGTCCCGGTGTCGGATGAACGGTGTGCATGGAAGGCCGCATGGAATGACCGGGCGGCACTTCAGCTGTCTGCGTCCGGCTTGCGTGGTACCACCCGGGGCGGCGGCTTGCCGGCCTCGAGGGGCCGGGCCCGTTTGAAGGTCGCCACCGGGAGTTCGCCGAACACGCCGCGTCGGGCGGCCACCCGCCAGGCGTGCCCATAGGCCACTTCGAGGCTCAGGTGGATCGTGCCGTCGTCATGACGGCGCTGTTCGAGGGTCTGCAGCAGGCGATTGCGCCAGTTGCGCCCACTCAGGCTGCGCCTGCGGCCACGGGACGGATTGCCGCCCAGAATGCGGACGTCATCCAGCAGTTTCTCGGCGCTGCGATAGGTGAGGGTGATGATTTCCTGATCCATGACCGGATCGGCAAAGCCCACTTGCAGCATGAGATCGCCAAAATCGTGCATATCCACGAACTCCATCGGCTGTGTATCCAGATCCGCGTCTGCGACGGCCTCACGCAGTTCGCGCAGCGACCCGGGGCCCAGGCTGGAGTACATGGCCAGGGCATCATTGCGCAGGATGCGGCGCCATTCCTGGAGCACCATATGGGGCTCGGGGTGCCAATGCAGGGCCAGATTGGACCAGACCAGATCCAGGCTCTGGTCGGGCAGGCCTGTTTCGGCGAGATCCGCCTGGCTGAAGCCAGGCCTGGGCGTCGGCTTGTTGCGCAGCCGGTGCCAGAAACCGGGCGTGGTCGCGTAGCGCTGGCGCGCCACCTCGAGCAGGGGTTCGCAGGCATCCTGACCAAGATAATTGAGGTTCGGGTAGCGCGCGCGCAGCGGATCCAGCGCATGGGCGGCCCCGCAGCCGGCATCCAGGATGTCCTGGGGCGCGATGCGGATGTACGCCAGGCGACGCAGCATGCGTTGCGCTATTTCGCCATACAGGAACTGGGCGGCATCCAGTGGTGCGCGCCGGGCAAACTGCCGGCGCACGGCGGTGGGATCGATGGGCAGGCGTGGAAGCTGGGACATAAATGATGCGTTGGGCTGATGTGTGGTCTGGCGGATTCCTATACTGGGCCCTGATCCTTGAACCCGTCATTGCTGATCCCCGAACCCATCATTATGCTGCATCTGTTTCGTGCGCGCTGGCGTGACCTGATCCCGGCCGAATGCCCCGGCTGTGCCCGGCGGGTGTCGGGGCAGGGCTTGTGCCCGGCCTGCCGCGGGGCGCTCGGGCGCTGCCCCTCGGTGCCCCGCTGTGCGTGGTGCCAGCATCCGCTCGTGCAGGGGCGGTGCCCGGACTGCAGCCGAGCGGCGCCCGCCTGTGACCGTATCGTAAGCGCCTTTGACTACCTCGGGGTGGGCCAGCGCCTGATTCAGGCCTACAAGCTGCAGGGCCAGCTCTCATTGGCCAGCCTGCTGGTCCAAGAGCTCGAAACGGCGATTCTCGCCGCTGGCTGGGCGGCAGCGGGGCCGCCCCAGTGTATCGTGCCGGTGCCGGCGCGCGCGGCCGCACTGCGTCAGCGGGGGTTCAGCCCGCCTGCCGAGGTGGCCCGTCAACTGGCCCGTCGCCTGGGCATCCCTTACCGGCTCGGTGCGCTGCGCCGCCTGCACGAAGGGCCACGTCAGGCGGCCCTGCCTCGGTCTGCCCGCCTGACCTCACAGCAGGGGCTGCTGGCCAGCGCAAGCCCCGTGGACGGCTTGCGTGTGGCGGTGGTCGATGACGTGATGACGACGGGTGCCACCTTGATGGCCTGCCGCGCAGTGCTGGTCGAGGCCGGGGCCGTGCAGGTCGAGGCCTGGGTGCTTGCACGGGCACTACAATTCGGGCCATGTTCCATATCATCCTCGTCGAACCCGAAATCCCGCCCAACACCGGCAATGTGATCCGGCTGGTGGCGAACACCGGCTGTCAGCTGCATCTGGTACGTCCGCTGGGCTTCGTGCTCGATGATGCCCGCCTGCGCCGCGCAGGCCTGGATTACCACGAATGGGCCGATCTGCGCGTGCATGACAGCCTGGCACTGGCCCTGCAGGCTGTGGGCCGCCCGGTCGACCGCTGCTTTGCCTTCACGACCCATGCCGCGCGCCTGCTCGGTGCCCAGACGTTTCAGGCTGGCGATGCGTTCATCTTCGGGCGTGAGACGGCCGGCCTGTCGGCTGCGCATCTGGCCCTGCTGCCCGAATCACAGCGCGTGCGTCTGCCCATGCGCCCGGCGCAGCGCAGCCTGAATCTGTCGAATGCGGTGGCCGTGGTCGTTTTCGAGGCCTGGCGCCAGGCCGGGTTTGCCGGTGGTGTCTGAGCCCGGGCCTCATTCGGGGCGTGGCTCGCGTTCGAGCAGGGTAGCGACGGCCTGCCGGGGTGTCAGGCCCTCGAAGAGCACCTGACAGACCACGTCGGTGATCGGCATGTCCAGATCCAGCTGCTCGCCCAGCGCTCTGGCCGCCTGTGCGCAGCGCGCGCCTTCGACCGTGATGCCGCGCGCCAGCAGGCGGTGTGGGGCCTCGCCCTGGCCGATGGCGACGCCCGCCTGCCGGTTGCGTGAAAGATCACCGGTGGCGGTGAGCACCAGATCCCCCAGACCGGTCAGGCCATTGAATGTGTCGGCCTGCGCGCCCAGGGCAACGCCCAGACGGCGGATTTCGGCCAGGCCGCGGGTGATCAGGGCCGCCCGCGCATTGGTACCCAGCCGCAGGCCATCCGAGATGCCGCAGGCGATGGCCACGATGTTCTTCATGGCCCCACCCACCTGCACCCCCATGATATCGCCCGAGGTATAGATGCGCGCCTGATTGCCATGGAAGGCCCGCTGTGCAAGATGGCCGGTGGCGGTGTGACGGCTTGCGACGGTCAAGGCAACCGGCAGGCCCAGGGCGACTTCGCGCGCAAATGACGGCCCTGACAATACCCCGGCGTGAGCCTCGGCACGCCCGGCGAACGCGCGTGCCACGATCTCGTGCGGCCATTCGCGGCTATCTGCCTGGATGCCCTTGCAGGTCCAGAGGACGTGCAGTGCCGGGGATTGCGGGGGCCACTGCCTGGCCAGTTCGGCACAGGTTTCGGCCAGGCCCGCCATCGGCACCCCCAGCACGATGAGCCCGGCGGCATCGCCCGGCCCGCCCAGCGCGTGCGCCACCGCCGTGGAGAAGTCATGGGTGGCCAGCAGATTTTCGGGCAGCGGGATGTCGGGCAGATAGCGTGGATTGCGGTGTTGCTGGCCCAGGACCTGTGCCGTGGCGGGATCGCGGGCCCAGAGCATGACCTCGGCCCGTGGACAGGCCAGCGCAGCCAGGGCGGTGCCCCAGCTGCCGGCCCCCAGCACGGTGACGCGCAGCCTGGACATGTGCGGATGGCTCAGTTGCGGGCCCCGGGCGGCAGGATCAGGCCGGAGTCTGCCTGATCGCCCTCGGCCGCCTGTTGCTTCTGCTGCGCCAGACGCTGTTCGTACAGGGCCTGGAAGTTCATTTCGCTCAGGTGCAGGGGCGGCATCGAGGTGCGCGTGATGGCATCGGCGACATTGGCGCGCAGATAGGGGTACAGCATCGTCGGGCAGACGATGCCGATGAGTGGGTCGAGCTGCTCGGCGGGAATGTTGGCGGCTTCGAAGATGCCGGCCTGGGCGAGTTCGACCAGATACAGGACCTTGTCGCCGATGCGCGTGGTGACCGTGGCGGTCACCACGGACTCATAGACGCTTTCGGCCAGGCGCTGACCGGAAACCTGAATGGACACTTCGACGGCCGGGCCTTCTTTTTCGAGGAAAATCTCGGGGGCGTTGGGCATCTCGATGGACAGGTCTTTGACGTAGGTGCGCTGCAGGCCGAAGCTGGGGGCCTGGCCATTCTGCTTCTGGTTTTCTTCAGACATGAGGGTTCCGGAAAAAGGGTGGGTGGAATCAGGCCTGCAGCAGAGGCAGCAGGCCCTGGGCGCGGTCCAGGGCGGACAGATCATCGTAACCGCCAATGTGACGGTCATCGATGTAGATTTGCGGCACGGTGCGTCGGCCCGTACGTTCCATCATGATGACACGTTGCCGAGGATCGCGGTCGATGAAGATTTTATGGATCTCGGTCACGCCGCGCTGCTTCAGCAGCATTTCGGCGCGCACGCAATAGGGGCACACCTGGGTGCAGTACATGGTGACTTGGGACATTGGGAGATTCTCAGGATTTTTTCAGGGGCAGACCGCCATCGATCCAGGCATTGAGCCCGCCTTCCAGGCTGAAGACCTGCTCCAGCCCATGCTTGCGAAGCTGGGTTACGGCCTTGCCGGCCTCTTGGCCACGCGTGTCGACGACCACGATCGGGCGATCCTTGGGCAGGCTGCCCGCATGCGCCTCGAGCGTGTCGATGGGAATATTGCGCGCCTGCGGGATGCTGCCGGCCTTGAATTGCGTCTCGGGGCGGATATCGACGAACAGGCCGTTTTCCCGGTTGATCCGGCCGACCGCATCGGCCAGGGCAATGCGTGCGGTGGCACGCCCGCCGCCGATCAGATTGGGCCAGAGCAAAAGGGCGCCGGAGGCCAGTGCGATGAGCAGGATCCAGAGATTGTTCTGGCTGAGCAAGAAGTCCACGAAAGTTCCTGTGAGGCTGTCGATGAGAGGGGTTGGGGACACGAGACCGGCGGTTTGTCGGGATCCCGTACGCACCTGCCGGGCAGGTCTGCAGCGGTGATTATAAAATGGTTGTCGGTTTTGAACTTTTTTCAGGATTGCGATGCACAAGCTCGTTCTCATGCGCCATGGCGAAAGCCAGTGGAATCTCGAAAACCGTTTCACGGGCTGGACGGATGTAGACCTCACCGAGACGGGCCGTGCGCAAGCCTGGGCGGCAGGCGAACTTCTACGCGCAGAAGGCTTTGTGTTCGACCTGGCCTGGACCTCGGTACTCAAGCGCGCCATTCGTACCTTGTGGATCACGCTCGATGCGCTCGATGCGATGCATACCCCCATCACGCTCGACTGGCGCCTGAACGAGCGCCATTATGGTGCCCTGCAGGGTCTGAACAAGGCCGAGACCGCTGCCCGTTATGGTGATGCCCAGGTGCTTCAGTGGCGTCGTGCCTATGCGATCGCACCCGAGCCCCTGGCCGCCGACGACCCGCGCCATCCGCGTTTCGATTCGCGCTACCGCGGCCTTGCTGACGCGCTGCTGCCGGCCACGGAATGCCTGCGTGATACCGTGGCACGCGTGGTGCCCTGCTGGGAAGACGCCATTGTCCCCGCCCTGCGCGCCGGCCAGCGCATACTGATCTCGGCGCATGGCAACAGCCTGCGCGCCTTGATCAAGCATCTGGATGGGGTGTCCGATGAAGACATCGTCCACATGAATATCCCTACCGGCCAGCCGCTGGTCTACGAGCTCGACAGCGACCTGCGCCCCCTGAAGCATTATTACCTGGGTGATGCCGACCAGATCCAGGCCGCCATGCAGGCAGTGGCCAATCAGGGCAAGGCCCGCAAGGCATAGGCATGCGCCGGGCGCTGTGCCTGCTGTGTGTGTTGGTCATGTCGTCTGTCGCGGGTGCGGCGGCAGCACCCACGGAAGTGGCGCCTCTGCAGGCGCGCCAGCAGCAGGCACAGAAAGAACGCGGGGCCTTGCGCCGGCAGATTGATGCGCTGCAGAAACGCATAGACGCCAGCGAAGCCAGCCAGGCCGACACCAGCCGCGTCCTGAAGGCCTCCGAGCAGGCCATCTCGGACATGACGCGCAGCCTGCTGGAACTCGATGAGCGGCAGCAGGGTTTGCAGGCCGTGCTGGCCCAACTGTCTCGCGAGCAGGAACAGCAGCAGGCTGCGCTGCGGGTGCAGCAGCAGGCGCTCGCCAGCCAGTTGCGCGCGCGCCATGCCAGTGGCCTTTCACCTTGGTCCGTGCTGCTTTCGGGGCGTGATCCCCAGAAACTGGGGCGTGAACTGGGCTGGCTCAGCTATGTGGCCAGGGCGCGTACGCAGACCCTGGCGGCGCTGCAGGGCACCCTGGCCGAATTGGCTCGGCTGCAGGCACAGACCGATGCCAGTCTGGCGGAGCTCGCGGCGCTGCAGGGCGACATGCAGGCGCGTCAGCAGGCCTTGCAGGCACAAGAGCAGGCGCATCGCCAGGCGTATGACCGGGTGGCCGCACAATTGGTGGCCGAGCGATCAAAGGCACAGGGCTTGCAGGGGCGCGAGCAGCAACTGGGTGCGTTGCTCGAGGCGCTCAAAAAAGAAATTGCCGCTGCAGAGGCGCGTCGCCGGGCTGCAGAACAGGCGGCGCGCGAACAGGCCGCTCGGGAACAGGCCGCTCGGGAACAAGCCGTTCAGGAACAGGCCGCTCAGGAACAGGTTGCGGAGGGGCAAACTGCTCAAGAGCAGGTCACACAAGCGCAGGCCGCCCCGGAAAATACGCCCCGTACCGTGCCCGAAGGTGGGTTTTCAGGGCTGAAAAAAGGCTTGCCGCTGCCGGTCGCCGGAGAAATGCAGGGCCGTTTCGGCGCACAGCGCCCCGATGGCGGGCTGTGGCGCGGGGTCGTGCTGCGCGCACCCGAGGATACGCCGGTGCATGCGGTGGCAGCCGGCCGGGTCGTGTATGCCGGCTGGCTGGCCGGATTTGGCAATTTGATGATCATCGACCACGGCCAGCAGTACCTGAGCGTTTATGCCTATAACCGCAGCCTGCTGCGCGAGGTGGGTGACGTCGTGGCAGCGGGCGATGTGCTCGCGCGGGTCGGCGCCACCGGCGGACAGGTCGAGCCGGGTCTGTATTTCGAACTGCGTCACGAAGGGGCGCCGATCAACCCGCAACTGTGGCTGCGGCCATGATGGCGGTACGGTACTATTCAATATTTGTTCGACACTTCGGGCCAGGGGCCTTTCAATGAACCTGAACAACAAGCGATCCTGGGGCTGGATACTCGTGGGCTTTCTGGGTGGTATCCTGGTCAGCCTGGGGATTGCTGCCGCTGCGCAGAAAGGCGAGCCGCTGCCGCTCAAGGGCCTGCAGCAGTTTGCCAACGTGTATGGCGCCATCAAGTCCAGCTATGTCGAACCGGTCACCGATCAGACCCTGATCGATGAGGCCATCAAGGGCCTGTTCGCGGATCTTGACCCGCACTCGCTGTATCTCGATGCCGAGGCGTACAAGCAGATGCAGGACATCACGCGTGGCGGGTTTGGGGGGCTGGGCATCGAAATCGGCACCCAGGACGGCATGCCCAAGGTGATTGCACCGATCGAAGATACGCCCGCCGCGCGCGCGGGCATCCTGACAGGCGATCTCATCACGAAGATCGACGGCGAACCCACCAAAGGGCTGACGCTCAACGAGGCCGTCAAGAAGATGCGCGGCGAGCCGGGCACGCCCATCGACCTCACCATACAGCGCGCCGGCAGCAGCAAGCCCCTGAAATTCCATATCGTGCGCGAAATGATCAAGACGCGCAGCGTGCGTGGCAAGATGCTGGCTGATGACATCGCTTATGTCAGGGTGACGCAGTTCCAGGATCGTACTACGGCCGATCTCATCCGCATGCTGGCCGAGCTTTCGCCCGACAGGGCCCCCAGGGGGCTGGTGCTCGATCTGCGCAATGACCCCGGCGGCCTGCTCGATGGCGCCATCGGCGTGTCATCCGCCTTTCTCGAGCCGGGTGCACTCGTGGTCTCCACAAAGGGGCGCATCCCGTCATCGAACGAAGCATTCTATGCCCGGCACCTCGACCGCGAAGGGGCGGGCATTGCGCTGCCCGCCTGGACACGCACCGTGCCCATGGTCGTGCTGATCAACATCGGGTCGGCCTCGGCTTCCGAGATCGTGGCGGGTGCATTGCAGGACTACAAGCGGGCCAGAATCGTCGGTAACCGCAGCTTTGGCAAAGGCTCGGTGCAGTCGGTCCTGCAACTCGACGATGACACGGGCATCAAGTTGACCACGGCACGCTATTACACGCCCAAGGGGCGCAGCATACAGAACACGGGGGTGGATCCCGACCACGAGGTGGCCGACAGCGCCGCAGGCAACCTGTTTCGCATGCAGCGCGAAGTGGATCTGCGCCATCACCTGAAGACGCAGGACATTCCCGAACCAACGCTCCGGGAAGACAACGATGAGGATTTCGTCCAGGGTGAAATCCATATGTTCGAGTTTGGCGGGGCAGACGACTGGCAGCTCGAACAGGGGCTGAATGCCCTGCTGGGGCGGCCGGTGCTCAAGACCGATCCCGCGCAGGTCAAGCGCGAGCGTGACCGGGCCGGCAGCGCGGGCGATGGCAAGAAATCCGCCAGCGAAACGGCCGGGCCGACAGGTGAAAAAAAAACCCTGAATGATTCAGGTCCGGTTGGTACGGACCCCATCGAAATCCTGCGCTATCGCATCACCCCCGAGGGGATGATCAAGGTGCCCTGATGCCATCCGATCATCCGGTGCCAGAAGACCATCTGGACGATGCCCGGCTCCTGCGGTATGCGCGCCACATCCTGCTCGACGAACTGGGTATCGAGGGGCAGGAGCGCCTGCTGGCTGCACGGGTACTGATCGTCGGCGCGGGCGGCCTGGGGTCGCCGGCGGCACTGTATCTTGCGGCGGCCGGGGTCGGGCAGATCACGCTGGTTGATGATGATGTGGTCGAACTCAGCAATCTGCAGCGTCAGATCCTGCACAATACGGCCAGCCTGGGGCGCCCCAAGGCAGAATCCGGGCGCGATGCCCTGTACGCCCTGAATCCCGATGTGCGCGTACAGGCCGTGGTCGAGCGGCTGGATGACGCCCGTCTGCTCGAACTCGCGGCACGGGCCGACCTGATGCTTGATTGCTGTGATAATTTCGCCACTCGGCATGCCATCAACCGGGCCTGCGTGGCAACCGGCACGCCGCTGGTCTCAGGGGCGGCCATCCGGTTTTCGGGGCAGGTCAGCGTATACGATCTGCGTGATCCGGCCGCGCCATGCTACCACTGCCTGTTTCCCGAGGCGGATTCTGCCGAAGAACTGCGCTGCGCCACTACGGGTGTGCTGGGGCCTCTGGTGGGCATGGTGGGCAGCGTGCAGGCCGCCGAGGCCATCAAGCTGCTGGTGGGCATGGGCGAACCCCTGACGGGGCGCCTGTTGTCCGTGGATGCCCTGCGCATGCAGTGGCAGACGATCCGGTTTCGCCAGGACCCCGGCTGCCCCGTGTGCAGCAGGCGTGCGCGCCCCGCGGTGGCGCGCTCAGTGCGCGCTGATCAGGGTGCCCACGCCACGATCGGTCAGGATTTCGAGCAACAGGCAGTGGGGCACCCGGCCGTCGATGACATGCACCGAATTGACCCCGAAACGGGCCGCATCGAGCGCTGAGGAAATCTTGGGCAGCATGCCGCCCGAGAGCGTGCCGTCGTGGAAGAGCTCGTCTATGGTCTGCGCCGACAGCCTGCGCAGCAACTGGCCGTTCTTGTCGAGTACCCCCGGGGTGTTGGTGAGCATGACCAGCTTTTCTGCGCCCAGCACTTCGGCGATCTTGCCGGCCACGACATCCGCGTTGATGTTGTAGGCCTGGCCGTCGTCGGTGCTGTAGCCAATGGACGAGATCACCGGGATGAACTGATCGTCCTGCAGGGCCTTGACCACCGCCGGCTCGATGCGTTCGATGTCGCCCACGAAGCCGATGTCGAGCATCTGGCCGGGGTTCTGTTCGTCGGGCATGCGTTTTTTGCGCGCCTGGATCAGGCAGCCATCCTTGCCGGTCAGGCCGACCGCCTTGCCACCGGCCTGATTGATCATCATCACGATGTCCTGCTGCACCTGGCCACCCAGCACCCATTCGACGACTTCCATGGTTTCGGCATCCGTCACCCGCATGCCCTGCACGAATACCCCTTTCTTGCCCAGCCGCTCGAGCGCGCTGTTGATCTGCGGCCCGCCACCGTGCACCACGACCGGATTGAGACCGACCAGCTTGAGCAGCACCACGTCGTGGGCGAAACCGCGCTGCAGGGCTTCGTCGGTCATGGCGTTGCCGCCGTACTTGATCACCACCGTCTTGCCGTGAAAACGCCGGATGTATGGCAGGGCCTCGGAGAGGACTTCGGCCTTGACGGCATCGGGCAGGGACGGCATCGGGTTCTCGGGATTCATCTCGGGGATCGGAGTCGGTGTGTCGGAGTCGGTGAGTATCAGGAGGACGCCAGGGCTTTTTCGACGGTGGCCATGAAGGCCTGTTCGTCGTAGTTGCCGAGATAGCGCTTGATGATGTGGCCCTGCCGGTCGATCAGGATGGCAGTGGGTGTCAGGCGGATGTCGCCAAAGGCTTGCGCCAGCGTCCCATCGGCATCGAGCACGACCGGAAAGGGCAGCGCGCGCGTGGTCGCGAAGTTCTTGACGTAGCGGGGCGGGTCATAGGCCATGGCCACGGCGATGGTGTCGAAGCCGCGCGCCTTGAGATCCTGATAATGCCGGATGGTATCGGGCATCTGTGCGACACAGGTGGTGCAGCTGGTCGCCCAGAACTTGACCAGCACCACTTTGCCGCGCAGGTCGTGGGTGGTGACCTGCTGGCCATCGAGCGCGGTGAACGTGACCTGTGGCGCGGCCTGCGCAGCGCCCTGGAATTGCCAGATGGCCGTGGCGCCCAGGGCGGCCACGACCACCAGCCCAATCAGCAGTTTTTTCATTTCACGGGCAGTGCCTGGGTTTCGGGGTCACCCGCGGCCTGCGAGCCAGACCCGGCGGCTGCAGGTTCTGCCGCGGTGGGCGAATCGGAATATTCTTCCCTCAGGGCCTCGGGGGTGACGACATCAAACAATTTTATGACTTTATTGACCCCCGCGACAGTCGCGGCGGCCTTGGCTGCACGCTCGCCCTCTGGGGCCGTGACCTTGCCCATGAGGTATACGGTGCCGCGTTCGGTCATGACCTTGATGGTACGAAATGGCACATCCTTGGTGGCGATCAACTGGCTCTTCACCTTCGAAGTGATCCAGGTGTCGTTCGAGCGCACACTGAAGGGCGTGATGTTGCCCACGCGCAGGAAATTGTCGACGGATTTGACGCGGAAGATGCCACGCACGATGTCCGTCGCCTTTTGCCTGTCGGCTTCGGAGGGGACATCGCCGATCAGCAGGACCCGCCCCGCATAGGACATGACGCTGATGCGCGCCTGGTCGCCGAAGGCCTGTTCGAGTTCGCTGTCGGCACGCAGTTCGATGGTCTGGTCGTCGACCTGCTCGCCTGTGGAGCGCCGGTCGGAGGCCACCAGCGCCGTCGTGGTGGCACCGCCCACGACCACTGCGGCGCAGCCGGCCAGCAGGCTCAGGGCCAGCAGGGTGGACACGATGCGCAGGGCGTGCAGGATGGCTTGGGGCATCAGGCTGAATCTCCGAGGAGCAGGGCGTCGATCCCGTCGCACAGGGCATGCAGGAGCAGGATGTGGACTTCCTGGATACGCATGGTACGGTCGTGTGCCACGCAGAGATGGACGTCGGTGGCCTGCAGGAGCTCGCCCACCCTGCCGCCGCCCTTGCCGGTGAGGGCGATGACGGACATTTCACGATCGTGGGCGGCTTCGATGGCCCGCAGCACGTTGGGAGAATTGCCACTGGTGGACAGGGCCACCAGCACATCGCCCGGCTGCCCCAGGGCATTGACCTGACGCTCGAACACGGCCTCGAAGCCGTAGTCGTTGCCGACCGCCGTCAGGATGGCGGTGTCGCTGTTGAGCGCCAGACCGGCCAGCGGCAGGCGCTCGCGTTCGAAGCGGCCCACGAGTTCCGCCACGAAGTGCTGGGCGTCGGTGGCCGAGCCGCCGTTGCCACAGGCCAGGATACGGGCATTTCCGGTAATGGCCGAGAACAGCAGATCCACCCCCGAGGCGAGCATGGGGGTCAGGGTGCCGGCGTTGGCCTGCAGGGTCTGGATGGCCGCGTCGAAATGCGCCGCCATGCGCTGTGGTATGTCCATGGGGTCATTATCGCATGAGTGAAATGCTGTCAAGGTAACAGATTCCAAACGGATCCCGGCCCGGTTTCAGGCCTCGAAGGCCTGGCGGATCCAGCATACGTGGCCGCCCTGGAAGGTGAGGACATCAAAGCGGCAAGCCGGCGCGTGCCCGGTGATGGGCATGTCCAGCCGCCTACCCAGCCGGGCCAGAAGGTACTGCGCCGTGCGAACCAGGCGCAACTGCTTGCGGCGGTTTACACTGGCAGCGGCGCTGCCGTGGGTAAGGGCATTGCGTTCGCGTACCTCAACGAACACCAGCACCTGGTCATCGAGCGCCAGCAGGTCGATTTCACCCCAGCGGCAGCGCAGGTTGCTGGCAATGATCCGCAGGCCCTGCCGTGTCAGGTAGTCGCGGGCCCGCTGCTCGGCCGCGTGGCCCTGGCGCTGGGTGGCTGAACCGCTGGCCAGGGACAACTGTCGCCGTGGCGGCTGGCGGCCCTGCAGGGCGCGGCGGCGCGAGACCTGCCGCAGGGCCTTTTCCTGGGCCAGTCGGGCAATTTCGTAAGGGCATGCGGGCGGGTGGGGCACGATTCAGGAACACAGGGAATGCACAAGGCCAGTATGACGAACAATCACGACGGGCAGGGCACGCCGGCATGGGAATATCACGCCCGGCTGGTCGCCGGGCAATCCTGGCCCGAGGCCTGCCTGTATGTGGTGGCCACGCCGATCGGAAACCTGGCCGATCTGAGCCTGCGCGCACTGGAAGCCCTGCGCCAGTGCGATGTGGTCGCGGCGGAAGACACCCGCACCACCCGCAGCCTGCTGCAGGCCTGGGGGCTGGACGTGCCCCTGCTGGCCGCACATCGGCATAACGAACAGTCCGTGGCCGGCCGCATCCTCGAGCGTCTGCGGGCCGGGGCGCGGGTTGCACTGGTGTCCGATGCGGGGGCGCCGGCCGTCAGCGATCCAGGCGCACGCATCGTGCGGCAGGTGCGTCTGGCCGGGTTTCGGGTGGTACCGATTCCCGGGCCCAGCGCCGTGATCACCGTGCTCATGGCCTGTGGGGCCACGACGGATGAGAGCCCGGGTTTTGCCTTTGCGGGGTTCATGCCGGCCAGGGCAGCGGCCCGGCGCGCATGGCTGCCCGACTGGCTGGCGCTGCCCATCCCGGTGGTCTTTTTCGAGGCACCGCACCGGGTGCAACGGGCATTGGCGGATCTGCTCGAACTGGCTGGGCCGTTGCGAAATATCACAATTGGACGCGAATTGACCAAACGGCACGAAGAGATCGTGACCTTGCCTCTGGAGCACGTGATGGCCTGGTTCGCAGCCGATGCGCACCGGCGCCAGGGTGAATTCGTGCTGGTCGTGCACACGCCGCCGGTGCCGCCTGCTGCTTCTGTCGGGCTTGCAGAAGCAGACCAGCACCTCATGCAGGTCTTGCTGGATGAACTGTCGGTACGCGATGCCGTGCGCATCGGCGCGCGGCTGACCGGGCTTTCGCGCGACAGTCTGTACACGTGGGCACTGGCACATCGGGGGGCCTGCGATTCCGCGTCCTGATCGGGGGGTGTCGTTCTTGCACTCTGCTTGCGCGCGTGACTCAGAAGCCGTGTGACTCAGAAGCCGCGTGGCTCAGAAGCCCTGATCCAGGGCAATCACCGGCTGCAAGCCCAGGGTTTCGAGCAGCAGGCCAGCATCCTGTGCGGCCTGATCACGTGACGGATAGGGCCCCGAGCGCACCTTGTACAGGGCTGCCTGGCGGCTGACCGACACCGGGATGCCCAGGCCCTCGAGCCTGGTATTGACCCGTGTGGCCAGTGCCTGCGCATTGTCAGCCGAGGAAAACGCACCATACTGCAGGTATATGCCGCCCCCGGCCGGCTCGTGCCGGACGTGCGCCAGGCCTTCGGGGTCGACAGGGGTCGCGGCCGGATCGGCCGCCTCACCGGGCGCCACGGGTGGCGAGGCTGTCGCGACTGGCGTCGTGAAGCCTGTGGGTGCACGCGCAATGGCCGTCGCCGTATCGGGCGATCCCCCCGGATAGTGCCCGGCCAGGATGTCCGAGTTGGTGATCGCCTTGACCACCACGGTGCCGCTGCCTGGCCCGATCAGACCCAGCTTGGCGGCAGCCACCCACGAAAGATCGATGATGCGGCCCGAGTGGAACGGCCCGCGGTCATTGATGCGCACGATGATGCTGCGGCCGTTGGCCGGCCGTGTCACGATCGCATAGCTGGGCAGTGGCAGGGTCGGGTGGGCCGCGGTCATGGTGTACATGTCGTAGATTTCGCCATTGGCCGTACGTGCGCCGTGGAATTTGCGGCCATACCAGGATGCAGTGCCCGTTTGTTCGTAAGGCTGGTTCTCGGCCAGGGGCTGGTAGCGCACGCCGAAGACTTCGTAGGGGCGAAAATTTGCCGGGGCATGCTGTTCGACGCGTGGCACGGCGTTCGGGATGGCGGCGACATCAGCGGGTATCCGGGCCCCGGGCCCGTCGTCTTTGTAATAGCCGCCCGGGCGCGAGGCACAGGCACCCAGGATCGCGCTGCAGGCCAGAGCCAGCAGCAGCCGGCCGGCCCGTTGCAGGGTGGGCGACAGGTCGTCGGGCACGCGGCCTGCCGGAGGGATCCGGACGGGCGGGTTCATGGGTCTGTATCCTGCAGCAGGGGGTTGCGATGGCGCACCAGCAGGGGGGTGTGGTCACTGAACCGCCGGGCCAGCTGCTCGGTGACATAGACCGAGCGATGCTGACCGCCGGTACAGCCGATGGCGATGGTGAGATAGTTGCGCGTATCCTGCATGTAGAGCGGCAGCCATTTGCGAATGAACCCGGCGATGTCGTCCACCATCGCGGGTACGGCCTCGAATGCCTCGAGCCACGCGGCCACTGCCGGATCACGCCCGGTCTGCGGGCGCAGGGTGCGGTCGTAGTAGGGGTTGGGCAGGCAGCGCACATCGAAGACCAGGTCTGCATCGTTGGGCACACCCCGCTTGTAGGCAAATGACTCGAAAGTCAGGATGATCGCCCGATGGTTGGCGCGCACCAGGTCGCGTATCCAGGCGCGCAATTGCCCGGGGGTGAGATCGGATGTGTCAATCACGTGTTCCTGGTTGCGCAGCGGGGCCAGCATGTCGCGCTCGCGCGCGATGCAGTCCTTCAATGAGGCGTCCAGCCCCTCGCGCTGCAGGCGATCGGTGAGGGGGTGACGCCGTCGCGACTCTGAGTAGCGCTGGATCAGTGTTTCATCGCTGGCCTCGAGAAACACCACGTGCAGGGCCCGACCCATGGCGCGCAGGCTCGTCAGGACGCCTGGCAGTTCATCCAGATCACCGGGGGTGCGCACATCGATGGCCACGGCCACCTGCTGCAGGCCAGTGTCCTGTGTGCTGGCGATGAATTCATGCAGGAAGCGCACCGGCAGGTTGTCTATGCAGGTATAGCCCGTGTCTTCGAGCATGCGCAGGGCCACGGACTTGCCCGAACCCGAAATGCCGGTGATGAGCACGATGTTCAGCATGGCCGGCCCCCGGCTTCAGCGCGCCCCTGGCTTGTCGGCCAGAGCGTCGCGGCTGCTTTGCATGATCGCCAGGGCCTGGCGCTCGATGAAGTCACCCATGGTGTCGATCCCGCGCAGTTGCAGGATGGTATTGCGCACGGCGGCTTCGACCAGCACGGCGAGGTTGCGTCCGGCAGCCACTTGCAGCATCACCCTGCGGATGGGGATGCCAAGGACATCCTGATGCTCATCCTGTGTGGGCAGGCGCTCGAAGTGCTCGGCGTTCAGACGCACCAGATGGACGATCAGCTTGATCTTCATCTTGCGGCGCACCGAGGTTTCACCAAATATGGTGCGGATGTCGAGCAGGCCCAGACCACGAACTTCAAGCAGATTCTGCAGCAGTGGCGGGCATTGACCCTCGACGAAATGGGGCGCCGTGCGTGACAGCTCGACCGCGTCGTCGGCCACCAGCCCGTGGCCGCGTGAAATCAGCTCGAGGGCCAGTTCGCTCTTGCCCAGGCCCGATTCGCCCGTGATCAGGACACCGAGCCCCAGTACGTCCATGAAGACGCCATGCACCGTCATTTTCGGTGCCATGCGCTTGCCCAGGTAAATGCGCAGCAGGTCGATCAGCAGAGCGGCCTCGAAGGGCGTGGCGAGCAGGGGGATCTGCTGCTCGCGACAGTAGTTCAGCAGGTCATCGGGCGCTTCGGTGCCGGCGGCAAGAATGATGGCAGGCACTTTGCCCGCACGCAGGTCTTCGAGCAGGTTGTGTCGCCGATGCAGGTTCAGGCGCCTGAAGTAGGCCATTTCTTCGGCGCCGAACACCTGGATGCGGCCGGGATGGATGAGATTGAGGTGGCCGATCAGATCGGCCCCCGAGCCGTGGGCATCCGGGATCACCCGCTGGTCGGCGGTGTCCTGGCCGGCCACCCACGAGAAGGGGATCTTCTCGTGGTTGTCATGGATCAGCTCTGGGATGCTCAGCATGTTCGATGTGCGGCTCATTGCCGCCCGAGAGAATCAGCTGATGCACTTCGGCCACGTCGTTCGAATGCGCCAGGGTGTGCCGGATTTCGGCATCCGACATGAGCCGGGCAATGCAGGCGAGCAGGTCGAGGTGCATCTGGGTGGCGGTTTCGGGCATCAGCAGAAAGAACAGCAGGCGTGCAGTACGCCCATCATTTGCATCGAAGCGGACCGGCTCGGACAGCCGGATGAACGCCGCATGCGGTTCGCGCAAATCCTTCAGGCGCCCGTGCGGGATGGCCACGTCGTGGCCAAGTGCCGTGGAACCCAGCCGTTCACGTGCCAGCAGGCTGTGGAAGACCGACATGCGTGCCACGCCCTGATGGTTCTCGAACAGCAGCCCGGCATGTTCGAAAGCCCGCTTCTTGCTGGTGGCTGCCAGATCGAGAACAATGTTCTCGGGTGGCAGGATACGGGGGGTGAGATTCATGGCGCACATTATAGTGCGAGTACCCCGAAGCGGGCCTGTTGCCCGCCCCGGGGAACCGGACCCGTTTCAGGTCGTGATTTCCTGACGCTTGATCGCTTCATTGCCGTGGTCCTGCGCCTTGGACTTGTGCTTGATCACCAGGCGGTCGGCCTTGTCGACCAGAAGGTCGATGGCTGCGTACAGGTTCTGGTCGGACGCCTCGCAATGCAGATCCTTGCCACGCAGGCGCAGGGTGATTTCAGCCGTATGCTTGAGCGGCTCGATCGACAGGGTGACCTGACTGTCTATGACCTGATCGAAGTGGCGCAATACGCGCGCGGTCTTGGTGTTGACGTACTCACGGATGGCGGGGGTGATTTCCAGATTGCGGCCAGTAATGGTCAGGCTCATGGTGCGGACTCCTTGCGCAGTGAAAGTGCCACTCCAGTGTACCCAAAGCGGGGCCTGCAGCAAGCCCCGTGCGCCGTTGTATGCTATAGGGATATACGGCGTCGGGGGCGCCTGCAGCGGTCCGTCGCCTATCGGGCTCGGGCGCCCTGCGGTGGCCTGTTGCATATCGGGTCCAGCGCCCTGCGGCGGCCCGCCACATGCCGGGCCAGGGCCTGCAGGCACCGTGCCGTGTGCCAGGCCTACATGCGGAAGTTCTTGCCCAGGTACACCTGGCGCACGGCTTCGTTGTCGACGATTTCTTCGGGGTGGCCGCTGGTCAGCACCCGGCCTTCGCTGATGATATAGGCGCGGTCGCAGATCCCCAGGGTTTCACGCACGTTGTGATCGGTGATCAGTACGCCGATGTTGCGGCTCTTGAGAAACTGCACGATGCGCTGGATTTCGATCACCGCGATCGGATCCACCCCGGCGAAGGGTTCGTCCAGCAGGATGAAGCGGGGGTGAGTGGCCAAAGCCCGGGCAATCTCGACGCGGCGCCGCTCGCCACCGGACAGTGACAGCGCCATGTTGCTGCGGATATGGCCGATCTGGAGTTCATCGATCAGTGACTCGAGCCGTGCCTCGAGGGCTGCGGGTGAAAGCGCCCGGCCCTCGCCATCGCGCTGCAGCTCGAGCACGGCCCTGATGTTCTGTTCGACCGTCAGGCGACGAAACACGGATGCATCCTGAGGCAGATAGGACAGGCCCAGGCGTGCCCTGCGGTGCATGGGCAGCCCCGAGACCTCGTGATCGTCGATCAGGATGCGACCGGTATCCGCCGGAATCAGGCCGACGATCATGTAGAAACTGGTGGTCTTCCCGGCCCCGTTGGGCCCCAGCAGGCCGACCACCTCGCCGCTGTCGACCTTCAGTGAGACATCCTGGACCACCGTGCGTCGCCCGAAGGTCTTGCCCAGGCCGATCGCCTGCAGGCTGCCGTGGGTACGCTGCAGGTCCGCATCGCCGGTGCGTGCAAGAGTGGCATTTTCGGGCATGGAGCAGGGACGTTCAGGGTTTGGCGCCGGCCGCCTTGCAGCGCGCGGTGGCCTGATCGATGCGTGACTGGGGCTGGGCCAGAGAGCGCACGCGCCCACCGGAGGCCGCCGAGTCCTTCCCGCCGAAGGCTTCGTATGTACCTGATTTCTGATGATAGATGATGCGTGCGCCGCGAACGTTGTCGAGGGTTTCACCGCAGATCTGGCGCGTGACGGTCGCCTGGCCGGTGAGGATCACGTCGCCGCTGCGGCCGTCGTAGTCGGCCTGCAGCCCGGTGGCGATCAGGGTTTCGTATTTTTCGGGGTTTTCCTGACGGATGGTGACCATCTTGCCGGGCGCCGGTGTGGCCGTGCCGAACTGATTGCCCTGGTCATCTTCGCGGGTGACCAGCTTTTCGCCGTGCAGCGTCATGTTGCCGCGCGTCAGGATGACGTTGCCGGTGAATGTGCTCACCTTGCTGATGTCATCGTAGTGCAGGGTGTCGGCAAGAATGACGGTCTCGGGCTCGGGTTCACTGGTCTGGGCCATGGTGGCGGATGTGCCGAACAGGATCAGGAAGGCGATGGTCGCGCCGGACAGCAGGGTCGATCGCAATGATTTCATGGCTGTGGGTCCTTTTGGCCAGAGGTTCGGGCAGCCTGGTCTTCGCCCGAAATCTTGACATTGCTGCCTGCCGTGACAGTCAGCTGGCGGGTACGGTTATCGTAGCGCATGCCGGTGCCCCGCAGGGTGGATGTGCCGTGGATGACCACGGCAGGTTGGTCGGTGTGCACGAGGTCGTGCTCCGGTTCGATCACGAGCTTTTCGCTGCGCACATCGAGCAGCTTGCTCTCGGGGGTGGCCAGGCGCTGCAGGTGGGCATCGCCCGTGAGCACGATGCGCTCGCCTTTCTGGTCGAGTTCGCCGTGCAAGGCCGTGCCGACTGTGACCGGGGAATCCGGCTGGTGCCCGACCGCGCGAGGATGGTCGATTTCGTAGCTGTCGGTGTCGGGGAAGTGCTCCATGGCGGTGCCTTCGAGGCGGTTGACGGCCTGGCCGCGGGCATCGCTGCGCACCATGACGAAGGCGCCCGACCAGGAATCACGCTCGTGAGTCAGGCGCCGCGGTGGATCGATCTGGATCGACTGCAGGGCGTAATCCGAGGCCCACCAGGTGCCCAGCACCAACAGGCCCAGCAGCAGGATGGCCACCAGGCCCGGCATGCGTTCTTTCACTGGATCGCCCCGCCGAGGGTGGACAGGCGGGTCGTGAAACAGGCGCTCAGGCGCCCCTGGGCGGCCAGGATCAGGTCGCAGCATTCGCGCACGGCGCCGCGGCCACCGCCGAGTTCCGTGACCCAGTGCGCCGCCTGCCGGATGTAGAACGGCGCATTGGGCACACTGACCGCAAAGCCACAGGCGCGCAATGCCGGCAGATCGATGATGTCGTCGCCCATGTAGCCTGTATCCTGCAGGTTCAGCCCCGCTTCACGGGCCAGCTGCTCGAGGGTGCCGATCTTGTCGTGCACACCCTGCAGGGCGGGTGAAATGCCCAGCTCGGCCGCTCGTCGGGCCGTGATCTCGCTCTTGCGCCCGCTGACCCAGGCCACCCGGATGCCCTGCTCGCGCAGCAGTCGCAGGCCGTGGCCATCGAGCGCATTGAAGGCCTTGACGGCCTCGCCCTGGTGGCCGTACCAGAGGCTGCCGTCGGTCAGGATGCCATCCACATCGAACACCATCAGGCGCACACTGCGTGCACGGCCCAGGATCTCGGCCGGGATGCGGGCGAGGATCTGGGCTTCGGCAGGGTGCGAGAAACCAGGCAGCTCGTTCATCAGATCACCTTGGCAGCGAGCAGGTCGTGCATGTGCAATGCCCCCAATAATAGCCCGTCGGCATCGACCACCAGGATCTGGCTGAGCTTGTGGGCATCCATGATCGTGGCGGCCTCGATGGCCAATGCCTGCGGCGCGATGCTGCGCGGGTGCGGGCTCATGCCGTCCGCGACCGTCATCTGGCGGATGTCGCCCAGGCGCGTGAGCAGGCGGCGCAGGTCGCCGTCGGTGAAGATCCCCACGGGCGTGCGCCCGCGCAGAACGATCGTCATGCCCATGCCCTTGGCGGACATTTCGGCCAGCGCATCGGGAATCAGTGTGTCCGGGTGTACGCAGGGCAACGCCGCGCCGTGGCGCATGATATCGCCCGCCGTGGTGAGCAGGCGGCGACCCAGCGCGCCCCCCGGGTGCGAGCGGGCAAAGTCCTCGCGGTTGAACCCGCGTGCTTCGAGACAGGCGACCGCCAGTGCGTCGCCCAGGACCAGTGCGACCGTGGTGCTGGCCGTAGGGGCGAGGTTCAGCGGACAGGCCTCGTGTTCGACGGCGGCATCGAGCACGAAATCGGCATTCTGTGCGAGTTCCGAGCCTGGATGGCCGGTGAGGGCGATGATTTGCGTGCCCAGGCGCTTGGCCACCGAGAGGATGGTGATGAGTTCCTGGGCCGAGCCCGAATAGGACAGCGCCAGCAGGATGTCCTGGCCCGTGAGCATGCCCAGGTCGCCGTGGATGGCTTCGGCCGCATGCATGAAGAATGCCGGCGTACCGGTGGACGCCAGTGTGGCTGCAATCTTGCGCGCGACATGCCCGGATTTGCCGATGCCCGTGACGACGACGCGCCCCGAACAGGCCAGGATGGCCGTGACGGCGTGTTCGAAGGCCGGCCCCAGCCGGGCCTGCACGGCCTGCAGGGCCTGGATTTCGGTCTGGAAGGTGCGTTGGGCACTGGCGCGCATGGCGTCCGGGCGCAGTTCGGGGCATGGGTGCATGCGCGCATTTTACCCGGCTGCGGCCGGCCCATGCAGGGGCGCGGCTTGTTACACTGGGCGCGAATCATTTTCCCTTCAGGGTGTTGCCATGCAAACCGATCCGGCCCAGTACGTGCGTGACACGATACGCACGGTACCCGACTGGCCGCAGCCTGGCGTGATGTTCCGCGACATCACGCCGGTATTTCAGGATCCACGTTCGTTCAGGGTGTTGATCGACCTGTTCGTCTATCGCTACATGCGCCAACGCCTCGATCTCGTGGCAGGCATCGATGCGCGTGGTTTCATCGTGGGTTCGGTGCTGGCCTATGAGCTCAATCTGGGGTTCGTCCCGGTGCGCAAGCAGGGCAAGCTGCCGTTTCGTACGGTAGCCGAGCAGTATTCGCTCGAATACGGCAATGCAGCGGTCGAGATGCATACGGATGCCGTACGCCCTGGCCAGCGGGTGCTGCTCATCGATGACCTGATTGCGACCGGGGGCACCATGCTGGCTGCGGCACGGCTCTTGCAGCGCCTGGGTGCCAACGTGGCCGAGGCGGCGGCCATCATCGATCTGCCCGATCTCGGGGGTTCGCGTGCGGTGCGGGATTCGGGCTTGCCCGTGTATACCGTGTGTGCGTTTGGTTCCGACACGGGCGACTGAACCGGGCTGGCTTCGGCGCGGCGATTGCGGCAAGCCGCGATCACAGCCAGCCCGACAGCCAGGGCCAGCTGTGCAGCAGGGCGGCCGTCATGATGATGTAGCGCAGGCATTTGCCTATGGCCATGTACAGGATGCTGCGCCAGAAGGGCAGGCGCAGCCAGCCGGCCACTGCGCACAACGGGTCGCCGACGATGGGCAGCCAGGACAGCAGCAGGGCCGGCGGGCCCAGGCGCTGGAACCAGTTGGTGCCCAGCCGATGCCAGCGCCCTCCGGCCTGGTCGGGTGAGTGCCTGGCAGGGGTAGCGCCGCTCGTGGATATGTCGCTCGGGGGGTACGCTGCCGGTGTCTGGCGTGGCGCGCCGCGCCATTGGTGCCAGAGGGTTTCCGCGCCGGCGCCCATGACATAGGTGACGGCCCCGCCCAGCGTATTGCCGATGGTGGCCACGGCCACCGCGGGCCAGAACATGTGCGGCGCCAGCTGCACGAACGCAAAGACGGCGGGTTCGGAGCCCAGAGGCAACAGGGTGGCCGAGATCAGGCTCACGAAGAAAATCGCAGGCAGGCCCACGCTGGGCAGGGCCAGGGCCGCCAGCAAGGCCTGAATCGAGGAATGCAGCCAGAGTTCCATAAGACGGGTGTTGCAGCACGAGCGGCCACTCTACGATCTGGCAGGCGATTTGTCGAGCTGTGATATTCTTTTTTGCTTTCGCCCCCTTGTCAGTGTGCCCACGTCTTTCGTGCCCGCACACGGCGTGACCCAGGTTGTCGGCCATCCGGGCCGCATGCGCGCAGTGGGGCTGCACCCCTGATAGTCCTGCCATGTCCGTCGATTACCTGAAACGCATCCTGACCTCGAAAGTGTACGACGTCGCCCACGAAACCGCGCTTGAACCGGCCACGCGCATCTCGCGGCGCATCGGCAACACGGTGCTGCTCAAGCGTGAAGACACCCAGCCCGTGTTCAGCTTCAAATTGCGCGGCGCGTACAACAAGATGGCCAATCTCCCTGTCGAGACGCTCAGGCGGGGCGTGATCGCCGCATCGGCCGGCAATCATGCACAGGGGGTGGCGCTTGCCGCCAGTCGCCTCAAGTGTCGGGCCGTGATCGTCATGCCGGTGACCACGCCGCAGGTCAAGATCGACGCCGTGAAGGCATTGGGCGGTGAGGTCGTGCTGCATGGCGACAGCTTCACGGATGCGGCTGAGCATGCCGCCGAACTGCAGACCCGCGAGGGCCTGGCCTTCGTGCATCCGTTCGATGACCCGGACGTGATTTCAGGCCAGGGCACGATCGGCATGGAAATCCTGCGCCAGCATCCCGGCCCGATCGATGCCGTGTTCGTGGCCATCGGGGGGGGCGGGCTGATCTCGGGGGTGGCTGCATACATCAAGCAGCTGCGCCCCGAGATCCAGGTGATTGGCGTGCAGACCGACGACTCGAATGCCATGATACGCAGCGTGCAGGCCGGCAGGCGCCTGAAGCTGGCCGATGTCGGGCTGTTCTCGGATGGCACTGCAGTCAAGCAGGTGGGCCAGGAGACCTTTCGGCTGGTGCGCGAATACGTGGATGATTTCATTACGGTCGATACCGATGCGATCTGCGCAGGCATCAAGGACGTGTTCCAGGATACCCGCAGCGTGCTCGAGCCCGCGGGGGCGCTGGCCGTTGCCGGGCTCAAGCGCTACGTGGCGCAGCACAAGTGGAAGGGCAAGACGCTGGTGGCCATCACGTGCGGGGCAAACATGAATTTCGATCGGTTGCGTTTCGTGGCCGAACGGGCCGACGTGGGTGAGGCCCGCGAGGCGCTGTTTGCCATCACCCTGCCCGAGCAGCGCGGCAGTTTTCTGCGCCTGTGTGAAGCCGTGGGGCAGCGCGCGGTGACCGAGTTCAACTATCGCATTTCGGACTCCGAAAAGGCGCATGTGTATGTGGGCCTGCAGATCCGTTCGGAAGCCGAAATCGAGAAGCTGGCAGCGCACTTTCGCAAGCAGGGGTTCCCCACGCTGGACCTGACGGGCAACGAAATGGCCAAGACCCATCTGCGCTACATGGTGGGCGGGCACTCGGAACTGGCCAGCCACGAAGTCCTGTATCGCTTCGAGTTCCCCGAGCGTCCGGGGGCCCTGATGAAATTTCTGGGTGCCATGAACCCCGAATGGAACATCAGCCTGTTCCATTACCGTAACCAGGGCGACGACTATGGCCGTATTCTGGTGGGTATCCAGGTACCGCCATCGGACAAAAAGGCATTCAGGGCGTTCCTCACGACGCTGGGCTACCCGCACTGGAACGAGTCCGACAACCCGGCCTATCAGCTGTTTCTCTGAACCGGCTCGGGCGTCGCTTGCGCAGGTTGCGGCTCGGGCTCGGGTGCTGATTGCGCAGGTTGCGGCTCGGGCTCGAGTGTCGCTTGCGCAGGCCGTGGATCCGGCTCGGGTACGGCTCGTGCTGGCTGCGGATCCGGCGCGTCATGCTGCGTGGTGGCCGTCAGTACCCGGGCCGGCGGCAGGATGACTGAAAACGTGCTGCCTTGCCCCAGTGTGCTCTCGATCTGCAGTTCGGCATCATGGCGCATGGCGACGTGGCGTGCAATGGCCAGCCCCAGGCCCGTGCCGCCCGTGGCCCTCGAGCGCCCCCGGTCGGCGCGGAAGAAGCGCTCGGTCAGCCGCGGGAGGTCGGCCGATGCGATACCGATGCCGGTATCGGCCACCCGGCAGGCCGCGGCACCCGAGGTGGTCTGCTCCCAGGTGACGGTGATCGAGCCGCCGGGCGGGGTGTAGCGCACCGCATTGGTGAGCAGGTTGCCGATCGCGGACGCCAGTTCGCCTGCCTGTCCACAGATCTGCAGATGCGCGTCCAGCCGTGCTTCGAACTGGTGTTGCCCCTAGGACAGCGCCCGCGCCTGATCCAGCGCGGCATGAATCAGTGCCGCCATATCGACCGGCACCCCCGTTTGCTGCGTCGTGGACTCGAGAGCCGACAGGGTGAGCAGGTCATCGACCAGGGCCTGCATGCAGCGGGCCTGTTCAGCCATCAGCGCCAGGTAGTGGCGCTGCGTGTCCGGAGTCTGTTCTTCCGGGGGCGTGTCGAGCAGGGTCTCGATGAAACCCGACAGTACGGTGAGCGGCGTGCGCATCTCGTGGGAGACATTGGCCACGAAGTCCTTGCGGGTGGTCTCCAGGCGTTCGATCTGGGTGATATCGCGCGTGACCATCAGGTATTGGCCCACGCCATAAGGCGCCAGGTGCAGGGACAGGGTACGTTGATGGGCGCCGTAGCCGCGCTGCAGGATCAGGGGCCTGTCCCAGTGCGACTGGCTGGCGTAGCGGCCAAACCGGGGGTCGCGCAGGATGTTCAGGATGCTGTGGCCTCGGTCGCGTTCCAGATCCAGGCCGAGATGCCTGGCTGCGGTCTGGTTGCACCAGATCAGGCTCTGATCGGGCGCCAGGGTCAGCGCGCCGTCTGGCAGGGCCTCGGCAGCGAGCAGGGCACGGTTGAAATTCCGCGTTCGTTCGTTCAGGTCCAGACGGTTCTGCTTGAGCTTGCGGTAGATGGGCGCCAGGATTTCATCCCAGGGGCCGACGGACGGGGGCGGTGGATCGTCGATCTGACGCACCCATCGTGCAATGCGTGAAAGTTGCACGCCACTGACCAGGGTCATCAGCAGCAAGCCGGCGGCAAACAGGGCCCAGCCCGTGGCGGCGCCCAGCCAGGTGCCCAGCAGCCACCCGCCCAGGGCCCATAGCGCAATCGAAACAAGGGTTTTGTTCATGGTGTCCTACAGCCTGGCGGGCAGCACGAAACGATAGCCTGCGCCGCGTATGGTCTGGATGGTGTCCTGCAGCCCGGCAGGCGCCAGAGCCTTGCGCAGGCGGCGCACATGCACGTCGACCGTGCGCTCCTCGACCGTCGTGTGTTCCCCCCAGACCTGGTCCAGCAACTGGGCGCGATTGTAGACGCGTCCTGCATGCGTGGCCAGAAAGTGCAGCAGGCGGAATTCCGTGGGGCCCAGGGGCAGCACCTGCCCATGGCTGCTGGCGCTGAGGATCTGGGGATCGAGCCGCAGGGGGCCCGCCTGTGTGATGTCCTGGCTCAGCTGCGGCATACGCCGACGCAGCAGCGAGCGGACCCGGGCCAGCAGTTCGCGCACTGAAAACGGCTTGCCGACATAGTCGTCCGCGCCGGCCTCGAGGCCGGCCACGATATCCTGTTCGCTGCTGCGCGCCGTCAGCATGATCAGGGGGATGTCCCGTGTGCGTGCTTGCGACCGCAATTGCCGGGCCAGGCGCAGTCCGGAGCCATCGGGCAGCATCCAGTCCAGCAGAATCAGATCAGGGCGCGCGTGCCCGATGCTGGCCTGTGCCTGCCTGAGCGATGCAGCACAGTGCACCTGATAGCCTGCCCGTTGGAGGTTCAGCGACAGCAGGGCCTGAATCGCGGGTTCGTCTTCGATGACCAGGATGGTGGCAGTCATGCGCGTTCGGAGAAATGAAAGGCCATGCCGTCATTATTTCATTCCTGCGAGCCCATGCCGTGAATGCGGTACGATACGCCTACCATGCACAAGTCCGTACAAGACGCTGGCTCCGGGCCGCACACGCATTTTGGCTATCAGTCCGTACCCGAATCCGAGAAGGCGCGGCGGGTGGCCGATGTCTTTCATTCGGTGGCGTCCCGCTACGATCTGATGAACGACCTGATGTCCGGCGGCCTGCACCGGCTCTGGAAGCGTTTCACCATGGCCCGGGCACAGGTGCGGGCGGGCATGAAAGTGCTCGACATTGCCGGTGGCACGGGGGATCTCGCACGCGCTTTTGCGCAGCGTGCGGGTGCGCAGGGCGAGGTCTGGCTCACCGACATCAACGAATCCATGCTCCGGGTGGGGCGTGACCGCCTGCTCGATGCCGGTTTCGTGGTGCCGGCGGTCGTCTGCGATGCCGAGCATCTGCCCTTTCCGGATGCCTGGTTCGATCGCGTCAGCGTGGCCTTTGGCCTGCGCAACATGACCCACAAAGAGCGCGCACTGGCCGAGATGCGGCGGGTGCTCAAGCCGGGCGGCAAGCTGCTGGTGCTTGAATTCTCGCGGGTGAATCCGGTGCTGGCGCCGGCATACGACTGGTATTCCTTCAACGTCCTGCCAAGGCTGGGCCGTTGCGTGGCGGGTGATGAAGCCAGCTACCGCTATCTGGCCGAATCCATCCGCATGCATCCCGATCAAGAGACGCTGGCAGCCATGCTGCGCGCCGCGGGCCTCGAGCGCGTGCAGTATTTCAATCTCACTGCCGGCGTGGTCGCCCTGCACGAAGGCGTTCGCCTGAACTGAATTCTGTGGTACCTTTCCATCTCGTTCAGCTTTTTGTCAGCTTGATGCCTGACGTGACGGAGAAACCATGAATCAATCCCTTGCCCGCCTGCTCCCTGGCCTGCTGCTCATGCTTGCAGCCCTGGCCATGCTGACCGTCACGCACGATGCCGAGGCGCGCCGCCTTGGTGGCGGCCTGAGCTTCGGCCGCCAGTCCACCAATATCATGAAGCAGCGCCAGGCCGTGACACCGCCTGCTGCGCGCAGCACACCTCAGAGCGCGGCACCCGTTGCCGGTGCGGCGGGCGCCCGGGCAGCCGGGGCGAGCGCGCGCTCGGGCATGTCGCGCTGGCTGGGGCCCATTGCCGGTATCGCGGCCGGGCTGGGCATTGCGGCCCTGCTGTCCAGCCTGGGCCTGTCCGGCGCGCTGCTCGAGTTCCTGTCCAGCGCCCTGCTGATCGGGTTGGTGATCTTTGCGGTCATGTTCCTGGTGCGGCGCCTGCGTGCCAGCCAGCAACCCATGGCCACGGCGCGCGCAGGTGGCCACGCGGGCGCTGCGTCGCAAAGCTACCGGCAGGCGCATGATGTCTCCAGTCCAGGGCCGTCTGCCGGGGCAGCGCCCGTCATCGAGGCCGTTGCATCGACCACGGCGCATGATGCCAGCTGGTTCATTCCGGCCGATTTCGATGTGCCGGTCTTCCTCGAGCAGGCCAAGCAGCAGTTCATCCGGATCCAGACCTTGTGGGATGCGGGGGATCGCGATCAACTGGGCGAATTGCTCACCGATGACATGCTGGTCGAAATCACCCCGAGCCTGCCGCACCCCGACGAAGGCAACCACACCGAAGTGGTGCTGCTCAACGCCGAACTGATGGGTATCGAGGCCGTGGCGGGCGGCCATCTGGCCAGCGTGCGCTATTCAGGCATGCTGCGCGAAAGCGCCGGGGCCGAGGCGTCGCGCTTCGAAGAAGTCTGGAACCTGTACAAGGCACAGGGTGCCGGCTGGCTTCTGGCCGGCATACAGCAGATCGAACCCCGCTGATCGCGGTCGCTTGCGCTTCTGCGTGCGCGGTCCGGGCGTAGTCGCGTTGCAAAACCGGTAAACTGGAGCCTTTGCTGGCCCTGCTGCGTCAGGGGCCGATTCGCCCGCGCGGCCAGGCCCCTGTGTGCATCAGTGTCGGGTCTGGTTCCGGTGCACCTTCATGCGTATCCCGTCATTTCTGCCCACACCCTCCACGTACCTGATACGGGGCATCAACCACGTACTCCAGCAGCACACTCAGGCTGCCGCGCAATTGGCTGCACATGCGGGAAAATCCCTGCGCCTGACGGCAGGCCGGCCGTTGCACTGGCAGGCCAGCATCACGCCCGAGGGGCGCCTGCAGGCGGGCCTTGTCGATACCGAGCCCGATGTCGTGCTGTCCATTCCGGTGGCCCGGCGCGCCGAAATTCTGCCTGCATGGCAGCAGCGAGGCCTCGCGGGGGTGGTCGATCTGGCCCGTATCGAAGGGGATGCCGCCCTGGCCCAGGTGCTGTCCGGCCTGGCCGCCACCCTGCGCTGGGATTTCGAAGACGATCTCGCCCGCGTGGTCGGTGACTGGCCCGCCGTGCGGCTGGTGCAAGGGGGGCATGCCATGGGGCGGGGGCTGCAGCGCGCAGGGCAGGGCCTGCAGGGCCTGCTGGCCGGGTACCTGCGCGAAGAATCCGGTCTGCTGGCCGGGCATGCGGATCTGCAGGCGCTTCAGGCGCGCCAAAGCGCCCTGCGCGGCGCGCTGGATGGCTTGCAGACCCGATTGCGCAAGTTCGAGCGTGGCATGCCATGACCGTGTTCCGTCTCATCTACATCCTCTGGATCGGCCTGCGCTATCGTCTCGACGATCTGGTGCTGTCCAGTCTGCAGCATCCCTGTGCCCATACGCTATTGCGTATCGTACGCCTGGGCATGCGCCCGCGCCGTGCGCGCGGCGAGCGCCTGCGCGTGGCCCTGGAAACGCTCGGGCCGATCTATGTCAAATTCGGGCAGGTGCTCTCCACCCGCCGCGACCTGGTGCCGCCCGATATTGCCGATGAACTGGCCCTGCTCCAGGACCGCGTCCCGCCTTTTCCATCCGATGTGGCTGCAGCGATCATTCACGAGGCCCTGGGTGATGCGCCTGAAAACCTGTTTGCACATTTCGAGCGCGATCCGGTGGCATCGGCCTCCATCGCTCAGGTGCATTTTGCGGTGCTGCACGATGGCCGTGAAGTGGCCGTCAAGGTCCTGCGGCCCGGCATGCGCGATGCCATAGAACGCGATCTGTCCCTCATGCGGTCCCTGGCGGCGCTGGTCGAACGGCTGGCACCTGATGGCCGCCGGCTCAAGCCCCGCGAAGTGGTGGCCGAATTCGACAAGTACCTGCACGATGAACTCGATCTGGTGCGCGAGGCGGCCAATTGCAGCCAGTTGCGGCGCAATTTCGGGCCGGGTACCGGGCGCGAGCATTTGCTGCTGGTGCCCGAAGTGGTCTGGGAATACTGTGCCACGCCCGTGTTCACGATGCAGCGCATGCGTGGTGTACCGGTCAGCCAGGTGGCGCGCCTGCAGGCGCTCGGGGTGGACATCCCCAGGCTGGCCCGGCAGGGGGTCGAGATCTTTTTCATGCAGGTGTTCACCGACGGTTTCTTCCACGCCGACATGCATCCCGGCAACATCTATGTGTCCGACGAGCCCGACACCCTGGGCCAGTACATTGCGCTCGACTTCGGCATCGTGGGGTCGCTGTCCGAATTCGACAAGAACTATCTGGCGCAGAATTTCCTGGCCTTCTTCAGGCGCGACTACCGGCGTGTCGCCCAGTTGCACATCGAGTCCGGCTGGGTGCCGGCCACAACGCGCGAAGAAGAGCTCGAAGGGGCGGTACGGGCGGTCTGCGAGCCCTATTTCGATCGGCCACTGGCAGAAATCTCGCTCGGCCAGGTGCTGTTGCGCCTGTTCCAGACCTCGCGCCGATTCCATGTCGAGATCCAGCCCCAGCTGGTCCTGCTGCAGAAAACCCTGCTCAATGTCGAGGGCATGGGCCGCGAACTGGATCCCGACCTGGATCTTTGGCAGACCGCCAAGCCCTTTCTCGAGCGCTGGATGCACGAGCGCATCGGCTGGCGCGGGTTGCGCCAGCGGCTCGATCAAGAGGCGGGCCAGTGGTCGCAATTGCTGCCGCAGATTCCGCGTCTGGTCTACATGCAGCTGAACCGGCCGGATCAGGGCGCCGCGCTGCACGCCGAATTGCAGGCGCTGACCCGCGGCCGTGAACGCACCAATCGCCTTCTGCTGGCCACATGCGTGATCCTGGCCACCGGGCTGGGTCTGGCGGTCTGGGTGTTGATGCATTCTGGCGGGGGGCTGTCCTGATGCCGCCGCCCCGTTTCGAGGCCAAGATCCTCAGCCGCGAGGCCTGCCTGCAGGCGCTGCGCGAAAACCGCTGGCCCCGGCCCCTGGTGTTCACCAATGGCGTGTTCGACGTGTTGCATCGCGGGCATGTCACGTACCTTGACCGGGCGGCGCAACTTGGGGCCACCCTGATCGTGGCCGTGAATACGGATGCGTCGGTACGCCGCCTGGGCAAGGGCGCCGACCGGCCCCTGAACGGCGAGGCCGATCGCGCTGCGGTTCTGGCGGCGGTCGGCTGCGTCTCGATTGTCACATGGTTCGATGAAGACACGCCTTTGCAGTTGATCGAGGCCTTGCGCCCGGATCTGATTGTCAAGGGGGGTGATTACGATATGGAGGCCCTGCCGGAAACGGCTGCGGTGCGCCGCTGGGGCGGGCAGGCCGTGGCCATTGCCTTCGAGCACCAGCGCTCGACGACCGCCCTGGTGCAGAAGATCAGAGCGACGGGCGCCCCACATGCAGGCCGCAGGTGTTCAGGTTCAGAGCATTCAGGCTCAGAGCGCTCAGGTTCAGAATCTGAACCGTGACCGGCATGTGCCGCGCAGCGGTTTGGCCCAGGTATCGAACAACTGGACGATCTCGAAATTGGCTGCGCTGGTGCGGGTGATTCGACAGGCGGTCATGATGGGGTTGCGCCCCACGATGGCCACCAGCCGCCCGCCGATTGCAAGCTGGTACTTCAGGGTATCGGGCACGGTGGGTACCGAGCCGGTGATCAGGATGGCGTCGTATTCGGCCGACCCCCAACCGGCATGGGCATCGCCGGTTTCCAGCGTGACATTGCCAACCCCGGCGCGGGTCAGGTTGGCGCGCGCGAAGTGGGTCAGGCAGTGTTCGATTTCTATGCTGGTAACCTGCTGGCACAGGCGTGACAGCAGGGCAGTATGGTAGCCGGACCCCGTACCGATCTCGAGAACGCAATCGGTGGGCTGCAATTGCAGTGCTTCAGCCAGCCGCGCCTCGACCTTGGGTGAGAGCATGGTTTCGCGGGTATCCAGGCCATCGATGATCAGCGGCAGTTCGGTGTCGGCAAAGGCCAGTGCACGCAGGTGCCGGGGCACGAATTGCTCGCGCGGCATGTCGAAGATGGCCTGCAGGACGTGCTCGTCTTGCACGTTCCATGGGCGGATCTGCTGCTCGACCATGTTGAAACGGGCACGGTCGGCCTCGGCAATGTCATTGACGTTCATGTCGCAACCCGGAATTTCATGTGGCTCCGATTATAGGCCAGGCTGCGCCATGCCTGGCCACCAGGCATGGAAATGCTGCACGGGGCCATGCCCCGAGCCCACCTGAAGCTGGTCCGAGGCCCGGATGGCGCCTTCCAGATATGCCTTGGCCTGGCGCGCCGCTTCCGGAACCGGGCTGACGCGGGGCAGCAGCGCGGCCAGGGCCGCAGACAGCGTGCAGCCTGTTCCGTGCGTGTTGCGGGTATGGATGCGCCGGCCCGGCAGTTCAAAGAGCCGGTCGCCATCGTGCAGCATGTCGATGGTATCGTCGCCCGGCAAATGCCCCCCCTTGAGGAGTACCCAGCGGTGGCCGTCATCGGCCATCAGGCGCCGCAGGCGTTCGGCCACCCGGCGCATGGCCTTGGGGGTGTCCACCGCGGTTTCCTCGAGGAGCACGCCGGCTTCCGGCAGATTGGGCGTGATGATGGTGGCCAGGGGGATCAGGGCCTCGCGCAGCGCATGGACCGCACTGCGTTCGAGCAGATGATCGCCGCTTTTGGCGATCATGACCGGGTCGAGCACCACGTGGGCGGGTTGCCAGTGCTGCAGGCGTTCGGCGACGACATGCGTGACCCCGGCCTGCCCCAGCATGCCGATCTTCACCGCGTCGACCCGTACATCGCTGAACAGGGTGTCGATCTGGGCGGCCACGAAATCGGGCGGTACCGGTGCAATATGCGTGACGGCCTGTGTATTCTGGGCTGTCAGCGCGGCAACGACGGCCATGCCGTAAGCCCCCAGGGCGCTCATGGCCTTGACATCGGCCAGAATGCCGGCGCCCCCGGAGGGGTCGACACCGGCAATGGACAGAGTGTTGGGTATGGACATGCTCGAACGACCTTGAAAAGGACTGAAAACGGGCGTGCGCTCAGGCGGCGTGGGTGGATGGCAGCAGCCCTTCACTGGGAGAACTGGGGTCTGCATCGTAATATTTTCGCCGCACGCGCCCGGCCAGAAACGCTTCGCGCCCGGCGCAGACGGCCATGCGCATGGCATGGGCCATGCGGATCGGCTCTCGAGCCCCCGCGATGGCTGTGTTCATGAGGATGGCATCGCAGCCGAGTTCCATGGCGATGGCGGCATCCGAGGCCGTGCCGACCCCTGCATCGACCAGCACCGGCACGCGCGCCTGATCGATGATCAGGCGCAGGTTCCAGGGGTTGAGGATGCCCATGCCGGAACCAATCAGCGAGGCCAGCGGCATGACGGCCGCCACCCCGATGTCTTCGAGCATGCGGCACTGGATGGGGTCGTCGCTGCAGTAGACCATGACCTCGAAACCGTCGGCCACGAGCGTACGGGCTGCAGCCAGGGTTTCGGGCATGTTGGGAAACAGGTTGCCCGCGTCTCCAAGGACCTCGAGTTTGACCAGCGCATGGCCATCGAGCAGTTCACGGGCCAGGCGCAGGGTGCGCACGGCATCGTCTGCCGTATAACAACCCGCTGTATTGGGCAGCAGCGTGTATTTTTCGGGGGACAGGAAATCCAGCAGATTGGGCTCGCCCGGCGTCTGCCCGATGTTGGTTCGGCGGATGGCAACCGTGACGATTTCGGCACCACTGGCTTCGATGGCCAGGCGGGTTTCTTCGAAATCACGGTATTTTCCGGTACCTACGAGCAGGCGGGAATGAAAGGTGCGTTGGGCAATGGTGAGGGTATCGGAGGCAGTCATGATCAGCGTGGGCATGCAGTACGGAAGACGGGGCGGATGCGGAAAGCAGGCGCCATATACAAGGATAATCCATCTGGCTGGTGTTCACGACCGGTTTCCGGCGCGGGTGCCCTGATCGGGTTCAGGGCATGAGCGCGCACAGCGCTTCGGCCGCATCCACCAGCCGTGGGCCAGGCCGGTACAGCCAGTCTGCGGCAATGGCGTGAACACGCCCGGCCAGGGCGGCCGGCAGCCCATAGCCGGCCCACCAGGCCTGGCGGCGCGCCAGCCCCTCGGGCGTGTCGGATGACACGATCACCATGTCCGGATTCTGCTGAAGCACGGATTCGACGCTGGTCTGTGGCGCGGCGATGGCTCGATCGGCATACGGATTGCGCCCGCCGCAGCGGCGGATCAGATCGTTGACGAGCGGGTCGTTGCCCAGGGTGTAGAGCGGCGCATGGCCGACCTCGATGAAGACGGTGACGGGGGCTGCGTGGCGCGTGCCCAATGCATCGATGCGGGCTTCCAGGGTGGCCGCACTGCGATCGGCCTGCGCCTCGGTCCCCAGTTGCTGGCCCAACTGGCGGATCAGCCGCGGAATGTCGTCGAGATTCCTGGGTTCGACATACTCCAGAGGGACGTTCAGGGCGGCCAGGCGCCTGCCCAGTGCCCTGGCCGCTGGCGTATCCTGCCAGCCCAGCACGAGCGTGGGCTGCAGGGCCAGGACGGCTTCTTCGTTGAACAGCAGGCCGTCGCCGATGCGCGGCAGATGCGCGGCCTGCGGCGGGTAATCGCTGCTGAGCACGGTGCCGACGATCCGGTCACCGGCCCCCGCGGCAAACACCAGTTCGGTGACGCTGGGCGCCAGCGTGATCACTCGTGGGGTGCCGGCGCCCTGGGTCTGGCTGGCTGCCGCACCCGGCGACAGGGCCAGCAGGCTGGCCACAAGGCCGGCTGCAAGCCTGTTCAGCAGACTGGCCAGGCAGGGCATGCCCCACTGCGACATCAGGGCGTTTTCCAGGACAGGTTCACGAACACATTGGATCCCGGCGTGTTGTAACCATTGACCAGGGTGTAGTGTTTGTCGAGGATGTTGTTCCAGCGTATCTGCATCCCCAGGGATTTGGTGAAGGCATACTCCGCCGTGAGGTTGACCAGCGAATACCCGCCCAGGCGGGTACGGTTGTACAGGTCGTCGTACCGGTTGCCGGTGTATTGGTACTCTGCACCGAGATTCCAGCCATGAATCCGGTGGGTCACCCCCAGGTTGAACACCTGGCGCGCGCGGCGCGGCAGTTGGGCGCCTTCGGCGGGCAGACCAGCTGCAGCATCCGCCGGTGCCGGGTTGTCATTGCGCGGGTTGAGCAGATCGAGGCTGGCGTGCACGGTCGTCTGCCCCAGGCGCTTTCTGCCCGCCAGTGTGAGGCCCTCGAGCGTGGCGCGATTCACGTTGTCCATGGTCCCCTCGAACGTGACGGGGTTCGAGACGTAGGTGATCATGTCGCGGATCTGGTTCCGGTACAGCGTCAGGCTGGCCCAGGTGGTGTCATCCTCATAGCTCAGATGGACTTCGAAGTTGCGCGAGGACTCGGGCTTGAGGTTGGGGTTGCCGTGATACCAGGCTTCCGGAAGGTCCTGGTAGAGGTCCGAGAAGCTTGGCATGCGAAAGCCTGTGTTGGCGGCCACACCGACTTGCCAGTGATCTGTCAGATCATAGTCGAGCGCCAGGCTGCCAGTGGGTTTGTTGCCGTGACCCGTGTAGTTGTCGTTGCGCAGGCTGGCCTGGGTGCGCAAGTCGCCCAGTTGTGCCTTGTAGATCAAGGCCAGGGCGTTGGTCTGACGATGCGTGTGTTCAAAGGCGGATGTGGCACGAATCCGTTCGGTGCCGTGTTCGGCCAGCAGTGAGAGACGCTGGTTCGGCAGGAACTGCCAGTTGTTCTGCCACGACAGGGTCTGGCGTGTGCTGGCCGTCAGGTTGTTCGACATCGGCGTGCGCGATTCATTGGATTCCCGCGCCCACGTCCAGCGCAACACGCTGTCCCAGGTGTCCGTGATCCGATCCTCGGAACTCAGCGCATAGACCTGCTGGCGGTAGTGGCTGGTTACGTTGTCCAGCCCCGGATACAGCATGAAGGTATCGGCGTCGTAATGGGACGAATCGAAATCGGCGCGGCTGTAACTGTTGAATGCCGTCAGGCCCAGGCGGTGTCCGGGCGACCAGGTTCGGCCAAGCGTGGCGTTCCAGGCGTGGCCACGATAGCCGTCGCGATCCTCGTAGTGCTCGGTGTTGGGGCTGCCATCGGCATAATGGCTGCGCGTGGCGTCGAAACCGCGGCTCTGGCTGGTGCTGCCCGAGAGGCTGTAGTCCCAGCCTGCAGCCGCACCCGAGAGCCCCAGGCTGGTGCGGGCCGTCCCATGGCTGCCGTAGCCGGCGTTGGCCCAGAGACTCAGGGGGGTGTCGCCATGGCTCTTGCGGGTGATGATGTTCACCACGCCACCCAGGGCGTCCGAGCCGTACAGGCTGCTGGCGGTGCCGCGCAGGACCTCGATGCGCTCGATCTGCGCCGGATCCAGGACCGGGAACAGCGACAGGCCGGTGATCGAACTGTTGATGCGGACCCCATCGACGAGGATGAGCGACTGGCTCGGGCCCGCCCCGCGGATGAACACACTGGTGGCCGTCTGTGGCCCGCCGTAGTCGGTGAACTGGACCCCGGGGGTACGGCCGAGGATCTCGGCGACGCTGTCGTCGCCGGCATTCTGCAGCGTGGCCCGATCGATCAGTGTCACGTCACCCACCGCATCGGCCAGTGGTTCGGCGCTTCGGCTGGCTGTCACCACGATGTCCTGCAGTACGGGCACGGGGTCGGCGTTGGATTGGGCGTTCGCCCAGGACGGACAGGCAAGAAAAAGCGGCACGAGCATCAGCCCGGGCCGGATGGAAGAGGAGGTAGACATCAGGAGAGGTCCTCGCAAGGTGCGCGTCCCCGCACACCGGATCCAAAGGCCCCTGCGCCGGCTGCCCGGGCACCAGTGTGCGCGGGATGCTTCATGCCATGGCGTCTGGCCAGGCCGTCGAGGGGGGTTCAGGTGGCGACGCAGTTCGGTATCGGGCTGGCAAGTGCCATGTCGGGCACTTGCACACCGTTGCGGGGGCAGCACAGTCTGGTTCCGGGAGAGGACCCTCTTGTTTCCCGATGTGCAGGCCACGCCCTGGGCGACGGCCTGCCTGCATCGTGGCCAGATTCTAGCATGGCGGCCCCCCGCCCCGCGTGGGTGGCGCCCGGCCCTGAATCCGACAGGAGAACCGCTCGACACAGCAGCGCCCGAACCCGAAACGATACAATGCTCGTTTGACATTCTGCCTGCGTACCCTGCCGTGACCTATCCCGCCTTGCCCCATCCTGTCGACACCTATACCCGGGGGCGCGAGTTCGTGCATCTGCTCGGGCAGCGCATCGTGGTGCTCGATGGCGCAATGGGGACCATGATCCAGCAGCACAGGCTCAGCGAGGCTGATTTCCGTGGCACACGGTTCGCCGATCATGCCCAGGATCTGAAGGGCAACAACGAACTGCTCTCGCTCACGCGCCCCGATATCATCGCCGGGATCCACCAGGCCTATCTCGAAGCGGGTGCCGATGTCATCGAAACCAATACCTTTGGCGCCACGCGCGTGGCGCAGGGCGATTACGGCCTGACGGACATCGCCTACGAGCTGAATCTGGTCTCGGCACGCCTGGCGCGGGCCGCCTGCGATGCGGTGGCCACGCCAGGGCATCCGCGTTTCGTGGCCGGGGCGCTGGGCCCCCAGCCCAAGACGGCCTCGCTGTCGCCCGATGTGAACGATCCCGGTGCGCGCAACATCACCTTCGAAGCATTGCGGGTGGCCTATGCAGAACAGCTTGCCGGGCTGATCGATGGCGGGGTCGATATTCTGCTCGTCGAAACCATCTTCGACACGCTCAATGCCAAGGCGGCCATCTTTGCCATTGAAACGCTCTTCGAAGAACGCGGGATCCGCCTGCCGGTCATGATCTCGGGTACCGTCACCGATGCCTCGGGGCGCATCCTGTCGGGCCAGACGGTAGAGGCCTTCTGGAATTCGGTACGTCATGCCCGGCCGGTCACCATTGGTCTGAACTGCGCCCTGGGGGCCGCCCTGATGCGTCCGTATGTGGCCGAACTGGCTCGCATCGCCGATACCTGGGTCTGCGTCTATCCCAATGCGGGTCTGCCCAATCCCATGGCGGACACCGGTTTCGATGAAACGCCTGCAGACACATCCAGCCTGCTCGAGGGCTTCGCACGCGATGGCCTGGTCAATGTGGTCGGCGGATGCTGCGGCACGACGCCCGAGCACATACGCCAGATCGTGCACAAGGTGCGGGGCCTGCCCATGCGCCAGCCCCCCGTCGTTCCGGTCAAGACCCGCCTGTCGGGCCTGGAGCCGCTCAATTTCGACCATGAGAGCCTGTTCATCAATGTGGGTGAACGCACCAACGTCACGGGCAGCAAGCAGTTTCTGCGCCTGATTCGCGAAGAACGGTTCGATGAGGCCCTGGCGGTGGCGCGCCAGCAGGTCGAGAACGGGGCCCAGATCATCGATGTCAACATGGACGAGGGCATGCTGGATGCCCTGGCCATCATGCCGCGCTTTCTCAATCTGCTGGCCTCCGAGCCGGATATTTCGCGTGTGCCGGTGATGATAGACAGCTCGAAATGGTCAGTGATCGAAGCGGGCCTGCGCTGCGTGCAGGGCAAGTGCGTGGTCAATTCGATCTCCATGAAAGAGGGCGAGGCCCCGTTCATCGAACAGGCTCGCCTGTGCCGCAAATATGGTGCCGCGGTGGTCGTCATGGCCTTCGATACCGAGGGCCAGGCCGACACGCTCGCACGGCGCCAGGTGATCTGCGCCCGTGCCTATGACATTCTCGTCAATCAGGTGGGGTTTCCGCCCGAGGACATCATCTTCGACCCCAATGTGTTCGCCATCGCCACGGGTATCGAAGAACACAACCACTATGGCATGGATTTCATCGATGCCACCGGATGGATCGTCGAGCACCTGCCGCATGCGCGCGTCTCGGGCGGCATCTCCAATGTGAGCTTTTCGTTTCGCGGCAACGAAGCCATGCGTGAAGCCATCCACACGGTGGTGCTGTATCACGCCATCCAGAATGGCCTGACCATGGGCATCGTGAATGCCGGTCAATTGGGCGTCTATTCCGATCTGGATCCCAGGGTTCGCGATCTGGTGGAAGACGTGGTGCTCGACCGCGCCGAGCCGCTGGGGCGCAGCGGGCCCGATGACGAGCGTACCGCCACCGAGCGCCTGGTCGAACTGGCCGAAACCCTGCGGGGCTCGAGCGCCAGGAAAGAAGAAGACCTCACCTGGCGCGAGGGCACGGTGCGCGAACGCCTCACCCACTCGCTCGTGCATGGCATCACCAGCCATATCGTCGAAGACACCGAAGAAGTGCGGCTCGAGATCGAGGCGGCCGGCGGGCGGCCGATCGAGGTGATCGAAGGCCCGCTCATGGATGGCATGAACGTGGTGGGCGATCTGTTCGGCTCGGGCAAGATGTTCCTGCCGCAGGTGGTCAAATCGGCCCGGGTGATGAAGCAGGCCGTGGCCCATCTGCTGCCGTTCATCGAAGAAGAAAAGCGCCTCATGGCCGAGGCGGGGGGCGATGTCAGTTCCAAGGGCAAGGTGGTCATCGCCACCGTCAAAGGCGATGTGCACGACATCGGCAAGAATATCGTGACTGTGGTGTTGCAATGCAATAATTTCGAGGTCATCAACATGGGGGTGATGGTGCCCTGCACCAAGATCCTCGACAAGGCCAAGGAAGTGGGGGCCGACATGGTCGGGCTGTCGGGCCTGATCACCCCGAGCCTAGAAGAAATGGCCTATGTGGCCACCGAAATGCAGCGCGACGCGTATTTTCTCGAACGCAATATCCCGCTGCTGGTCGGCGGGGCCACCACCAGCCGCGTGCACACCGCCGTCAAGATCGCGCCGCACTACGAGGGGCCGGTGATCTATGTGCCCGATGCCAGCCGTTCCGTGGGGGTGGCGACCAGCCTGATGTCGCAGAACAAGAGCAGCTATCTGCAGGATGTGGCTGATGAATATGCGCTGGTGCGCGAGCGCCATGCGAAGCGCAAGTCCAATCCCATGCTCACGCTGGCCGAGGCCCGCGCGGCCAGGCCGCAGATCGACTGGGCGGGCTACACGCCGCCGCGCCCCAAATACATTGGACGGCGCACGTTCCAGCATTATGACCTGAACGAAATCCTGCAATTTCTCGACTGGACGCCCTTTTTCCAGTCGTGGGGCCTGATGGCCCAGTATCCGGCCATACTCGATGACAAGGTGGTCGGCGAACAGGCGCGCAAGCTGCATGCCGATGGCCTGGCAATGATGAAGCGCATCATCGAGGGGCGCTGGCTCACGGCCAGCGGCATCGTGGCCTTCTATCCCGCCAACAGCATCCATGATGACGATATCGAGATCTATCGCGACGAAACCCGCGACGAGGTTCTGCTGACCTGGCGCGGGGTGCGCCAGCAGACTGAAAAGCGTGCAGGTGTGGACAACAAGTGCCTGGCCGACTTCATCGCCCCCAAAGAGACCGGCATCACCGATTACATCGGCCTGTTTGCCGTCACGGGCGGGTTGGGCATGGAAAAATACGAGCAGCAGTTCCAGGCGCAGGGCGATGATTATTCGGTCATCATGCTCAAGGCACTGGGCGATCGTCTGGCCGAGGGCTTTGCCGAGACCCTGCATGCCCGGGTGCGGCGCGACCTGTGGGGCTATGCGCCCGATGAGGCCCTGAGCAACGAAGAGATCATCGCCGAGAAATATCGCGGCATTCGGCCCGCGCCAGGCTACCCGGCCTGTCCCGAGCACGTCGTCAAGCGTGACATGTTCCGCCTGCTGGATTGCGCCGAGATCGGCATGCAGCTCACCGAAGGCTATGCGATGATCCCGGCCTCCAGCGTCTGCGGCTTCTATTTCAGCCATCCGCAGTCCCGGTATTTCAATGTGGGCAACATAGGCGCCGACCAGGTGGCCGATTACGTCCGTCGCTCGGGGCGCGACGAAGACGACGTACGGCGCACCCTGGCCAGCACGCTGCGCTAGCAGGCGACATCGTGGCGGCCGATGCCAAACGGCGCAAGGTCCTGGGGGCGTTTCTGCGCAGTGCGCGGGCCCGTCTGCAGCCAGCCGATCACGGCCTGCCGGCTGGTGTGCGCCGCCGTACACCGGGGTTGCGCCGCGAAGAACTGGCCCAGCTGTGCGGTATCAGCGTCACCTGGTATACCTGGATCGAGCAGGGGCGCCCCGTATCCGTATCCGCAGAGGTCTGGTGCCGGCTGGCCGACGTGCTGTCGCTGTCGCCGGCCGAGCGTCATTACCTGTTCAACCTGGCCGCGGTGGCGGACCCGCGCGCGCGCAGCAGCCACCCGGGCGCCTTGCCCGAGGGGCTGGATGATTGCGTACGCTGCATCACCTCACCGGCCTATATCCTGGATCAATCCTGGAATGTCCTTGCAGCCAACGCAGCGCTGCGCGATGTCTTCCATGGCTGGCCGGGCCAAGGATCGGCCAATTTGCTGCGCTACATCTTTCTCGACCCTGCGGCACCCGATCGGGTGGTCAATTGGGAAACCCGTGCACGACGTGTCGTGGCCGAGTTCCGGGCAGATGTGGCCAGCGTGCTGGACGCCCCTGAGATCCAGGCTCTGGTCGCCGAGCTGCAGGCCGCCAGCCTCGTATTTGCCCGGTTCTGGAACGGCCAGGCGGTGACCGAGCGCGAAGGGGGCTGGCGCGCCTTCGAACATCCCGTACGCGGCCGGCTGATGTTGCGCCAGTTCACGTTCCGGCTCGCGGTGCGCCCGGACTGCAAGCTGGTCATTCTGCTCGATGGGCCCAACGCGGGCGCCGAGTGCAGTACACTGGGGCCCATTTGATCCACCCCGATTCATGAGCACGCCATGGCCCGTCATTACGAATCCCCGCTCACCGAATACCTGAAACAGTACAAGGCACAGAACCCCGATACCGAGGTGCGGCAGCGCGCCGGGCGCGGCCGTCTGTGGGATGTCGAGCTCGATCCCGAGCAGCAGGAAGGGTTCCGTGCGGCCTATGTGCCACAGGATCCTTACGTGTACTACCAGAACGACTGATGATCGACGGCGTGCCCACGCAAGAGGCCCTGCCGATTCCCCACGGGTTCGTCAAGAACGATGGCGCCGGCCAGGGGGGGCGTGCCGCGCTGGCGCACCTGTATGGTGAACCCCTGTTCGACCTCCCGCGCGACCTGTACATCCCGCCGGAAGCGCTCGAAATTTTCCTCGAATCCTTTGAAGGGCCGCTCGATCTGCTGCTCTATCTGATTCGCAGGCAGAACTTCAATGTGCTGGACATCCCGATGGCGCTGCTGACCGAGCAGTATCTGGCCTACGTGGACCAGATTCAGCAGCACAATCTTGAATTGGCGGCCGAATACCTCCTGATGGCGGCCCTGCTGATCGAAATCAAATCGCGCATGCTGCTGCCTCGCCGGGCCGATGAGGCGGGCGAGGCCGCCGATGAGGATCCTCGGGCCGAACTGGTGCGCCGCCTGCTCGAATATGAACGCATCCAGCACGCGGCCCGATCCCTGGATGCCCTGCCGCGGCTGGGGCGCGACTTCGACGTACCCGGCGTGCATGCCGGCCTGGCACCAGCCGTCGTCCAGCCCACCGTGCAGGCACTCGAATTGCATGCGGCCTGGCTGGGTCTGCTGCAACGTGTGCAGTGGCAGGCCAGCCATCGCATTACGCGCGAACAGCTGTCGGTACGGGATCACATGAGCCATATCCTGCGCCGCCTGTCGGGTGCGCGCTTCGTCGAGTTTTCCGAGCTGCTCCAGGAACGCATCCACACGGGCCTGCCCGCCGCGGTACTGGTCGTTCATTTCCTGGCCCTGCTCGAACTGGTCCGTGAGTCCTTGCTGGATATCACCCAGGCCGAGCCGTACGCTCCGATCTATATCCGTGCGGCCCATGTGGCCGCTGCCTGAAATCAGGAGATCTGCTTGAAAGTCGTCCATTCCATCGAAGATCTGCGTGATCAACTGCGCGGCCAGCTGCGGGTGGCCTTTGTGGCCACCATGGGCAATCTGCATGCGGCCCATCTGTCACTCATGCGCCTGGCGCGCCAGCACGGGGATCCCGTAGTGGCCAGTATTTTTGTCAACCGCCTGCAGTTTGCCCCCAACGAGGATTTCGATCAGTATCCACGCACATTGGCACAGGACATCGAAAAACTCGAGGCCGAGCGGGATGTCTACGTGCTGTTTGCGCCCGACGAAAGCGTGCTGTATCCAGAGCCCCAGAATTTCCGCGTACAGCCTGGCAATACCCTGGGGGGCATCCTCGAGGGCGAGTTCCGGCCCGATTTTTTCATGGGGGTCTGCACGGTGGTGCTCAAGCTGTTTTCCTGCGTACAGCCCACGGTGGCTGTCTTTGGCAAGAAAGACTACCAGCAGCTCATGGTGGTGCGCGCCATGTGCAGGCAATTCCAACTGCCGGTTGAAATCATTGCCCACGAAACCGTGCGCGACGATGATGGCCTGGCCCTGTCGTCGCGCAATCGCTACCTTACCCCCGAAGAACGTGCCGAGGCGCCCCGGCTCTATGCCTTGCTGCAGCGGGTGCGCGAACAGCTGGCGGCTGTGCCTGATGAGCGTGTCCGGGTCGAGGCCGAGGCACTGCAGCACCTGCGTGAGCGCGGCTGGGCGCCGGATTATCTATCGGTCCGCAGGCAGCGTGATCTGCTCGAACCCACCGCAGATGAATTACACGCCGGCGAGCCCCTGGTCGTACTGGCGGCGGCCCGGCTGGGCCATACCCGACTGATCGACAATCTCGAATTCCAGATTTAGTCAAGCTGTCAGTTATCGCAGTAGTGGGCTGGATCCTTGCGTGCCAGAATGCCTGAAAACACACCCTATCAGCATTCACCGGAGCAAAGTCATGCACGCTACAGGGCCATCCCCCAAGAAGCACCTCACAGTATTGCCACAAAGCGCCAAAGATCTGGCAGACCTTCCCAGTTCGTTTTTTCCGGGCCTCACCCTGCGCGAACAGCAGGTGGCCCGGTATGTATCCTGCGGCTGTTCCAACAAGGTCATTGCCATTGAACTGGGGGTTTCGCAGCGCACCATCGAGGCCCACCGGGCCCGCGTCTTCCAGAAATTCAGGGTGCGCAATGCGGTGCAGCTCGCCTGGCGCGTCGCGTCATTTTGGCAGTCTGTTGCACTGCGGCCCGAAGGCCTGTCTGGCCATGTACCGGCACCGCCGGTCGCGCAGGCGGCTACCAGGCATCCGCCCGAGGCGGCCCGCAGGCCCGCTTCGGGGCGGGTCAGTCAGCCGGATCCGAGCACGAGGCAGCGGGCTGCCCTGATAGCTCGGGGATGGGATCTATATCCGCTTGCCGGGTCAGGTGCGACTCCAGCAAAGGGGCCTTGCCGCCCAGCCAGCTGATTGCCAGCACGTTCGATTGCTGGAACCTCAGCGTAGCCAGCGACTGCCCGCCGGATTGCAGTACGATTCGCGTGGGCTCGGTACCCGTTTGGTGCCAGCACCCCATCTGTGCCGCCGGCGCACCCCCACCATCGAGGGGCGTGCGCCGGGCCCGCCATTGGCCGTCGGGCGCCAGCGTGAGGCTGATGCGCATGGCCGTGCAGCCGCTGCCCGGCGGGCAGGCGATCGTTCCCAGGTAGCTGCGGGTGTCGGCAAGCTCGGCAGGCAGGGCGCGTGCGGCCGTGCGCGACTCGATCGCAGCTGTTTCGGCTGCGTCGCCAGCGGCGGCTTCAGAGCCTGCCTGTGCGGCGCCTGCACCCTGCCGGCCAAAGCCGAACTGCAATTGCGCAGGTGCCACTGCAGCCGCACCGTCGCCGCGCGCCCGGTCGGTTGCGTCGGTCTGGGTGCTGCCACGCTGGGTTTCATAGTAGCCGGGCTCGCTTTGCTGGGCGCAGGCTGCGAGCAGGCCCAGCAGCAAGATGGAAGAAAGGCGGGTCATGGTTGACCAGGCGGGGCGCGTCATGGCATGTACGGTCGGGTCAGGGAACCTACATTCTACGCATTTGGCAGCGGCTTGGCGATCATCCGCCGCGGCGGCCCTGAAATTCAGCCTGCGCCGGGGTCATGCGCCGGTTCTGGCGTGGGTGCCTGCATCATACACATGGCGTGGGTGCCTGCATCAGATGGTATGCGCGCCTGCATCAGATGGCATGCACGCCTGTGTCACATGGCATGCACGCTTGCGTTACAGTCGGGGTTGCAAAACCATCCTGAAGGAGTCGGCATGCTCACCATCGGCCTGACGGGTGGCATCGGTTCGGGCAAGTCGCAGGTCGCCAGCTGGCTGGCCGACTGGGGGGCCAGCGTGATCGATGCCGACGTGCTGGCGCATGACCTTACCGCAGCGGGCGGGGGGGCCATGGGCGCGATCGAGGCGCGCTTCGGCCGTGCGGCCGTGTCGCCCGATGGCGCGCTCGACCGGCGCTGGATGCGCGAGCATGTCTTTGCCGATCCATCCGCCCGTGCGGATCTGGAAGCCATCCTGCACCCCCGCATCCGCGCCACCATGGAGGCTCTGGGGCAGCAGGCACAGGGCCCCTATGTGGTGGCGGTCGTGCCACTGCTGGTCGAATCCGGGCAGTGGCGTGGCCGGGTCGATCGGGTGTGTGTGGTCGACTGCGATCCCGACACCCAGGTGCGCCGGGTCATGCAGCGCAGTGGGCTGACGCCAGAGGCCATTGGGCGTATCATGTCTGCTCAGGCGTCTCGCGCAGATCGTCTGGCCGTGGCCGATGACATCATCCTCAATGACGGGGCGACTGATCTTGCTGCGCTGCAGCAACGCACGCGGCATTTGCACGATGGCTGGTGCAGGCTTTCGGATGCACGGGTCGTCCACGGGCACTTCAATCAAACCTAGGGTCCTGGCCGCGTGATTCTGTACGAGTATCCCTGCAACGAACGAGTACGCTCCCTGCTGAGGGTCGAATACCTGTTCGACCGCCTGTTCCATTTCATGAAGGGCGAAGACGCACGATGTCATCAGATCGCCCTGGCGGCCCTGTTCGATCTGCTCGACGTGTGCGAGCGTACCGATGTGCGCACCGCCATCCTGCAGGATATGGACAAGCATCGCGCGTCATTGGGGGCATTGCGCGACCATCCCGGGGTCGATGTGCACACGCTCGATGGGCTGCTTGAAGAACTGCGCACCACATCGTCCGAACTCTCCGGGCTTGGGCGTATCGGCCAGTGCCTGCGCGACAATGAATGGCTGGTCAGCCTGCGGGGCCGTGTGACCGTACCTGGCGGCTCCTCGCCGGTGGATATGCCGTCCTATTACGCATGGCAGATGCGGGCCCCCGAAGAACGCAACAGGCACTTGCAGCAGTGGGTGGCACCGCTCATGCCTTTGCAGCGCTGCATGGCACTCATCCTCAGGCTCTTGCGCGACGCAGGTCAGCCCAGCGACCACCAGGCCGAACAAGGGGCCTATCAGGAAATGCTGGGCGGCAAGAGTTTCCAGATGCTGCGGGTGTGGGTCGATCCGAAACTGTTCGTGTTTCCCGAGATCAGCGCCAACAAGTATGTCATCTGGGTGCGTTTTTCCATGCTGGACAATGACTTCAAGGCGCATCCGGCCGGGTGCACCATTGCGTTCCGCCTGGCGCGCTGCAATCTGTAGGCAAGATACAATGGCTTACACCACGACGCAGCACGGGGCACTGCGCCGCAGCATCCTGTGGCTCCTGATCATCCTTGGCCTGGGGGCGGCCTGGTTTTTCTGGGGGTCCGGCATGGATACCGTACCGAAGATGGCACGCATGGCAGCGCCGGCCACACCTGTGGCCGTGGCCGTGGCAGCAGATGGGCAGATTGCCCGTCTGCTGCGGGCGCCTGGTACGGTGACCGCACCCGCCGTGGTCACCATCCGTGCGCGCGTGGATGGCACCTTGCTGGCTCTGCATTTCCAGGATGGCCAATACGTATACCAGGATGATCTGCTGGCCACGATAGACCCGGAACCCTTTCGCATCCGGCTCGAGCAGGCGCTCGGGCAGCAGACCAGCCGGGTCGCCCAACTGGACATCGCGCGGCGTGACCTGGCGCGCTACGAAGCGCTGTATCGTCAGGATTCCGTGGCCCGGCAGCAGCTCGATGCAGCGCGGGCGCAGGTGCTCCAGCTGGAAGGCCAGGCGCGCAGCGATCAGGCTGCGGTCGACGAAGCGCGCCTGCAACTGGGCTATACCGAAATCCGTGCGCCGCTCGAGGGGCGGCTGGGCCTGCACCAGATCGATGTAGGCAATCTGATCCGCGCTGGCGACCCCGAGGGGCTGGTCGTGCTGACCCAGAGCCGACCCATGGATGTGCTCTTCGCGATCCCCCAGACGCGCCTGCCCGAGTTGCGGCTGGCGCGGCGCCAGCAGGCCGATTTGCCGGTACGGCTGCATTCGGGGCCGGCGGACGTCATCCGTGCACAGGGTCGCCTGCTGGCTGTGGATAACCAGATCGATGTGGCCACAGGCACGGTACGGCTCAAGGCGCGCTTCGACAACACGGATGAAGCCCTGTTCCCCAACGAATTCGTGCAGGTCAGCCTGGAGCTCGGTGTGCAGAAAGGCGTGGTTGTGCCGCTCCGTGCCGTGCAGAGGGGGGCCAGCGGCGAATACGTGTACCGTGTCACGGCCGATGGCCAGGCCCGGACCGCACCGGTGACCACCGGTGCGGACGATGGTCGTCGGGTGGTGATCGAATCCGGGCTGCAGGCGGGCGACACTGTGGTGGTCGAGGGGGTCGACCGCCTGCGCGATGGCAGTCTGGTCGAGATCGTCACGGGGGCAGCGCAGGAAGCCGGTTCGTGAATCTCTCGCGGCCTTTCATCCTGCGGCCGGTGGCCACCGCGCTGGCCATGGTGGCGCTGGCCCTGGCCGGCATGCTGGCCTGGCGCCAGTTGCCCGTATCGGCCCTGCCCCAGGTCGATTTTCCGACCATCCAGGTCACCACTTTGTACCCCGGTGCCGGCCCCGATGTCATGGCGGCCAAGGTCACCTCGCCGCTCGAACGGCAACTGGGTCAGATGCCGGGCCTGCAGCAGATGCTGTCCACCAGCACGGGCGGCGCATCGAGCATCACGCTGCAGTTCGAGCTGGGCCTGCCGCTGGATGTGGCCGAACAGGAAGTACAGGCGGCCATCAACGCCGCGTCGAACCTGCTGCCTGGCGATATGCCGGCTCCACCGATCTATCGCAAAGTGAATCCGGCCGATGCGCCCGTCATCACGCTGGCCGTCACTTCGCCCACCTTGCCCCTGGACGTGGTGCGCGACCTGATCGAGGTCCGGGTCGTGCAGAAACTGTCGCAGATCCGTGGCGTGGGTCTGGTCAGTGTGGCGGGTGGCCAGCGCCCTGCGGTGCGCATCCAGGCCGATCCCCTGGCGCTGGCGGCCCATGGCCTGAGCCTCGCCGATGTGCGCCGTGCCGTGACGCAGGCCAACGTCAACCAGCCCAAGGGCAGCCTGGATGGTGCCGAACGGGCCATCACCATCAGCCTGAATGACCAGCTGCACGATCCGGCCGAATACGCTGAACTGATCCTGGCGTACGAACAGGGCGCCCCTCTGAGGCTGGGCGATGTGGCCCGCGTGCAGCGGGCCGCCGAAAACCGCGAGCAGGCCGCCTGGTACGGGAATCAGCCGGCCCTGCTGCTGAACATCCAGCGTCAGCCGGGGGCCAATGTGATCGAAGTGGTCGACCGTGTCCAGGCGCTGTTGCCCACCCTGCGTCCGAGTCTGCCCGAGGGGGTGGATCTGCAGGTGGCCGCCGACCGCACACAGACCATTCGTGACTCGGTGCATCACGTGCAGCTCGAGATGCTCCTGGCGATTATCCTCGTGGTGGCCGTGACCTTTGCCTTCCTGCGCTCCTGGCGCGCCACGCTGATTCCATCCGCGGTCGTGCCATTGTCCCTGGTGGGTACGTTTGCATTGATGCTCTGGCTGGGCTTCAGCATCAACAATCTGACGCTGATGGCGCTGACGGTGGCGACGGGTTTTGTGGTCGATGATGCGATCGTGATGATCGAAAACATCGCGCGCCATATCGAATCCGGTCAGACGCCGCTGTCGGCGGCACTGCGGGGTGCACGCCAGATCGGCTTTACGCTGGTCTCGCTGACCGCCTCGCTGGTGGCCGTGCTGATCCCGCTGCTGTTCATGGAAGACGTGGTCGGGCGCCTGTTTCGCGAATTCGCGGTCACGCTGGCCGTGGCCATTGTGTTGTCGCTGCTCATCTCGCTCACGCTCACGCCCATGATGTGTGCACGCATGCTGCGCCCGGTTGCAGAGCCGGTTGTCGGGGCAGATGCCCACGGTGAGCCTGCGGCGCAACTGGCGCGCTCGGGCTGGCTGCGGGCCTACGATGTGGGGCTGCGTTGGGTTTTGCGCCATCAGGTGCTTACACTCTGGCTGGCCGTGGCTACGCTGTTTCTCACTGCAGGGCTGTATCTGGGCATTCCCAAAGGGTTTTTTCCACAGCAGGACACCGGCCTGCTGCAGGTCGTGACCCAGGGGCCGCAGTCGGCCTCCTTTGCCCGCATGGCCGATCTGCAGCGCCAGGCGGCTGCACGGCTGCTGGCGGATTCCGAAGTGCAGTCACTGACGTCCTTCATTGGCATCGATGGCGACAACGCCACGCTGAACGCGGGCCGCATGCTGGTGTCTCTGGTGCCCCCGGGCGAGCGCAATGAGTCGGCCGATGTGGTGATCGGCCGCCTCCAGGATGCGCTTGGCCAGATCCCGGGCTTGCAGGCGTGGCTGCTGCCGGTGCAGGAACTCTCGGTCGAGGACCGCCCCAGCCGCGCCGCCTATCAGCTGACCCTGTCGAGCCCCGATGACGCAGCGCTCGCGCGCTGGGTGCCACGCCTGCGCGATGCCATGCGGGCACTGCCCGGCTTGCGGGATGTCGCCAGCGATCTGCAGGATCACGGGTTGCGGCTGCAGGGTGTGGTCGACCGCGATGCCGCAGCACGGCTGGGCGTCTCGCAGGCGGCCATCGACGACGTGCTCTATGACGCATTCGGTCAGCGTCTGATTTCCACGATTTATACGCAATCGGCCCAGTACAGGGTGGTGCTCGAGGGTGATGCGGCCCTGCTCGATGCCGGGCCGGCTGCGCTCGATGCGCTGCACGTGGCCGCGCGCGGCGGGGGCGTCGTACCATTGGCCGCCCTGGTGCATTTCGAGCCTGCACTGGCCCCCCTGTCGATCCAGAGGCAGGACCAATTCCCGGCCGTGACCCTCTCGTTCAATCTCGAACCCGGGGTGGCCCTGTCTGATGCGGTGGCCGCCATCGATGCGTTGCGCCAGCAGCTGGATGTGCCGGCAGCGGTCGAGTTCCAGTACCAGGGTGCTGCGCGGGCCTTCCAGGCTTCGCTCTCGAGCACGCTGTGGCTGTTGCTGGCGGCAGTCATCACCATGTATATCGTGCTCGGGGTGCTGTACGAAAGCCTGATTCATCCGATTACCATATTGTCCACGTTGCCTTCGGCGGCGATCGGCGCGCTTGTGGCCTTGTGGCTGGGCGGGGCCGAACTCGACATGATCGGCGTGATCGGCATCATCCTGCTGATCGGCATCGTCAAGAAAAATGCCATCCTGATGATCGACTTTGCGCTGGATGCGGAGCGCGAAAGGGGCCTGAGTCCGCAGGCGGCGATCCATGAAGCCGCCTTGCTGCGCTTTCGCCCCATCCTGATGACTACGCTGGCAGCCTTCTTCAGCGCACTGCCCCTGATGTTCGCCACCGGCTCGGGGGCCGAACTGCGTCAGCCGCTGGGTCTGGCCATGGTGGGTGGGCTGGCGTTCAGCCAGCTGCTGACCCTGTTCACCACCCCCGTCATCTATCTCTGGTTCGATCGCCTCGGCCATCACCGTGCGGGGGCCTGAACCATGCGTTTCTTTGCCCTCTTCCTGAAGCGCCCCATAGGCACGGGCCTGCTGGTCCTTGCGCTGGTGCTTGCCGGTGTCCTGGCGCTGCGCTTCATCCCGGTGGCGCCCCTGCCCCAGGTGGATTTTCCCATGATCTCGGTTTCGGCCGCTTTGCCCGGTGCCAGCCCGGAGACCATGGCCTCCAGCGTCGCCATGCCGCTGGAGCAGTCGCTGGGGGTGATCTCGGGCATCAACAGCATGAGTTCGCGCAGCAGCGAAGGGCAGACCTCGATCACGCTGATGTTCGATCTGGACCGCGACATCAATCAGGCGGCGCGCGACGTGCAGGCGGCCATCAATGCCGCCCGCCCGCTGCTGCCGTCGGGGATGCGGGGCAATCCGGTATATCGCAAGGTGAACTCGTCCTCCTCGCCCATCATGACGCTGGCCCTGACCTCCGACACCGAGTCGCGCGGGGCGCTGTATGATCTCGCGGCGACTGTCCTGGCCCAGAAACTGTCTCAGGTCGAGGGGGTGGGGCAGGTCACCCTGGGTGGTAGCTCATTGCCCGCCGTGCGGGTCTTGCTGGATCCGCGTGCACTGGATGCGATGGGGATTGCGCTGGATCGGGTGCGGGAGGTCCTGCAGGATGTCAATGCCCTCTTGCCTGTGGGGCAGGTGGGCCAGGATGGCACCCTGCTGTGGCAGATCGACTCGGCCGGCCAGCTGCGCCGGGCCGCCGATTACGAGTCATTGATCGTGGACTGGCGCGATGGGCGCCCCGTGCGCCTCGTGGATGTGGCCCAGGTGGAAGACTCGGTCGAGGACCTGAACCAGGTGGGTTACTTCAACGAGCATCCGGCCGTGCTCTTGATCATCCGGCGTCAGGCCGATGCCAATATCATCGAGACGGTGAACGCCATACGCGACCGCCTGCCGCTATTTCAGTCTTTGCTGCCCGATTCGGTCAAGCTCACCATCGCCCAGGACCGTACGCCCAGCATCCGCGCCTCGCTGTACGAGGCCGAATTGACGCTGGTGCTGGCGGTGCTCCTGGTGGTGGCCGTGGTGCTGGCCTTCATGGGCAGCTGGCGGGCGGCATTGATTCCGGCCGTGGCCGTGCCCGCCTCGCTGATCAGCAGCTTCAGCCTCATGTGGTGGTTCGGCTTCACGCTGAACACGATTTCGCTCATGGCGCTGATCATTGCCACGGGGTTCGTGGTGGATGATGCCATCGTGGTGCTCGAGAACATCATGCGCCACCTCGAGCGTGGCGTGCGTCCCGCACGCGCCGCCCTGCGGGGGGTCGCCGAAGTCGGCTTCACCGTGCTGGCCATGAGTGTCTCGCTGGTGGCCGTGTTCATCCCGCTGTGGCTGGTCGGTGGTCTGGTGGGGCGCCTGTTCAAGGAGTTTGCGGTCACGCTGTCGGTGGCCATCGCGGTTTCGCTGTTGCTGTCGGTCACCCTGGTGCCCGTGCTGGCGGCCCGCCTGCTGTCGGGGCCGCAGGCCAGCATTGCTTCGCGCGGCCGGCCAGGCGGGTTGTTGCGACGCACACTGGCGCGCCTGGGGCACGCCAGTGTGCAGATCTACGCCCGCTCCCTGCGCTGGTCGCTGGATCATGGCCGCCTGGTCCTTCTGATCCTGCTGGCGACCATCGGACTCAACGTCTACCTCTATGTCGAGATTCCCAAGGGTTTCTTTCCACAGCAGGATACAGGCCAGCTCATGGGCTTCTTCAGGGTGGATACCGGCATGTCATTCGAGGACACCCAGGCTCGCCTGGAGCAGTTTCGCAACGTATTGCTGCAGGATGCAGCGGTCGATACGGTCACGGCCCATGCGGGCGGGCGCGGCGGCAGCAACTCCAGCTTCATCCAGGTTCAGCTCAAGCCGCTGGATCAGCGTACCGCCAGCGCGACCCAGGTGGTCAACCGGCTGCGCGTGCAGTTCGAGCACACGCCAGGGGCGCGCATGTTTCTGGTGCCGCAGCAGGACATCTTCGTGGGCCATTCGTCGCGCGCGGGCTCGTACTCGTATGTGCTGATGGGCAGTGATCTGGACGTTCTGCGGCTGTGGATGCCGCGGGTGCGGCGCGCGCTGGCGGCCTTGCCCGAACTGGTGGATGTGGATGACGAGGCGGACGACCGGGGGCGCCAGGCCGAGTTGCGGGTGGATCGCGATGCGGCGCGCCATCTGGGGGTGGAAATGGCCGATCTGGCCGCAGTGTTCAACAATGCCTTCAGCCAGCGCCAGGTGGCGGTGCTCTATGAGCCGCTCAATCAGTACCACGTGGTGATGGCAGTGGCGCCGCAGTATGCGCGCGACCTGCACTCCTTGCAGGCCCTGCACGTCATCAATGCGCGTGGCGAGCGCGTGCCGCTGGTCGCGTTCACCCATATTTCCGAAGGCACGGCGCCCCGGTCGGTGAATCACCAGGGCTTGATGGTCGCGGATTCGATTGCCTTTGGCCTGGCGCCCGGCGTCGCACTGGATCAGGCCTTGCAGGCCATAGACCGCGCAGTGGCGCGCACGGGCCTGCCCACCCATGAGCTGCAGGCCGGGCTCGATGAGAGCTCGGGCATGATGCGCGACGCCGTGACCCAGCAGCCCTGGATGCTGCTGGCTGCGCTGCTGGCCATGTATCTGGTGCTGGGCATGCTCTACGAGAGCCTGATCCACCCGATCACGATTCTTTCCACATTGCCGTCGGCCGGGGTGGGCGCCTTGCTGGCTCTGCAGGCGGTCGGCATGGAGTTCACGCTGATTGCGCTGATCGGGGTGTTTCTGTTGATCGGCATCGTGAAGAAAAACGCCATCATGATGGTCGATTTTGCACTTCAGGCGCAGCGGCGCGATGGCCTGGCCCCGCGCGACGCCATCTACCAGGCCTGCCTCGTGCGGCTGCGGCCCATCCTGATGACGACCCTGTCCGCCATGCTGGGCGCGCTGCCCCTGCTGCTGGCCACGGGTGCGGGGGTGGAGATGCGCCAGCCATTGGGGCTGACCATCATCGGCGGCCTGCTGGTCAGCCAGGTGCTCACGCTCTACACTACGCCAGTGGTCTATCTCAGTCTGGATCGTTTGCGCCGTGCCGGTCGCACAGCTCCGTCCTCCCCCGTCAGCCAGCAGGCGCCCTCGCATGGCTAGCGGGCCTGTCAGCGCGTACGCATGCGCACGTGCGGGGCACCGGCTGGCGGTTGCGCTGGTATCGCTGGCCACCGTACTGCTGGCGGGCTGCAGTCTGGCCCCGGATCGCCCCTTGCCGGACGTGTTTACGGCCGATCGCTACGCGCATGCGCCGCAGGGCCAGTGGCTGGCGGCCGACTCGGTGGCCGAACGGGCGCCCGAACAGTGGTGGCTGCGTTTCAAGGATCCCGAGCTCGATCGCCTGATGAGCCTTCTGGCCGAAGGCAATCCGGATCTGGCCCAGGCCGAGGCCCGCTACCGCGAGGCTCTGGCCGACTTGCAGGCCGCCCGGGCCGGCTTCTTTCCCACAGTGACCACACAGGGTTCGCTGAGCCGGGCTGGCCAGGGCGCAGGCGGGCCAGACAACCCGGCCAATACCTACTCGCTGTCCGGCAGTGTCCAATGGGAGGCCGATCTCTGGGGGCGCGTGCGGGGCTCGGTGAGTGCCGCGCAGGCGGGTGAGCAGGCCACTGCGGCAGATCTGCAAGGCGTGCACCTGAGTCTGCAGTCCACTCTGGCGCAAGCCTGGTTTGGCCTGATTTCTGCACGGCTTCAAGAGCATCTGCTCGACCGGACACTGGCCGAATATGAAAAAGCCCTGCAAATGACGCGCAATCGACAGCAGGCGGGTGTGGCTTCGCCGGCCGATGTCGCCGCCTCCAGTGCACAGCTCGAACAAGCCCGGGCACAGCGCATCCGCCTGGCGTGGCAGACTGAACAGCAGGTCCATGCGCTGGCGGTGCTGCTGGGGCAGGTGCCGGGCGACTTCGAAGCCCGCCTGGCGCTGCCGGCCGCCTTGCCCCCCGTGCCCGGGGTGCCCGTGGGGGTGCCGTCCGTGCTTCTGCTGCAGCGGCCCGATATTGTCGCCGCGCGCGAGCGGGTGGCGCAGGCGAACGCGCGGGTGGGCGTGAGCCGGGCGGCCTGGTTTCCCGATCTCACGCTGGGTGTGCAAGGGGGCTATCGGGCCGCTGAGCTGGCCACCTGGCTCACGGCGCCGGCGCGCTTCTGGTCTCTGGGCCCGGCGCTGGCGCTGACCCTGTTCGACGGTGGCGCCCGGCGTGCCGCGACGCACGCGGCCGAGGCGGTCTACGACATGCAGGCGGCGGCCTGGCGTCAGACGGTGCTGGCCGGCCTGCGCGAGGTCGAGGACGCGCTGGTGCAGTCGCAGGCCCTCGTGGACGAGCAGCAGGCGCGTGAACGGGCACTCGCGGCGGCGCGTGAAACCTTGCGCCTGGTCACCGACCAGTACCGTGCCGGTCTGGTCGACTACCTGAACGTGGTGCAGGCGCAGGCCAGCGCCCTCTCGGCCGAGCAGGCCGCGCTGGACCTGCACCTCGAACGCCTGACGGCCGCGGTGCGCTTGCGGGTGGCTCAGGGGGTCTGACGCGGAAACAGGAGGCCGCTCAGGGGGTCTGACACGGGAACAGGGGGCCGCGCAAGGCGGCAATCCCGTGGCCACCATGCTGGCGAGCCGTGTCCAGTGTGTCGGCCGACTGCCCACCCAAGGCAAAGACCGGCCGGCCGGCGCTGGCCGCCAATTGCCTGAATCCGGCCCAGCCCAGAGGCGGCACTGCGGGGTGGCTGGGGGTGTCAAGGACGTGACCGAGCACCACGAAGTCGGCATTCAGTTCTGCAGCGCATTCCAGATCGGCTGCATTATGGGCGGATACCCCCAGCCATCCGGGTGGGCGCAGATCCTGTTGCAGGACGTGCCGCGCATCGGTGGCGCGCAAGTGTACGCCGTCGGCCTCGGACCACCAGGCATGCGGATGCAGACTGTTGATCAGGCAGCGCGCATCGTATTGGCGGCAAAGGGCCACCGTGGCCTGGAACGCCGCATGCAGTTGCGCTGGTTCACCGGACCAGGCGGGTTCGCGGAACTGGACCAGGCGCAGGCCCCGCAACAGTTCGTTGCGCAGCCGAGCCAGCCAGGTATCGATCTGCTCCGGGCCCTGGATCTGGCTCAACCGATATCGCACGGGCAGCCGCAGCCAGCGCAGGGGGGCCGTAGCGGCTGGCAGCAGCGACGCGCCCCCCGGCCCGATGGGATGGTCGGATTCATCGATGCGGATCTGGGTCGGATCCACCCAATCAAGCGCCTGATTCTCGCGACCCGTGGGCTCGCCCAGCCAGGCCGTGACCTGGCAGAAGGACAGCTCCACCACGGTTTTCGGATACTCGTGCACGTAGACCACCCAGGGATACACCTGCGTGGCCCGGATGCCGAGTTCTTCGTCGAGTTCACGTACCAGGGCCTGCTCGACGCTTTCGCCGGCTTCGATCTTGCCGCCCGGGAACTCCCACCAGCCAGGCCAGGCCTTCCCATCGGGTCGCTGGCCCAGCAGCAGCCGACCGCGCGCATCGAAGATCAGGCCCGCGGCCACGCGGATATGGGGTTTGATGTCAGGCATGGCGTGCGGCCCAGTCTCGCGCAAACTGGCGTGCGACGCGCCCTGAGCGCGAGCCGCGTTCGAGTGCCCACTGCAGCGCCTCGGCGCGGGCTGCTTCGAGTTGTTCTTGTGGGCAGCCATGGGCACGCAGCCAATGCGCCACGATGTCCAGATAATCCTGCTGGCCGAACGGGTAGAACGACAGCCACAGGCCGAAGCGCTCGGACAGTGAGATCTTTTCCTCCACCGTTTCGCCCGGATGGATTTCACCGTCGGGCTGGTGCTGGGCCTGCAGGTTTTCGTGCATGTATTCGGGCATCAGGTGGCGCCGGTTGGACGTGGCGTAGATCAGCACGTTTTCGCCGGGCGCCGCAACCGAGCCGTCCAGTGCCGACTTCAGTGCCTTGTAGCTCGCCTCGCCTTCTTCGAAGGACAGGTCATCACAGAAAATGATGTAGCGCTCGGGGCGCTCGCTGATCAGTTCGATGATCTGCCCCAGATCGCCGAGATCCGACTTGTCGACCTCGATCAGCCGCATGCCGCGTGCGGCGTGCGCAGCCAGGAGGGCGCGCACCAGGGAACTCTTGCCGGTGCCCCGGGCACCGGTCATGAGCACGTTGTTGGCGGGCTTGCCCTGCAGGAAGGCGAGGGTATTGCGCTCGAGTATGGCTTTTTGTCGTTCGACGTGCTGCAGGTCGTCGAGCTGGATGGGGGCGATCCGGTGAATGGCTTCGAGCCAGCCGCGCGCCCCGCGACGTTGCCAGCGATAGGCCTGAGCGGACCAGTCAATGGCCGGCGGCGCGGGCGGCAGCCAGGCCTCGAGCTGTGCCAGCACACCGTTGGCACGCTTGATCAGGGTCTGCAATTGAGGGTCGGACACACGGTTCTCCTGAAAACAATGCGGAAAGTATAATCTGGGTCCTTGTGGTGGATTTTTTTCGCCCCGCTTCCTTATGTACCCAGGTCTGCCTTGAACTTTTCCGAACTGTTCGCTCCCATTGCCGCCGACATGCAGGCCGTAGACGCAGAGATCCGTGCGCGCCTGGATTCCGAAGTCGTTCTCATACGCACCATCGGTGATTACATCATCGGCGCGGGGGGCAAGCGCTTGCGGCCGGCTTTGCTGCTGCTGGTTGCGAAGGCGCTGGGCTATCAGGGCGCAACACACCACGGCCTGGCTGCGGTGGTCGAGTTCATCCACACGGCCACGCTGCTGCATGATGATGTCGTGGACGAGTCCGATCTGCGCCGGGGCCGCGATACTGCCAATGCCGTTTTTGGCAATGCCGCCAGCGTGCTCGTGGGCGACTATCTTTATTCGCGCGCCTTCGAGATGATGGTTGCGGCAGGCTCCATGCCGGCGATGGCCGTATTGTCGGCGGCCACCACGGTGATCGCCGAAGGCGAAGTCCTGCAATTGCTCAACGTGCACGACCCCGATGTATCGCTCGAGCGCTATCTGCAGGTGGTGCGCTACAAGACAGCCAAGCTGTTCGAGGCGGCCGCGCAGGTCGGTGCCATCATCGCCGGGGTCGACGAGTCGCGCCAGCAATGCGCCGCTGCGTGTGGCCGTCACCTGGGCACGGCCTTCCAGCTGATCGATGACGTGCTCGACTACAGTGGCGACGTGCGGGCGCTGGGCAAGAACGTGGGTGATGACCTGCGTGAGGGCAAGCCCACCTTGCCGCTGATCCGCGTGCTGGACACCGGCACACCCGAACAGCGCCGGCTGGTACGCAGTGCGATCGAAACCGGCGAAGCCGATTTCGAGGCTGTGGCCCACGCCATCCATGCCACCGATGCCCTGGCGTATACGCGCCAGGCCGCCGAACACGAGGCCGATCTCGCGAGGCAGGCGATCATGCACTTCGATGATTCCGTTTATCGGCAGACTCTGCTAAAATCATGTGCTTTCGCGGTCGAACGAGACCGTTGAAAGCTTCCCGGGGGCCAGTACGTCGTGCCGGCCCGCAGCCCTCGTCGGGGTGTAGCTCAGCCTGGTAGAGTACTACGTTCGGGACGTAGGAGTCGCATGTTCGAATCATGTCACCCCGACCACTTCATTTTGCTAAAAATCCTTGAAATCAGGGGTTTAAAAACGCGGTGCGAGCCGTGTTTTTTGCTTTCTGGCTCAGAAAAAGGCGTTCTGTGCCAAATTCCCGAACTGCGCCACAACGGCTTGCGTTCACCTTACCCTGCGCTGCGGCCTCTGATGGTGCGCCCATCGTTTAGACTATCGTTGGGATAAGCATACAATTTTTTTCAGACATCAAGAGCAGACAGATGGTTGACGACATCAGGAAAACCCTGTGGGCAGCGGCAGACAAGCTGCGCGCCAACATGGATGCGGCGGAGTACAAGCACCTGGTGCTGGGGCTCATTTTCCTGAAGTACATCTCTGACACGTTCGCGGGGCACCGGGCGGAACTACTGAAGCGTTTCGCCGACCCTGTCGACGAATACCACTTCCCCGCTGCCAGTGCCGCACACCTGTCAACTGAGCTGGAAGACCGCGATTACTACACCGCCGCGAACATCTTCTGGGTGCCCGAGGCTGCCCGCTGGGAGGCCTTGCGCGCCGCCGCCAAGCAGCCCGACATCGGCAAGCGCATCGACGACGCCCTGACCGCCATCGAGACCGAGAACGCCAAGCTGAAGGGCATCCTGGACAAGCGGTATGGCCGCGCCCAACTACCGGATGGCAAGCTGGGTGAACTGGTGGACCTGATTTCCACCATCGGCTTTGGCAACGATGCCAACATCGCATGCGATATCCTGGGCCAGGTCTACGAATACTTCTTGGGCCAGTTCGCCAGCGCCGAGGGCAAGAAGGGCGGCCAGTTCTATACGCCGGCCGGCATCGTCAAGACCCTGGTGGCCGTGCTGGCCCCGCATAAAGGGCAGGTGTACGATCCCTGCTGCGGTTCAGGCGGCATGTTCGTGCAGTCGGAAAAATTCATCGCCGCGCACGGTGGCCGGATGGGGGATGTGTCCATCTATGGCCAGGAGTCCAACCCCACCACCTGGCGGCTGGCAGCCATGAACCTGGCGATTCGTGGCATCGACTTCAACCTGGGCAAGGAACCCGCCGATACCTTCACCCGTAATCAGCATCCCGACTTGCGGGCGGATTTCATCCTGGCGAACCCACCCTTCAACATCAGCGACTGGTGGCACGGCAGTCTGGAAGGCGACCCTCGCTGGGCCTATGGTGACCCGCCGCAGGGCAACGCCAACTATGCCTGGCTGCAGCATATGCTGTACCACCTGAAGCCCACCGGACGAGCCGGCATTGTGCTGGCCAATGGGTCGATGAGCTCCAGCCAGAACAATGAAGGCGTCATCCGCGCCGCCATGGTTGACGCCGACGTGGTGGAAGTCATGGTGGCCCTGCCGGGGCAATTGTTCTTCAATACCCAAATTCCCGCCTGCCTGTGGTTCCTGGTGAAGCAGAAGAAGCGCAAGGGCGAGGTGCTGTTCATCGATGCCCGCAAGCTGGGGCACCTGGTCAGCCGCGTGCAGAAGGAACTGGCAGATGAGGACATCGCCCGCATCGCCGACACCGTAGCCGCGTGGCGTGGGGAAGTAGAGACTGGCGCGACGATCACTGAATACCAGGATGTACCCGGTTTCTGCCGCAGCGTGCCGCTGGCGGAAATCGCCCAGCATGGGCATGTGCTGACGCCTGGACGCTATGTGGGTGCTGAAGAGGTCGAAGACGACGACGAAGCCTTTGCCGAGAAGATGGAACGGCTGACCGCCAAACTGGGTGAGCAGATGGCCAGAGGTGCGGAGCTGGATGCATTGATTCGGCAGAAGCTGGGGGGGCTGGGGTATGAGTTCTGAGTTGATAGAAACCACCTTAGGGGACATCTGTCATAGCCAAGGCGGTTCAATTCAGACTGGGCCATTTGGAAGCCAGCTGCATATGTCCGATTACACGGAAAAAGGAACGCCTGTCGTCATGCCAACCAATATAGGCACGCAAGGGATTTCCTTAGAAAATATCGCACGTGTCGGTCAGCAGGATGTGGAACGGCTGTTGCAGCACAAACTAGACGTTGGAGATATCGTTTTCAGCCGTCGGGGTGATGTCACAAAAAATGCATTAATTGGGGAAGTGGAATCAGGCTGGTTGTGTGGGACGGGGTGCCTAAAGGTTCGTATGGGTACGGAGAAGGTCGCGAATGCTAAATTTATTTCCTATTACCTGCGTTCTCCGGAAATAAAAGACTGGCTAATCCGCTATGCCGTCGGCGCTACGATGCCCAATCTGAATACAGGAATACTCGCTGCGGTGCCCGTCATGCTGCCGTCACTTCAGACTCAGCACTTGGTCACGGAATTTCTCGGTGCTCTCGACAACCGCATCGCCCTCCTGCGCGAAACCAATAAAACCCTTGAATCCATCGCCCAGGCTATCTTCAAGTCCTGGTTCGTGGACTTCGACCCCGTGCGCGCCAAGATGGAAGGCCTTCAGCCTGAAGGCATGGATGAAGAAACCGCTGCGCTGTTTCCAGATTCGTTTGAAGAGGCGGAGCTGGGGTTGATACCAAGGGGGTGGCAGATAAAAACAGTTGATGATGTCGTCGACACTCACGGAGGCGCCACTCCCAATACAAAGAATAGAGATTTCTGGGAGCCCGAAGAGTTTAACTGGGCGACACCAAAAGATTTGTCAGGCGCTATGTCGCCCATCCTGCTCGACACCGAGCGCCGCATCAGTGCGGCAGGATTGGCAAAAATCAGTTCTGGCTTACTGCCGAGCGGTACTCTGTTGATGTCGTCCAGGGCCCCTATTGGCTATCTTGCTGTGTGCCGGATTCCTGTGGCGGTCAATCAAGGCTATATTGCCATGCCACCAGGCGGGCTGTTGCCGCCGTTGTTCATGTATTTCTGGTGTAAAACCAATATGGGCACCATAAAAGGCCACGCCAATGGTTCGACCTTCATGGAAATTAGCAAAAAAGCCTTTAGACCTATCCCGTTGATCTCTCCACCTGCCCCAGTAGTTGTGGCTTTCATGCGAGTTGCAGAGACTCTGTTCGATCAAATCAGCGCTAATACAGCACAAACAAAGGTCCTCATATGCGCCCGTGATACGTTGCTGCCGCGCCTCATTTCCGGGCGCTTACGCCTACCCTCAGAATCCTGTCATGCTGAATCAGTGGATGCAGCCAATGATATCGCTTTACGTTACTAACGCGGTGCGCTATCATCATGATACGGTCTTTTTCCTGCGCCGACACACAGTCGCTGTTCGAGGGGCAACGAGTACCCAGATTTGTAAACATCGAAACTGTCGCCATGCGCAAGCTTGCCATGCTGGCACGCGCCGCCCACCTGCAAGACCTGCGCATACCACCCAACAACCGCTTGGAACGGTTGCAGGGGAAACGGAAGGGTCAATACAGCATCCGCATCAACGATCAGTGGCGTATCTGCTTTCGATGGTCAGATCATGGGGCGGATCAGGTCGAAATCGTGGACTATCACTAGGAGGCATCATGCGTGTGGTTCCCTACCCCAGTCCAGGCGAAATCCTGCTGGAAGAATTTCTGAAACCCATGGGCATTACGCAATATCGCCTGGCAAAGGAAATTGGCGTGTCTCAGCGCAGGATAGGTGAAATCGTCACCGGCAAGCGAACGGTGACGGTAGACACAGGTCTGCGCCTGTCGCGTTATTTCGGAACTTCGGATGGCTTCTGGTCTGGCTTGCAGCTGGATTATGACCAGGCCCACGCGAAGGACAAGCTGGCTGCTGTGCTGGCCAGCATTCATCCGGCTGAATACGAGCACCCATAAAGAACGCCCGGCAAACGGCGCATCAGCCATGACCGAAGACCAACTCGAACAGGAAGCCCTGGGCTGGCTGGCCGAAGTCGGCTACAGCATCTACAGCGGCCCGGATATCGCCGACGATGGCCCGGACCCGCAGCGCAGCGGCTACACGCGGGTCATTCTGCCGTACCGCCTGCGTGCCGCCATCGACCGCCTGAATCCCGACATTCCTGCAGTTGCCCGGGCAGACGCGATCCAGCAAGTGGAAAACCTGGATACCCCTGTTCAGTTGGCCGCCAACCGTGCTTTCCACAAACTGCTGATCAACGGCGTGCCTGTGCAGTATCAGAAAGACGGCGAGACCCGGGGCGACCTGGTGCGCTTGGTGGACTGGGCCACTCCGGCCAACAACGAGTTCTGGGCGGTCAACCAGTTCACCATCAAAGGCCCGCATCACACGCGTCGGCCCGACGTCATCCTGTTCGTCAACGGCCTGCCACTGGTACTGCTGGAACTGAAGAACAACACTGATGAAAACGCGGACATCTGGAAGGCCTACGACCAGATTCAAACCTACAAGGCGCAGATTCCGGACGTCTTTGAATACAACGAAATCCTGGTCATCTCGGATGGCTCGGAGGCCCGCTTCGGGTCGCTGTCGGCCAATGCCGAACGCTTCATGCAATGGCGCACCATCGATGGCGTCACGCTTGACCCCCTGGGTCAGTACAATGAGCTGGAAACCCTGGTGCGCGGGCTGCTGGCCCCTGCCTGGCTGCTGGACTACCTGCGCTACTTTGTTCTGTTCGAAGACGACGGCACGCTCGTCAAGAAAATTGCCGGCTACCATCAGTATCATGCCGTGCGCCTGGCCGTGGAACACGTCGTGCAGGCATCCCACCTGCAGGCCGGTGCGGCGGGGCGCGGCAAGGGCGGCGTGGTCTGGCATACCCAGGGCAGCGGCAAGAGCATCACCATGACGTGTTTTGCGGCACGGGTGATGCAGGAGCCCGCCATGCAGAACCCCACCATTGTGGTCATCACGGACCGCAATGATCTGGATGGGCAGCTCTTTGGCGTTTTCAGCCTGGCTCAGGATTTGCTGCGCGAGCAACCCGTGCAGGCCACCACGCGCCAGGAGCTCCGCGCCTTGCTGTCCAACCGGCCCTCGGGTGGCATTGTCTTTGCCACTATCCAGAAATTCATGCCGGGTGAGGACGAGGACACGTTCCCACAGCTGTCCGATCGCCGCAATATCGTCGTCATCGCAGACGAAGCCCACCGCACGCAGTATGGCTTCGAGGCTCGGCTGAAAGAACGCAAGCCCAAGCGAGCAGGCGCTACCACGGTACTGAATTTGGGTGCCAGTGAGCATCCCACTACGGTGCTGGCCGCCGAGTTTGCCGGCGCACAGGATTACCAGGTCAGCTATCAGGTCGGCTACGCTCAGCACCTGCGCGATGCCCTGCCCAATGCAACATTCGTGGCCTTTACCGGTACCCCGGTCAGAGGTGCCGACCACGACACGCGGGCGGTGTTTGGTGACTACATCCATGTCTACGATATGCAGCAGGCTAAGGAAGACGGCGCGACAGTCGCCATCTACTATGAATCGCGCCTGGCGAAAGTGCGCCTGAATGACGCCGACCTGGAAACCCTGGACGATGAAGTCGATGAACTGGCCGAAGATGAAGAGGAGCAAGACCAGGCGCGTTTGAAGTCCAGGTGGGCGGCGCTGGAAAAAGTGGTCGGTGCCGAACGGCGCGTTGCCAGCGTGGCGGCTGATCTGGTCACGCACTTTGAAGAGCGCAACAAGGCCCAGCATGGCAAGGCGATGATCGTAGCCATGAGCCGCGATATCTGCGTGCACCTGTACAACGAGATCATCAAGCTGCGCCCTGACTGGCACGAGGCAGACCCGGAGAAGGGTGCCATCAAGGTCATCATGACGGGCAGCGCTAGCGACAAGGCGCTGCTGCGCCCCCACATCTACAGCGCTCAGGTGAAAAAGCGCCTGGAAAAACGCTTCAAGGATCCGTCCGACCCGCTCAACATGGTCATCGTGCGCGACATGTGGCTGACCGGGTTTGACGCCCCCTGCGTGCACACGATGTATATCGACAAACCCATGAAGGGTCACAACCTGATGCAGGCTATTGCCCGGGTGAACCGGGTGTTCCGCGACAAGCAGGGGGGTCTCGTGGTCGATTACATCGGCATCGGCAATGAGCTGAAAGCCGCCATGAGGGAATACACGGCCAGCAAGGGTCGCGGGAAACCCACTGTGGATGCGTGCGAAGCCCTGTCCGTCATGCTGGAAAAGCTGGATGTCCTGCGCACCATGCTGCACGGCTACGACTATTCCGGCTTCAAGACCGGCGGCCACAAGGCCCTGGCAGGGGCCGCCAATCACATCCTGTCGCTGCGTCCACCGCCGGGGCAAAAGGATGCCAAACTGGATGGCAAGAAGCGTTTTGCAGATGCCGCGCTGGCGCTGAGCAAGGCATTTTCCCTGTGCTGCACGCTGGAAGAAGCCAAGGCGCTGCGTGATGAGGTTGCCTTCATGCAGGCGGTGAAGGTCATTCTGACCAAGCGCGACATCAGCGCGCAGAAGAAGATCGATGAACAGCGCGAAGTGGCCATTCGTCAAATCATCAACCAGGCGGTCGTCAGTGAGAGCGTGGTCGATATCTTCGATGCCGTGGGCCTGGAAAAGCCCAATATCGGGCTGCTTGACGATGAATTCCTGGCCCAGGTGCAGAACCTGCCCGAGCGCAATCTGGCCGTCGAGCTGCTGGAGCGCCTGCTGGAAGGCGAGATCAAGAGCAAGTTCGCCAGCAACGTGGTGCAGCAGAAGAAGTTCTCGGAGATGCTGGGCAGAGTCATCACGCGCTACCAGAACCGCAGTATCGAGACTGCCCAGGTGATGGAAGAATTGGTCGAAATGGCCAAGAAGTTCCGGGAAGCTGCGAACCGTGGGGAGGCACTCGGCCTGAGCGAAGATGAAATCCGTTTCTATGATGCCTTGGTCAACAACGAGTCAGCTGTGCGCGAATTGACAGATGGGACGCTGAAGAAAATCGCCCACGAGTTGACAGAGAGCCTGCGCAAAAATATCACGGTCGACTGGTCAAAGCGCGAGAGTGTGCGCGCCAGCCTGCGGCTGATAGTGAAGCGGATATTGCGCAAGTACAAGTACCCTCCGGATAGAGCGGATGAGGCTGTAGAGCTCGTCCTGAGGCAAGCCGAGGTACTCGGCGAGGTTTGGTCGGCGCAGGCTTGCGAATTCACCCATCGGTTTCCTCTTGAAACTTCTGCTGCTGCCCCCATTTGCATGGCATGGAAATGATGCGGGCCCGGGCGGGCCTGCATCGATCGTCAGCATGGTTAGAAAGGAGATTCGAGATGACCAACGATCTGGCTCGCTTCAACCCTTTTGCAGAACTGTCGGGGTTTGAAGAACTGTTCAATCGCTTTCCCGTGGCCTCCCGGCTTGCCCAGCGCGCCGAAGAGCCACGCATCAATATCGACGTGACCGAATCCGATTCGGCCTACACCGTCAAGGCCGAGGTGCCTGGTGTGCGCAAGGAAGACGTCAAGGTGGCCATCGAGGGCAACACGGTGTCCATCCGCGTCGAGAAAACGGCCGAAGACATCGAGAAAGAGGGTGAAACCGTCTTGCGTCGCGAACGTTATCGTGGCGTGCAGGTACGGCGCTTCAGCCTGGCCCATGACATCGACGTGGCCGGGTCCGAAGCACGTTGTACCGACGGCGTGCTCGAACTGTCACTGCCCAAGAAGGTGGCCGACAGCACCTCGAAGTGGCTCGAGGTCCGTTGATCGGGTGCCATCGGCAGTAAAAAGACAGGCCGCCCCTTGGGGCGGCCTGTTCGTTGGCGCGGGAGCCGCCTACAGGTTCATGTACCGCGGGTCGAGTTTCACATCGATCAGGCAGGGCGATCGCCCGTCGCGCTCGTTGATGAAACGCATGGCGGCATCCAGATCTTCGGTGCTGCGAACCGTCATGGATGCAACCCCCATGGCCTGTGCAATGGGTGCGAAATCGGGCGAGCCCAGCATGGTCAGCTCTGGATCCAGGCCTCTCGCAACGAACTGCTCGTACTCGGCGCCGTAGCTGCCATCGTTGCACACGACCACCACGAGATTCAGGTTCTGGCGCCGGGCAGTCATGAGTTCGGTCATGCCACCGAGCTCGAGCCCGCCATCCCCCACCACCAGCAGGGTCGGTTTGCCCGCGCCGGCTACGGACGCGCCGATCGCCGTGGGCAAGCCCAGCCCGATGGCCCCGTAACAGATGGTGTGGACGAAATCGCGTGGCGTCCTGACCTTGACATCCACCCAGGCAATGTATTCGTAGCGCCCGCCGTCGGTCAGATAGATCCTGTCGTGGGGAAACCGCGTGTTCAAGGCGTGGAACAGTTCGAGAATATCGACCGTGCCGGGGGCGTTCTGATCGGACAGCCTGGGTTTCTGCCTGTAATTGCGGATTCTTTCGGCCAGTTCATCACTGCGATTGGCTGACGCGGGGATCTCGGCTTCGTCCAGCAGTTCGACCATCTGATCTGCAATCCTGCCCGGATCGCCCACCAGACCTGCCTCGACCGGGGTATACCGGCCGATGTCCCCAGCGTGCGGGCTGATATGCACGATGCGCTTCTTTTGATCGAAGAAACTGCCCAGCCCGCCTGTATATTTGTTCAGGCCCGCACCAAAGGCGATGATGCAGTCGCTGTTCATCAGGACATCACTGGCAATTTCGTTGCTCAGCGTGCCGCAGATGCCCAGATTGAAGGGGTCATCGATGAACAGATCCTTGGCACGCACGGTGGTGGCCAGCGGTGCGCCGATTCGCGCGGCAAAGCGTTGTATGGCGTGCTTGGTGGCCTCGTCGGCCGCCGCGCGGCCCGCGAGCACCACCGGCTGGCGCGCAAAAGCGATGATCCCCACGGCGTGATCCATGTCGTCGCCCAGCGTGGGGGACAGGGTGACTTCGGGCAGGCGCAGTGTGTGGCGCTGGTAATCGGCATCCATCCACTGGAAGTTGTAGGGCATGTTGAACACGATGGGCCGGCGCTCGACCCAGGCCCTGCGAAAGGCCCGGTGCAGGTCCTGAACGATGGTATGCGGGGTACGCAGTTGTTCGAAGCCAATGCCGGCGCTCATCACCAGCTCGCGCTGGTTGATGAACTGGATGTGGCTGTGGTCTTCTTCTGCCGTATCACCTGCCAGCAATACCATGGGTGTGGCGGATTTGACGCCTTCGAGCAGGGCCGTGAGGGTGTTGGTGAGGCCCGGGCCCTGGGTCACGGTGGCCACGCCGATGGTATTGCGGACCTGCGCGTAGCCGACCCCCATGGCGGTCGCGCCGGCTTCATGGACAGCACGCACGTAGGTGCCGCCGCAATCGCGCATGTAACTGTCGACCATGTACAGGTTGGCGTCGCCGATCAACCCGAACAGATGCTCGATCCCGACGTCATCCATGGCATCTTTCAGCGCACGTGCAATGACTTCATAGACCTTCATTGAATGACTCCTGAAATGAATCGAGCCGAGCCCCGCGCCGCAGCCTGGCACGGAGGGTCGGCTCTTTGAGGACGGATCTGCCGGGCCGGCCTGTTGCCGCCCGGCCATGGATCACTTCTTGATCAGCCCGAGCTTGTCCATGACCTTTCCGGTGGCTTCATTGCCCTCGGACATGAACTTGGCGAATTCTTCGCCGTTCAGGTAGACCACCTCGTAGCCCTGGTTTTTCATGAAATCACGGTATTGGTCGCTGTGGTTGATGTCATCGAGCGCGGCTTCGTACTTTTTGGTGACGTCTTCGGGCAGACCCACCGGGGCCACAATGCCACGCCATGCCGAAGCGAGCCAGTCGCTGCCCGTGGCTTCTTTCAGCGTGGGTACGTCAGGATACAGCGCGACCCGGTCGGTTGCCATCACGGCCAGGGGCGTGGCCTTGCCGGATTCGATCATTGAACGGGCTTCGGGCAGCGAGACCGGAACGAAGTCTACCCCGCCGGCGACCAGTTCGAGCAGGGCCGGCGCCGCCCCGGCCGAAGGCACCCATTTGACGGAATCAGCCGGGAGATCGAGGCCATCGAGCATGCCGGCCATGGCCAGATTCCAGACCCCGCCGGTGCCCGTGCCGGATGATTTGAGCTTGCCCGGGTTGTCCTTGATGGCCTTGACCAGATCATCCATGTTCTTGTAATCGGACGCGGTGCTGACGATTACGGCAGATGGGTCATTGTTCATCAGTGCCAGCGCGGTGTAATCCTTTTCACTGCGCTTGGTCAGCCCAAGGTTGTGGTTCATGAAGGTTTCTGCACTGACCAGGCCGATGGTGTAGCCATCGGGCTTGGCGCCGGCAATGGTTTCCTGGCCTACCACGCCCCCGCCTGCGGGATGGTTGACCACGTTGACCGGCGTATCGAGCCGGTCTTTGAGCATGGCCGCTATGATGCGTGCCGTGGCGTCGGTGCCCCCGCCTGCTGCATAGGGTACGACCAGCGTGACGGGGCGCTCGGGCCAGGCCGCGTGGGCGGCGCCAGCGGCCACGGTGAGGGCCACGAGACAGGCCAGTTTCTTGTATTTGGACAGCATGCTTGTATCTCCTGTGAGTGATGGGGGCTGGGCCATCGTATCAATTTCACGGCAGGCCCGCCGATTGAATGTTCGGGTCGATTTTTGGAAGGGCCAGTTTAGCAAATTGATTGACGATCTGATATCGATTTCTTCGGGACATCCGCAGCGCCCTTGTCGGGGTGGGGGCCTCATGTGGCCGGTTCCCCCACCTGCGCGAAGCAGTCTGCCGCATGCGCCTTACTGGTCTGGAAAATCCGTGGCCAGACCGCGTGCCTTGTTGGCCTGGATGCTGTCGAGCTTGGCCTGCAGGCGCTCGCTGCCAAACCGGATGGCTGCCGCGCCCACTGCGATGTTCAGCGGTGCGTCTTTTTCCAGTGACAGGTCGAGCATGAGTTGCCCCACCCGCCGGGGGTCGCCTGGCTGTTTGCCGCTGATGTCCTTGATGCTCTGCATGCGCGCACGTGCTGTCTCTGCATAGTCTTCGATCACTGAGGGGGTCTGGTGCAGCGAGCGGCCCGCCCAGTCGGTTCGAAATGGGCCGGGTTCGATGTTGGTGACCTGGATGCCCAGGGGGTTGCATTCCTGAGCCAGGGCATCGGCCCAGCCTTCGATGGCGTGCTTGGTGGCGGCATAGTAGCCAGAGCCGGCATACCCGCGCAGACCGGCCAGCGATGTGATGTTGAACACGTGCCCTTTGCGCTGTTCTCGCATGATGGGCAGGATGGCCCGGGTGAGGGCGAACAGGCCGAATACATTGGCATCGAACATGGCGCGGATTTCGGCCTCATCGCCCTCTTCGATGGATGATTGGTAGCCGTAGCCGGCATTGTTCACCAGCACATCGATGCGCCCGAATTGCGCGCGGGCCTGCTTGACGGCTGCATCGATCTGGCCCTGCCGCGTCACGTCGAGCGGCAGAGCCAGAGACTGACCGGGATGTTGGGCCGCCCATGCCTGCAGGTTTTCCGGTCGGCGGGCGGTGGCGACCACTCGCCAGCCGCATGCCACGACTTGATCAGCCAGTTCGCGGCCAAAGCCGGTAGAACAACCCGAAATGAACCAGACTGGGGTGGGAGATGCGTGATCTGCAGACATCATGGGCTCCTGGTTGGTGTGAGATGCGTTGCGGTCCGGTGACTGAAAGACCTATGCTCTTGCATTTGGAGGAGTGTTTATTATGACAGGTCGTCTTGCGGGGAAGACCGCGCTGCTCACGGCAGCCGGCAATGGAATCGGGCGGGCCACCGCCTTGCGCTTTCAGGCCGAGGGGGCACATGTGATTGCCACTGATATCCAGGCCGAGCCGCTGCAGTCACTGGCCGGTTGCGAGACCCATGTGCTCGATGTCACCGATTCCGCAGCCATAGGGGCGCTGGTGAAGGCCGTGGGGCGCATCGATGTGCTGTTCAACTGTGCCGGCTTTGTCGACAGCGGTTCCATTCTTGACTGCTCGCGCGAGGCCTGGGATTTCTCTTTTCGGCTCAATGTCACCTCGATGTATGAAATGTGCCGTGCCGTGTTGCCGGGCATGCTCGAGCATGGCGGTGGCTCGATCATCAATGTGGCATCGGTCGCCTCCAGTGTAAAAGGCGTACCCAACCGCTTTGTGTATGGCGCCACCAAGGCGGCGGTCATTGGTCTGACCAAAGCCATTGCCGCTGATTTCATTGGCCGTGTGCGTTGCAATGCGATTTGTCCGGGTACGGTTGAGTCACCCTCGCTCGAGCAGCGCATGCACGAACAGGCCCGGGCACAGGGGCAGACATTCGAGCAGGTCCGGCAGGCGTTCATTGCGCGCCAGCCTGTGGGCCGGCTGGGCCGGCCCGAGGAAATTGCTGCACTGGCAGCCTATCTGGCGGCCGATGAATCCGCGTACACCAGTGGCACCACGAACATCATCGATGGTGGCTGGGTCAACTGAACCGGCGGCCTGAACCGGTAGCCTGGTCCTGGTGCGCGCCATCCTGCACCTGGGTCAGGGTGGCACGTCCAGCGCAGGATGCAGTGTTCAGTGGTTGTCGCGGGCTTCACCGCGCTGCATGATGATGTCCAGGTACTGGGTGGCGGGCTCCATGCAGGCACCCGTGCCATGCTGGCCGACCGTCTTGCGGTAGATTTCTTCCCAGGGGGTCTGGTTCTTCAGGATGGGTGGCTTCCAGGCATTGCGGCGGCTGGTGAGTTCGTCGTCGGAAATCAGTACATCGACCCGATGGGCATTCAGGTCGATACGCACCGTGTCGCCGCTGCGCAGCAGGACCAGGCCCCCGCCCACCGCCGATTCGGGCGAGACGTTCAGGATCGACGGACTGGCCGAGGTACCGCTCTGGCGCCCATCGCCCATGGTGGGCAGCGTATCGATGCCGCGCGATATGAGGGCGGCGGGTGGCTGCATGTTGACCACCTCGGGCCCCCCCGGGTAGCCTACCGGGCCCACGTTGCGGATGACGAGCAGCGAGTGTTCGTCCACGCCCAGGTCCGGGTCCTCGATGCGTTCGTGGTAGTCTTCCGGGCCCTCGAAGACCACGGCCTTGAGGTCCACCCGGTTGGGGTGTTCGGGATCGCTCAGGTAGCGCTGGCGGAATTTTTCGTCGATGACGCTGATCTTGATCACGGCGTTGTCGAACAGGTTGCCCGTGAGCACCACGTAGCCGGCTGCCTTCATCAGCGGGTTGTCCCAGGGTCGGATGACTTCGCGATCGGGCTCGGGTACCGAGGCCAGGTCCTCGCCCAGCGTCTTGCCGGTGACGGTCTTGACGTTGCCATGCAATTTGCCGGCCTGCATCAGTTCGCGCATGACGGCGGGTACGCCACCGGCCCGGTAGAAGGCTTCGCCCAGGTATTCGCCGGCGGGCTGGCAATTGACCAGCAGGGGAATGTCCGGCCCCAGGCGCTGCCAGTCGGCCAGGCTGTGTTCCACCCCCATGTGGCGGGCGATCGCGATGATGTGGATGGGGCAGTTGGATGAAGCGCCCAGGGCGGCCGCGGCCACCACGGCATTGTCGAACGCCTCTTTGGTCATGATGTCTGAGGGGCGCAGGTTTTCGTGCACCATCGCGACGATGCGCCTGCCGGTTTCATAGGCCATCCAGGCGCGGTCGCGATAGGGGGCCGGAATGGCGGCGCAACCAGGCAGGGACATGCCCAGGGCTTCGGCCAGCGAGTTCATGGACAGGGCCGTGCCCATGGTGTTGCAGTGGCCCACGGACGGTGCGGCGCTGGCCACGCTTTCGACGAATTCTTCGTAATCGATGTCGCCGGCGGCCAGATGTTTGCGCGCATCCCAGATCACGGTACCCGAGCCGGCCAGTTTGCCGCGCCACCAGCCATCGAGCATGGGGCCGCCCGACAGGACGATGGCCGGGATGTTGACCGTGGCGGCCGCCATCAGGCAGGCGGGCGTGGTCTTGTCACACCCGGTGGTCAGTACGACCCCGTCGATGGGGTAGCCGTGCAGGACTTCGACCAGGCCCAGGTAGGCCAGGTTGCGGTCCATGGCGGCCGTGGGGCGCTTGCCGGTTTCCTGGATGGGATAGACGGGAAATTCAAGCGGGATGCCGCCCATTTCGCGGATGCCGTCGCGCACGCGCTCGGCCAGCTGTATGTGGTGGCGGTTGCAGGGGGCAAGGTCCGAGCCGGTCTGGGCAATCCCGATGATGGGCTTGCCCGACTGCAATTCGGCGCGGGTGATGCCGTAATTCATGTAGCGCTCGATATAGAGCGCCGTCATGCCGGGATTGTCGGGGTTGTCGAACCACCGCCGGCTGCGCAACCGGGGTTTTTCTGAAGCGGACATGGCGAAAGGCCTCCTGAAAGTGCGGATCCGGCGGTGGTGCCCTGGGCTACAACCGCTGGATCAGGTGTGGGCGTGCGAGTTTCTGCGTGTTCAGGGTCGATGGTGAGCCGTTCGCGGCTCATGCCCCGAATCGATATTGTGCCAGCGAGGCGGGTTTCATCTCGACGGAATAGCCGGGTTGGACAGGCGGCATGTAGGCCGCATTGCGTATGCTGCAGGGATCCACGAAATGCTCGTGCAGGTGATCGACGTATTCGATGACGCGGCCCTCTTTGGTGCCCGAAAAGCACAGATAGTCGATCATGGACAGGTGCTGCACGTATTCGCACAGGCCGACGCCGCCGGCATGTGGGCAGACCTTGAGGCCGTATTTGGCGGCCATGAGCATCACGGCCAGAACCTCGTTGACCCCGCCCAGCCGACAGGCATCGATCTGCACCACGTCGATGGCGGATTCCATGATGAACTGCTTGAACAGGATGCGATTCTGGCACATCTCGCCGGTGGCCACCTGCATGCTGTCCTGCATGGCGGCTCGGATGCGCCGGTGGCCGGCTATGTCGTCGGGGCTGGTGGGTTCCTCGATGAACCAGGGGCGGGCAAAGGCCAGTTCCTTGAGCCAATCGATGGCCTGGTCGACTTCCCAGACCTGGTTGGCGTCGATCATCAGGTGGCGCTCCGGCCCGATGACCTCGCGCGCGATGCGCAGGCGGCGGATGTCGTCTTCCAGATCCCGACCGACCTTGAGCTTGATATGCGAGAAGCCCGCGTCTACGGCTTCCTGGGCCAGCCGGCGCAGCTTGTCGTCGCTGTAGCCCAGCCAGCCCGCCGATGTGGTGTAGCAGGGGTAGCCGTGGGCCGTCAGTTCGTCGATGCGTGCCTGCTTGCCTTCGGCCTGTCGGGTCAGCAGCGCCAGGGCTTCATCGGGCGTGATGCAGTCGGTGATATAGCGGAAGTCGATCAGGCGCACCAACTCTGCGGGTGAGAGGTCGGCTACCAGGCGCCAGACGGGCTTGCCCTGTTCTTTGGCCCAGAGGTCCCAGACGGTATTGACCAGCGCGGCGGTGGCCAGGTGGATCGCCCCCTTGTCGGGCCCGATCCAGCGCAGTTGGCTGTCTGACGTGATGTGGCGCCAGAAGCGCCCCATGTCCTCGGTGATCCATTTCAGCTCCAGGCCCAGCAACAGGGGCTTGAGAGCGTCGATGGCGGCACATACGATTTCATTGCCCCGGCCGATGGTGAAGCTCAGCCCGTGTCCTTGCAGCCTGGGTTGATCCGTATGCAGGATGGCATAGGCGGCTGAATAGTCGGGATCCGGATTCATGGCGTCCGAGCCATCGAGGTTTTTCGAGGTGGGAAAACGGATATCCAGGACTTCTATGGATTGGATGACAGGCATGGGGCGACCTTATGGCGTCAGTAAGTGGAAGAACCTGCTGCCCTGGGTCAGGCGGCAGGCGGCAGGCAGCAGGCGGCGGGGCGAACCGGGCAGCGCGTCGGCGGGATCCCTCAGTTCACGATTTCGTCGGGCAGATCCGCACCGTGGTATTTCTTGTAGATGGTGTTGAGCTCACCGTTCTTGAGGTTCGTGCGGACCAGCTCGTTCATCTTGTCGAGCAGGGCCTGGTTGTCCTTGGCCACGCCGATCCCCAGTTGCGAGGTGGCCATGACGATCTTGGTTTCCAGCGGTGCCTTGCCATCGGCTTCGAGCTGTTTGTTGAGCGAGGCAATGATCGCGGGGGCACCAGAGTAGATGTTGCCGCGTCCGCTGGTCACGGCCGTCATGGCTGTTGCGTCGTTTTCGTAGCGTACGATGCTTGTGCTCTTGGGGGCCATTTTCGTGACATTGGCATCGTTGGTGGTGCCGCGCGCCGTGACCACTGTCTTGCCGGCTAGGTCGTCCATGCTCTTGATGACCACATCGGCGGGTGCTGCAATGACCGACTGGATGACGGCGTAGGGGATCGTGAAGTCAACCACTTTCTGGCGCTCGGGGGTGATGGTCAGACTCGAGATCACTACATCGGCCTTGTCGGTGAGCAGGAAAGGGATGCGGTTGGCCTGCGTGGTGGGCACGATCTCGAGAGCCACGCCCAGATCCCCGGCAAGCAGCTGCGCGCTTTCAACGTCGGAGCCGACTTCTTTGAGCGCAGCATCTTTCATGCCGTAGGGGGGCGCATTCAGGTCGACCGCCACGCGCAGCACTTTCTGCTGCTCGACGTGATCCAGTGAGGCGGCCCAGGAGGGAACAGCCGCCAGCATGAGTGCGGAAGCGGCAATGGCCAGAGTGGTCATGTTGCGATGCAGAGCAAAAGTTTTCATTTCAGTCTCCTGACGAGTGGATGCGGGCTTGGTTGGAGGTCAGAGCCCATTGCTGACGAAATCGCGCAGTTCGGGCGTGCCCGGATTGCGCAGAATGTCTGGTGGCCCTGATTCATGCACGCGGCCCTGGTGCATGAAGATGATGCGATGTGCAAGCCTCATGGCAAAAGCCATTTCGTGTGTCACCAGAACCATGGTCATGCCTTCGCTGGCCAGCGTTTCAATGACGCGCAGCACCTCTGCGGTGAGTTGCGGATCCAGTGCCGAGGTGACTTCGTCGAACAGCATCAGTTTGGGATCCATGGCGAGTGACCGCGCGATGGCCACGCGCTGCTGCTGCCCGCCGGACAATTGTTCGGGGTAGAACAGGAGCTTGTCGAGCAGGCCCACCTGTGTGAGTACCCTGCGCGCGACGTCCTGGGCCTGGCTCAGGGGCATCTTGCGTACCGAACGCGGCGCCAGGGTGATGTTCTGTTCAACCGTGAGGTGCGGAAAGAGGTTGTAGCTCTGAAAGACGATGCCCACGTCCAGGCGCAGGCGCTTGAGATCCTTGCTGCGCATGCCGGCGCCGAAGGTATGCCCGCACACCATGATCTCGCCCTCGTCGATGATTTCGAGGTGATCCATGCAGCGCAGGGCCGTACTCTTGCCCGAGCCGCTGCGGCCGATGATGGCGATGATTTCGCCTCTGGACACGCTCAGGTCAATGCCCTTGAGTACATGGTTGTCACCGAACCACTTGTGTACATTCGTCAGGCGTACAACTTCTGTCATGCGGGCCTCCTCAGGAGCCTGCCAGCGTCAGCCTGCGCTCCAGACGCAGGCTGAGCCAGGACAGCGGATAGCAGATGATGAAATACAGCATGGCGGCCACACCGAAATACAGGAATGGCTTGAAGGTCGAGTTGTTCAGGATCTTGGCGTTGTAGGAGAGCTCGGCAAAACCGATCACCAATGAGGCAAACGAGGTGTTCTTGACGATCTGCACCATGAACCCCACCGTGGATGGCGTCGCAATGCGGATGGCTTGCGGAAGAATCACCTTGAACATGCGCTGCAGGCGATTCAGGCCCAGGCATTCGGCCGCTTCCCATTGGCTGCGTGGCACTGACTCGATGCAGCCGCGCCAGATCTCACCGAGAAACGCCGCCGAGTGAATGGTCAGGGCGAGCACAGCGGCAAACAGTGCGGGCGTGTCGCCAAGCCCCAGGACTGACGGGCCATAAAAGCACAGGCCCATGATGACCAGCAAAGGCGTGCCCTGGATAATCTGGATGTAGCCTGATGCGCCGTACCGCAGCAGCCGATTGTCGGATACCCGCATCAATGCCATGCACAGACCCAGCAGGCCTGCAAACAGGAAGGTCAGCACCGAGAGCAGGACGGTGCCCCAGGCGCCTTGCAGCAGATACAGGATCTGGTCGGGATTCATGAGAGGGTCTCAGAGCAGCGTGCCGAGTTTGCGTTTGCGGACGAACATGAACTTGCCTGCCAGGATGAACATGCCGCGCACCAGCGCGGACATGATCAGATACATCACCCAGAGCACGACGAATACGTCGAAATTGCGGAAGGTCAGCGCCTGAATGTTTTCAGCCACGCCGAAGAGGTCTTCGGTGCCCACTGCCGACAGCAGGCTGGTAACCAGCATGAGCAGCACGAACTGGCTGGTGAGCGCTGGATAGACCCGTTCCAGGGCAGGGACCAGAATGACGTGCCAATACACTTGCAGGGGCGACAGCCCCAGGCATTCACCTGCTTCGCGCTGGCTGCGCGGCACGGACTCGATGCCGGCGCGCACGATTTCACAGGTATAGGCGGTGATATTGATGACCAGGGCCAGGATGGCGCCCGCAAGGATGGACATGGTATAGCCCACGCTGGACAGGCCGAAGATGAAAAAGTAGCTTTGAATGATGAGCGGCGTATTGCGGATGACTTCTACATAGGCGCCGACTGCCTTGCGTACCACGGGCCCACCTGAGCTGCGCGCAATGGCGCAGACAACACCCAGCACAAAACCAGCCAGGGTAGACCAGAACGACATGACCAGTGTGGTTTCGGCGCCGTCGAGCAGCATGGGCCAGTATTCGAGTACGGTGCCAAAGTCGAATTGGTAAGACATGCGGGCTTTCCAGCGGCAAGAAGAACCGGGCCCCAGTAAGCAATTGACGGCCCATTGCGACAGTCTAAACACAAAAATTGGTAATACCAGTTATGGATTTCCCTAGTTTATGGATACCTGTCTGACCAAAGTAGTCTGCAACACCTCATGAGCGACTAGAATGGGCGGGCTTTGATGAACTACAGGAGCAGGCGCCATGATCCCGAGCCAGCATCCGGCAGTCGTCGAGTCGACGCGGGGCTACCTGCAGATCGCCGAGGCACTGCGCCGCGAAATCAGCCGGCTGTCCCTGCCGGCCGGCTCGCGCCTGCCCTCCGAGCGTGAACTGGCGCTGCGCCTGCGGGTATCCCGGCCCAGCCTGCGTGAGGCACTGGTCGTGCTGGAACTCCAGGGCGAGATCGAGATTCGCGTGGGCTCGGGCATCTACCTGTGCCAGGCTGCGGCGCGCCAGGAGGCCGCAGCAGATGTCGGCCATGCCGTCAACGAGACCATCATGGGCTACAGCCCGAAAGAGGTGAGCGAGATGCGCTTCTTCCTGGAAAGCGGCGTGGCGGCGCATGCAGCCCGCCACATCTCGCGCAGCCAGATCAGGGATCTGGCCGAGAGCCTGGCGACCATGCGTACCGCGCTTGAACGTCGGCGTGGCCCGGGCGACCGCACGCTGGCCGATGCAGACCGCAGCTTTCATCTGACCCTGGCAGCCACGGCCGACAACCGCCTGCTTTCACAGACGGTCAGTGAACTGTTCGATCAGCGCTACATGCCCATCGCCGGCTCGATGCACCGGCTGTTCGAAAAGCAGACAGTCTGGGATGATGCCTTGCAGGAGCACACGGATATCTATCACGCCGTGGCCGACCGTGATCCGCTGCAGGCCATGGCGGCAATGCAGCGCCACCTGAAACGCGCGCATGCCCGCCTCATGACGGTGATCGGCTGATGCCCGCGCCTGTTGCCACCGCTCAGCCCAGCAGGCCGCGGCGCGCCAGATTGTCCATGAGCCAGTGGATGCCGCGCGTCCATTCAGGGGCTTTTTCACTATGGGTGACCCGGTTCACCAGGCAGCCCAGGCGGGGTGATGAAATGCGCACAATGTCGCCCAGGTGGTGCGTGAAGCCCTGGCCCGGGGCATCACGATCGTCGGTGGGCGCAAACAGCGTGCCCGTGAACAGCATGAAGCCATCGGGGTATTGGTGGTGGCGGCCACAGGTCTGGGCCACCAGGTCTTCCAGATCGCGGCTGATGCGATGGGTCGAGCTCGAGCCATTGAGTTCGAAGCCATCCGTGCCGGTGACATTCAGGCGGATTTCCAGGTGGCGCGCTTCGTCGAGCGTGAATTGTGCGTCGAACAGCCGGATGAACGGGCCGATGGCACATGAGGCATTGTTGTCTTTGGCCTTGCCCAGCAGCAGCGCGCTGCGCCCTTCGACATCGCGCAGGTTGACGTCATTGCCCAGCGTCACGCCGCGTATCTGGCCACGCGAATTCACCGCCAGCACCAGTTCGGGCTCCGGGTTGTTCCACTCGGACGCCTCGAGGATGCCGATTTCGGCGCCCGTGCCCACGGCGGACAGCACCGGGGCCTTGGTGAAGACTTCGGCATCGGGCCCAATGCCGACTTCCAGGTACTGTGACCAGAGCCCTTCCTGGATCAGGTATTCGCGCACCTGGGCGGCTTCTTTTGAACCGGGGCGGATGTCGGACACGGCCGTGCCGATGGCCTGGCCGATCTGCGCCCGGATGCGGGCGGCCTCGGCGGGGCTGCCCCCGGCCCGTTCTTCGATGACGCGCTCGAGCATGCTGTCGGCAAACGTGACGCCGCAGGCCTTGATCACCTGCAGATCGCAAGGCGCCACGAAGTGGGCGGCCCGGGGCTTGGGTTCGAGCGTGTGGTGCAACAGATCATCCAGCGCCCAGCGGGTGCTGGGTGCGCTTTGCGCCACCAGGGCGGCGATGTCGTCACGCTCGAGCAGGCGTGATACCGTGGGGCACACGGGGGTCAGATCATGCACGGCGCCGCGGTATATGGCCACTATGCTGGGCCCCTGGTCTTCGGGGTCGTGGATCCGGCCAATCAGCAGGGCCCGGGCTGGATCTTCTGGCAGCAGACTTGGAGAGCGGTTCATGGCAGGGCTGTATTTCAAGGTTTTTTGGCAGAGGTGTCGGTGATATCCCTAGTGGTAGGGCATTCACTATGTTCTTTAGGATCATAACCTCTTGTTGGCATCATCCGATGGATAAGGAGAATGACATGAAATGGTTTTCAATGGCAGGGGTTGCAACGGCGACGGCGCTCGCACTGGTTTCAGTGCCGGCAACGGCAGCCTTTCCGGAAAGGCCCATCACCCTCATCGTGCCCTGGGGGGCGGGCGGGGGCACCGATGCCACGGCGCGCATCATCGGCAGCATCATGGAAAAGGAACTCGGCAAGCCCGTCAATGTGGTCAACCGTGCGGGGGGCAATGGCGTGGTGGGGCACAAGGCCATTGCCGAAGCCAAGCCCGATGGCTATACCATTGGCCTGGCCACGGTGGAAATCACCATGATGCACTACATCGGCCTGACCGATCTCACCTACAAGGCCTACACGCCTCTGGCGCTCATGAACTTCGATCCGTCCGGCGTCACGGTGGCCACCAATTCCCCGTTCAAGACGCTGGATGATCTGCTCGACGCGGCCAAGGCCGAACCGGGCAAGCTCAAGGCATCGGGCACCGGCGAAGGCGGCATCTGGCACCTGGCGCTGGCCGGCATGCTCAATTCGCTCGACATCAAGCCGGATTCCATCCGCTGGGTGCCTTCCGATGGTGCGGCGCCGGGCATGCTCGAACTCGTGGCCGGTGGCGTCGATGTCGCGCCCGTCTCGATTCCCGAGGCCCGTTCGATGATCGATGCCGGCAAGGCCAAGCCGCTGGCGGTGATGGCCAACGAACCCCCGGTGCTCTATCCCGATGTGCCCACCCTCAAGTCGCTCACCGGATCAGACTGGACCATGGGGGCCTGGCGCGGCATGGTGGCCCCTGCAGGCCTGCCGGCCGAGGTCACGGCCAAATACGTCGAAGTCCTTGACAAGATCAACCATAGCGCAGAATATCGCGACTTCATGAACAAGCAGGGTTACGGGATCGCCTGGGATGGCGGCGAGAAATTCGGCGAATTCATGGCCAAGAGCGATGCCGACATGGGCGAAGTCCTGAACCTGCTCGGCATGGCCAAGAAGTAATGGCTTGCCGCCCATTGTCTGATTGATGTAAAACCTTTGCCGGCTGGGCTGCGTTCTGCCCCGCCGGCTTCAATTTTCGGAAACGTCCTTCCATGAAAGTCAGCGACGTCTTGACCGGTCTGTTCCTCGGGCTCTTTGGCCTGGCGGTATTGCTGTATTCGCAAACCTTTCCCCATATCCCGGGCCAGGACTTCGGCCCCAGGGCTTTCCCCAGCGTGATCGGGGTGGGTTTCATGATCTGCGCCGTACTGCTGGTGCGCCAGGGGCTTGCCAGGCATCCGCGTGATCCGTGGCTGAAACTGGCCGAAGAATTCCGCAGCGCGCACGCCACCTTCCGTTTCTGGCTGGTGCCGCTCATGGTCGTGCTGTACCTGGTGTTCATCGATCTCATCGGTTTCATCATTCTTTCGGCCCTGTTCCTGCTGTTCTTCTTCCTGGCGTTCGGCGTGCGCTCCACCAAGGCCTTGCTGATCGCCATCGCGAGCAGCCTGGTCATTTTCTACATCTTCTATTCCCTGCTGCACGTACCCCTGCCGTGGGGGGTTCTCGAACCCTTTGCCTGGTAAGAGGGGCTGACACATGTTTGATATTCTGCTCAACGCACTGGCCCTGATCGCCGACCCCTACGTATTGCTGGTGGTGCTGTTCTCGGCCATGTACGGCCTGTTCATGGGTGCCGTCCCCGGGCTGAGTGCCACCATGGCAGTGGCTTTGCTGGTTCCGGTCACCTTTTTCATGCCGCCCGTGCCGGCGATTGCCGCCATGGTCACGGCTACGGCCATGGCCATTTTCTCGGGCGACATCCCGGGCTGCCTGTTGCGCATTCCCGGTACGCCGTCTTCGGCCGCCTATGTCGACGAAGCCCATGCGATGACCCTCAAGGGCGAAGCGGGCAAGGCCCTGGGCGCGGGGCTGGTGTGTTCCGTGCTGGGCGGCCTGTTCGGCACTCTGGTGCTGATCTTCTTTGCACCCGTGCTGGCCGAATTTGCCCTGGACTTCTCCACGTACGAGTATTTCTGGCTGGTTCTGCTGGGCCTTACCTGCGCCATCTTCATCGCCTCCGAAAGCCCGCTCAAGGGGTTCGTGTCGCTGCTGATCGGGCTCTTCGTCACCACCATAGGCATGAACAACCCGGGCGGTTTTCCCCGCTTCACCTTCGGCTCGGGTGATCTGCTGGGCGGGCTGTCGCTGATCCCCATCATGGTGGGCATGTTTGCCGTGTCCGAGGTCCTGCGCTATGCCATCAGCAGCGCCAAGGGCTTCGAGCGCGTGGGCTCGAACGTGGGGCCGATTTTCTCGGGCATCGGCCGGCTGGTCGTCAAGTATCCCGTGTCCGTCCTGCGCGGCAGTTCGCTGGGGGTGGTGGTGGGGGCCCTGCCGGGGGCCGGCGCCGATATTGCGGCTTACATCTCGTACGGGCTGAGCAAGAAGTTCTCCAAGGAGCCCGAGAAATTCGGCACCGGGCATGTCGAAGGCATCGTCGAGGCCAGTTCGGCCAACAATGCCTCGCTGGGCGGCGCGTGGATACCGGCGCTGGTGTTCGGCATCCCGGGCGACTCGATCACGGCCATCGTGATCGGCGTGCTCTACATGAAGAACCTGAATCCGGGGCCCACCATCTTCATGGTCAACCCGGTGCCGCTGTATGCGATCTTCCTGATCTTCATCCTGGCCAACCTGCTGATGCTGCCGCTGGGCTATGCGGCCATCCGCCTGGCGCGCACGGTGCTCTCGGTGCCGCGCAACATCCTCATGCCCATCATCCTGCTGTTCTGTCTGGTGGGCTCGTATTCCATCCAGAACAGCTTCTTCGATGTGGGTGTCACCCTGGCGTTCGGCCTGATCGCCTATCTCATGGAAGAAAACGGCTTTCCCCTGGCGCCCACCATCCTGGGCATCATCCTGGGTGGCATGCTGGAAAGCAATCTGGTGAGCTCGCTCATCAAGTCCGATGGCCACTTGCTCGCCTTCTTCGATCGGCCCATTGCGGGTACCCTGGGGGTCATCACGCTGGCCATCTGGATCATCCCGCTGGTGCTGCGGCTCATTCGCTCAAGGAGAACAGCATGAATACTCAGACAGGCGCAACTCAGACAGGCGCAACGGGCAAGGTGGCCCTGGTCACCGGGGCCGGCAGCGGTGTGGGGCGTGCGGCGGCCCTGGCCCTGCTCGCGGGGGGGTACCGGGTGGTTCTGGCGGGTCGGCGCGTCGAACCCCTGCAGGCCGTGGCCCAGGCATCGGCTGCGGGTGACCGGGCCCTGGTCGTGCCGGCCGATGTGACCGACGAACAGGCGGTGGGACACTTGTTTGCCACCTGCGTGCAGGCGTTCGGCCGGCTCGACGTGCTCTTCAACAACGCGGGCTGTGGCGCGCCTGGCGTGCTGCTCGAAGACCTCACGCTGGCGCAGTGGCAGCAGGTGGTCGACGTCAATCTCACGGGCATGTTCCTCTGTGTGCGCGAAGCCTTCCGCGTCATGAAGGCGCAAAGCCCGCGTGGCGGGCGCATCATCAACAATGGCTCGATCTCGGCCCATGCGCCGCGCCCCAATTCGATCCCCTACACGGCCACCAAGCATGCAGTCAGCGGACTGACCAAGTCGGCTGCGCTCGATGGGCGCAAGTACGACATTGCAGTCGGGCAGATCGATATCGGCAATGCCTCCAGCGCCATGACGGCCCGGATGCACGAAGGGGTGCCACAGGCCAATGGCGAACTGGGTGTCGAGCCGGTCATGGACGTTGGCGTCGTGGGGCAGTCGGTGTTGTACATGGCCAGCCTGCCACCCGATGCCAATGTGCTCTTCCATACCGTAATGGCCACCAAGATGCCGTACATCGGCCGCGGCTGATCCTGCGCGATTCTCCCGTTGCCCTGCGCCTGGGCGGGGTTGCGAGGGCGCGCGCCGTGTAGCGACGTGCGCGAATTCATTCACCACCCAGGCTGCAAGGGAAATCGCATGTCCAGCAATCATTATGACTTTTCCGGCCAGCACGCCGTGGTCACCGGCGGTGCGTCCGGCATCGGCCTGGCGACTGTGCGCCTGCTGCTCGAAGGGGGGGCCACGGTCAGCCTGTGGGATTACGACGAAAAAATGCTGCAGGAATCCCGCGCGGCGCTGGCCCCGGGCCAGGTGCATGCCCAGGTGGTCGACGTCAGCGACGAGGCCTCGGTGCAGGCCGCTGCAAGCGCCAGCACCCAGGCCGCCGGAGCGCCGTCGATCCTGATCAACAGCGCAGGCATCACCGGCCCCAACCAGACCGTGTGCGAGTACAGCACGGCCGACTGGGACCGCGTCATGGCCATCAACCTGCGGGGTACTTTTCTCACGTGCCGTACCCTGGTGCCGGCCATGAAAGAGCGCGGTTACGGCCGTATCGTGAATATCGCCTCCATTGCCGGCAAGGAAGGCAATCCCAATGCCTCGGCCTACAGTGCCTCGAAAGCGGCGGTCATTGCGTTCACCAAGTCGCTGGGCAAGGAACTCGCCCGAACCGGCATCACGGTCAATTGCGTGACGCCGGCTGCCGTGCATACGGCCATGTTCTCGCAGATGACGCCCGAGCACATCGAGTACATGCTGTCCAGGATCCCCATGGGGCGCTTCGGCAAGACGGAAGAAGTGGCCCGCCTGCTCGCCTGGCTGGCGTCGGCAGACTGCTCGTTTTCCACGGGTGGGGTCTTCGACGTCTCCGGTGGCCGGGCCACTTATTAGAATGGCTGCACCATGACTGAAATGACCACATCATGATTGAACCCCGCTTTCCCGCCGATGCCCTGCGCACGTTTGCGGCCGATCTCCTGCAGGCCGTCAGCATGCCGCCGGGCATGGCCCGCGACGTGGCCGAGGTGCTGGTGCTGGGCGATCTGCTCGGGCATGATACGCACGGTCTGGCGCTGCTGGCACCCTACGTGGATGAAATTCGCGCCGGGCACATGAACCTCACGGGTGCGGTCCAGGTGGTCTCCGATCGACCCGCCGCGCTGTGCTGGGACGGGCAGCGCCTGCCCGGCCCCTGGCTGGTGCGCGAGGGCATGCGTACCCTGATGCCGCGGGCGCGCGAACTGGGCAGTGCCAGTCTGGTCATCCGGCGCAGCCACCACATCGCCTGCCTCGCCGCCTACCTGCTGGAAGCCGCGGAACAGGGCCTGTTGATGATTCTGGCCAGTTCCGATCCCAATGGCGGCAGTGTGGCCCCCTTTGGCGGTACCCGCGGCATTTTCACGCCCAACCCCATCGCAGCAGGCATCCCGGCGTCCGACGGCCCGTTCCTGATCGATATCTCGGCTTCTCTGGTCACCAATGGCCTGAGCGGCCGCCTGTACAAGGAAGGGCGTGCATTTGGCTACGATTGCCTGCTCGATGCCCAGGGGCAGCCCAGCCGTGACCCGGCTGTCCTGTTCACCGAGCCGCCTGGCAGCATTCTGCCACTGGGGGGGGTGCAGGCCGGCCACAAGGGGTTCGCGCTGGCGGTGCTCATCGAGGCCCTGACGGGCGGGCTGGCCGGTCACGGGCGGGCCGATCCGGCCGAGGGCTGGGGGGCGACGGTGTACCTCACCGTGCTCGATCCCGAGGCGTTTGGCGGCCTGGCCGGTTTCACACGGCAAACCGACTGGCTGGCCCAGGCCTGCCGCAGCAACCCGCCCCGGCCTGGGGGCGAAGCGGTGCGCATGCCTGGAGATCGTGGCCTGGCGCTCAAGCGCCAGCAGGAAAAATCCGGGCTGCGGCTGCATCCGTCCATTGCGCCCATGCTGGTCGAAAAAGGCCGGCAACTGGGTGTGCCGTTTCCCCAGCCCTTGTCGGGCCGTGGCCGCTGAAGTCAGCCGGAGCATGGTCACACGTATGCCGGATTCGATCGCGACCGGGCAAACCGCCAGGCGCATGCAGCGCGCGGGTACGCAGTATATCGGCCTCGATTGGGGCACCAGCGCCTTGCGTGCCTACCTGTTTTCGCGCTCTGGTCAGGTGCTCGCACAGCGCGAGTCGCCCTGGGGCATCATGAACCTGCCCGACGGGTCGGGTGCGCATGAGGGCGTGGTCCATGCTGTGATCGTAGCGCAATCCGATGCTCAGCGGCGCGCTGCGTTTCAGGCCACCCTGTGGCGGTTCGTGGGCGACTGGCTGCGCCAGGCTGGCACGGTGCCCGATGTCGTGGCCTGCGGTATGGTGGGCAGTGCGCAGGGCTGGTGCAACGCGCCCTACCAGCCATTGCCCATCGATCTGCATGCACTGGCCAGGGGGGTCACCGGGGTCGATGCCGGTCGGGGGGTCGTGGTGGCCATTGCCCCGGGCCTGATCGAGATGGGGGCCTTGCCCAATGTGCTGCGCGGTGAAGAAACCCAGATCGCCGGGGTGCCGGCCTTGCTGCGCAGTCGAACACTGCAGGGGCGCTGGCTGCTGGGTTTGCCCGGTACGCACAGCAAGTGGGTCCGGGTGCAGGATGACTGCATCCGGCATTTCGATACGTTCATGACCGGCGAGATTTTCGCCGCGTTGGTGCAGCATACGATTCTCGGTCGCACCATGCAGCAGCCGGCAACGCAGGCCGCCGACGAGGTGTCACCGGCCTTCATGTCCGGGGTACGCAATGCGGGCTCCGACGCCGGGCGGGCCGGCCTGCTGTCGACCGCATTCAGCTGTCGTGCGCTGGGTCTGACGGGGCAACTGGATGGTGCCGAACAGCATGATTATCTGTCCGGCCTGCTGATCGGGCATGAGGTCAACGGCCTGCTGGCCCGGCTGCCGACCGTCTGGCGGCAGGCGTCCATGGCCCTGGTCGGCCGGCCGGCCCTGTGCCGGCGCTATCTTGCTGCACTGCAGCATCACGGGCATCAGGCACTGGTACTTGCCGAGGATGCCGTGGTGCATGGCCTGTGGGCCCTGATCCGTCAGCGGCATCCTGAAACTGAATGAGGTAACGCGCATGCGGGGATCACGGTTGCAGCGCTTTCACAAGGCGCTTTCGAGTACGGGCATGGTGGCCATACTGCGGGGCTTGCCCGTGGCAGATGCCGTTCCTGTGGGTGAGATGCTGTACGAAGAGGGGTTTCGCCTGATCGAGGTGCCCTTGAATTCGCCGGACCCATACCACAGCATCGCCGATCTGGTGCGCCATTTGCCCGGAGATGCCATGGTGGGTGCGGGTACGGTGCTTTCGTCGCAGCAGGTGCGTCAGGTGGCGGATGCCGGTGGCCAGTTGCAGGTCATGCCGCACGCCGATGTGGCCGTGATCCAGGCTGGGGTTGCAGCCGGCCTGGTGGTGCTGCCGGGGGTCGCGACACCGACCGAGGCGTTTGCCGCATTGGCCGCCGGGGCGGCGGGGCTGAAGCTCTTTCCTGCCGAACTGTTGCAGCCCCCCATACTGAAGGCCTGGCGTGCGGTGCTGCCTGCCGATGTGCCCCTGCTGCCGGTCGGAGGCATCGTGCCGGCCTCGTTGCCTCCTTATCGGGCTGCGGGCGCGGCCGGCTTTGGCCTTGGGGGGGCGCTGTACCGGCCGGGTGACGCGGTCGATACCGTGCGTGCGCGTGCGCGGGCCTTCGTGCAGGCCTGGGGCACAGTCGACGGCGACCCAGGTTGAGGCGGCCAGGGTCGACCTGACCGGGGCCGGCATGACCGGGGTCAGCATGATCACGGTTGACGTGATCGGGGTCGACATGATCGTGGATGGCATGATCGGGGTTGACAGGGCCGATGGTGTGGATCTATTTCTAGGTGCTCGGAGCGTCGCAGGCGCAATCTGCCGGCATCCGGATACTTCAGGAGAGAGACAATGAAAACAGACCCATTGGGCCGCATGATGCTGGCCGTGGTGCTGGCCGTCGCTGCGACCAGTGCCATGGCGGCATTTCCCGAGCGGCCGATCACCCTGATCGTTCCATGGGGTGCAGGCGGCGGCACGGATGCGACAGCCCGCATCATAGGCAGCATCATGGAAAAGGAACTGGGCAAGCCGGTCAACGTGATCAACCGCTCGGGTGGCAATGGCGTGGTGGGCCATCAGGCCATGGCCAACGCCAAACCGGATGGCTACACGCTGGGCATGGCGACGGTCGAAATCACCATGATGCATCATCTGGGCCTGACCGACCTCACGCCCGATGCCTATACCCCGCTGGCCCTGATGAATTTCGATCCGTCGGCCATCACGGTCAGCGCGGATTCTCCCTTTCACTCGATCAAGGATCTTTTGGCGTTTGCACGCGACAATCCGGGCAAGCTGAAGGCCTCTGGCGATGGCGAGGGTGGCGTCTGGCATCTGGCACTGGCCGGCATGCTCAGCGATCAGGGCATCGCCCCCGATGCCATTCGTTTTGTGCCTTCGGACGGCGCCTCGCCCGGTCTGCTGGAACTCGTGGCGGGTGGGGTGGATATCGTCCCGGCCTCGCTGCCCGAAGCACGTGCAATGATCGATAATGGCAAGGCCAGGACACTGGCCATCATGGACAATGCGTCTTCAGGGCTGTATCCGGATATCCCCACGCTGGCTGCGGAAACCGGTTCAGACTGGACCATGGGCGCCTGGCGTGGCATCGTGGCTCCCAAGGGCCTGCCGGCTGACGTCTCGGCGCGGCTCGAAGAGGTGCTCGACCGGATCAATCACAGCCAGGAATACAAGGATTTCATGGACCAGCAGGGGTATGGAATCGTGTGGGCCAATGGCGCAGACTTCGGCGCCTTCATGGCGAAGGCCGATGCCGACATGGGCACGGTGATGGGCAAGGTAGGCCTGGCGAAGGATTGACGGGGCACGGGCCCTGCCGGCGTGTGGTTTGCCGCCGGGCCCGCCGGGGCCACCCGTGCTGCCCGCAGGATGCCGCCGTGCGCGGTGGCTGGCGCATGGGATGCATGCCCGCCGCGTACCGCGTGCCGTGTTACAGCACCCCGTATTTCCGGTATACATCGCCCAGCAGCAGGCCCCGGGCGAGTTCATCGCGCGTGTGGTTTTCCTGCTCGATCTTGTGCAGGGCCTGCTCGATCACCTGGCCTGCCATGCTGGCAGGGATGACGATGACGCCGTCGACATCGCCGAAGACCAGATCGCCGGCACACACCGTGACGCCTGCGCACTGGATGGGCAGGTCGTAGTTCATCATTTTCCCGCGGCCGCGGGAATCGAGCGGCCCGATGCCGCCATGAAACACGGGGAAACCCATTTCACGGATCTGGCGTGTATCACGCACCAGACCATCGGTGACGCAGCCCGTCGCGCCGCGATACTGGCTGGCCGTGGAGAGCAGCTCGCCCCATGGGGCGATGCGGGTCGTGGGCCCATCGCAGCCCAGCACCACGATGTCATCGGGCTTGAGATCATCGATCAGGGCGATTTCGTGCTCGTAGGGGTTTTCGCCCTCGGCCACTGAAAAAGTGTTCATGAAATAACCCGTGCGGGCGCGTCCGAATAGAACGCTGCTGTCATCCAGCGGGCGCACGAAGGGCCGCATGGCCTGATCGCGGTAGCCCATGCTGTCGAGCACGTCAGACAGCACGGCCGTATACAGCGAATGCTTGAGTGTCTTGAAATCCGGCAATGATGGGGTCATGGAAGGTGGCTCCTTGATCGATTGGACTGTGATGAACGCCTTCAGGGTGCCTGCAGCAATTGCTGCGGGTTGCCTGATTCATCATAAGCCGGATCATCCGGAAAGTGGCCGGCCTGATCGGCCCACAGAATCTGCAACACGCGAATCCCGCTGCCGAAGCGGCTGCTGGCCTGGGCCACGCGCTTCTCGAGCACGAAAGGGTTGCTGGCGTCGACCAGGCGCAGTGGCTGGCGCGCCGCATCCAGCGGCAGCGTACCGATGGCCAGGCCACCAGCCCGGCGCTCATGGGCCACCACATCACTGACCAGGTCCATCGCCTGCTGGGGGTCGATCGGGCCTGTAAGGATGAGTTCGGGCAGGCCGGCGCGGGCGCGCCCCACAGTATGCATGAACCACTGCGCCTTCGGCATGTCGTCATCGGCCACCACGATGTGGGTGTAGTCGTGCCACTTGAGCTTGTCTTCGAGAAAGCCCTGCAGCTTGATGCGGTTCGTGTCGTCGGTCATGGTGTACTGTACCGGGTTGCCGCAGGATCAGTGCGTGACAGGATTTGCATGCGCATGGGCAGCCATGCCGCGTGCGGGCCCTGGCGCGCCGGCCGTGCACGCAGTTCAGGCGTAGGAGACCAGGGCCTTGATCTTGTCTTGATCATATCCCGACCAGGTCTGGTGCGTGGTTTCGACCACGGGCGCGCTGCGGTAGCCCAGGCGCGCCAGCCGTTCGAGTTCGGCGTGCTCGCGCGTGATGTCGACGGTCTGATAGTCGATCCCCAGGATGTCCATGTCACGCTTGGTGAGTTCGCATTGGGGACAATCGGGTTTCGAATAGACGGTGATGGTCATGAGTCTTCCTTGTGGACAGGATGGTTGTCGACGGGGTTGTTGTATGGCCAGGATGGTTGTGGTCAGGGTGTGGTCCGGGCAGGGTCCGGAAAACGGGGTCAGAAATCGACGTCGAAGACCTGGTCTTCGTCATCGCGGCGCATCACCCCCACCTTGTACTGGGCCGTGTCCTCTTCCTGGTTGGAGGCCTGAACCTTGCTCATGTTGAGCCAGTTTTCCATGTATTTGAGCGGGTTTTCCTCGATCAGGGGGAAGCTGATTTCATTGTCCACGCCAAAGAACCGGGCGACATCGGTGGCGCTGAAATGCACCCAGTCCTTCATCATCTGGCAGGTCACCCCGGTGAGCTCGCGCCCTTCTGAAAACGCGTATTCGGTCCATTCGATCTCGCTGGCGGCGACCTCGTCGATCATCTGCACGATGGTGCCGCGGGTCTGCTCGAAGGCCGTGCGGCCGCGTTCGGTCTTGAAGAGCGCGCGCAGGACTTCCTTGCCATATTGCACATGGACTTCGAATTCATCCTGGGCGATCTTCTGGATGGCCTTGCCGATGGGCTGAAACAGGCCGGTGCCATCGCAGATGCCGAAGGTGACGGCGAACGAGGCGAGGAACTGGATGCGCTCCATGCACAACAGGGCGACGATGAACAGGTAGATGGCGTTGTACGTGTCCTGGTCGTTTTCGCGCACCCCCCGAGCGTAATCGTAGCTGACGCTCAGTGCCCTGTCGTAGATCACGGCCACCGTCTTCAGGCGGCTCATGGCCTCTTGCACCGAGAGGATCTCATTCAGGATGTCGTCGGGGTTGTCGAAGCTGTTGCGCACGATCTCGGAATAGGTGGCCGCGTGCACGATCTCGTTGCGGGTGATTTCGATCCAGCCCGACCAGGCCTCGCTGCTCGTGCAGACCGGCGCCAGCACCGCCGCGATCGAGCGCGCCGCCACGCTGTCGGCCTCCCATTGCCAGGCCAGGGTCTTGACCATCATGTCGTAGGTATGGCGGTCACAGGTCTTGAACTGCACGTTGCAGGTCGAGTAGTCGAACTCGTTCTCGTCCCAGTCCTGATTCTTGAGCGTCTTGTAGAGTTTCCAGAGTTCGGGATAGAACTTGTTGATGGTGTCGAACAGGCCGACGTCCTGCCCGAGGATGATTTCCGGGAAGGCATAATCGGTCTTTTCAGTATTGAATATCCGGGTCGGCAGGGATTGCGTCATGGCTGGGTCCAGTTGGGTTACATGGTGCAGCCTTCGCAGGCTGCCTCATCGAGAAGGTCCGAGATGCGGCCGGCGTTCTCGAGGGTCTTGTCGGATGCCACGTTCGAGTTGTAGTAATAACGCGTCTTCATGCCGTACTTGACCATGGTGAAATAGTGTGTGAGCAGTTCGCGGCTGGATACCTTGTCGTCATCCTTGATGCGCCGCCACAAATCGGCCGAAATGCCCTGGTCGGTAAATTTTTGCATCACGGCATAGGCCTTGATCATGTCGACCTCGGGGATGTCCCAGGCCGACTGATACAGCCAGGCCGGGTCATCACTGAAAGGCGCCGCCCAGCGGATGGTGACCGAGCCGTCGGTCTTGTTGAGCGTGGTGTCGCGTACCGGATAGATGGCGTTCGGCTTGCCGAGCGCCTTGCTGGATGATTCGCCGGGCATGTAGGCCACCAGGCACGAGTGCCCGATACCGCCGTTCGCGATGATCTCGGCACGCAGCGCCTCCCAGTCGTAGCGGTAGCGGAAGTTGCCCAGTTCGTCCACGTTGCGGTTGTAGGTGTCGATGGGCAGCCAGCCTTCGGGCCAGCGGGTCTTGTGCATCCAGCGTGCCAGACCGCGTTCCTGGCTGATGCGCAACGAGGCCCGGATGGCATGGTACATGTGCCGTTCGGCAATGCGGTGCAGTTCTTCGCGCCCGGCGTCGGTGTCGTAGCGCAGCCGCTTGCGCGCCATGAGCGTGGCCACCCCCATCAGCCCCACGCCGGCATTCATGCGCGCCTTGGCCGTGACGGCGACGTGCGGGAGCACGTAGTCGGAATTCAGGATGCAGTAGTCGATCATCTTGAGGCTCAGGTACATGGCCTCCTGGTAGGCCTCGTCGTCGTCCTCGTCGATCGCGTCGCACGCGATGGCCCCCAGCGAACACAGCGCGATTTCGGGTTCTTCGTGCACCTCGATGATGCGGCTGACCGCCAGGCTGGCGTCAGGGGTGAGAATGACGTCACCCGGCGCAAGCTCGCCGGCATAGATCGTGCGCGGCAGCATCGAGCCGGGCGCGGCGACCTCGAGGGCCTCGTTGAAGTTGAAGCGACGCTGCCCGCCCGTGCCCAGTTCGACGTCGATGAAGCCGACTTCATGATCGGCGTACAGGTCCTGCATCTGCGTGTAGGGGCGATTGGGTTCACTGATCTCCAGGCACAGGTTGCTCGAGTGGATGGGTTCCCTGAACGGGGTGTGGCGGTTCATTTCGTCGATGATGGCCAGATAGGCCACCCCGGTTTCCAGGGCCTCGTTCAGGGAGGTGAGGAGCAGATCGCGAGGCTTGAAATACTCTTTGTGGAACCCCGGATCCTGTTCGAGCCGCTCGTATTCGGCCTTGAAGGCGGCCGCATCGGCACTGAAGAACAGTTCGGTGAGCCGCGGGGCGGTATGTACATTGAATGAGAACGCGGTTTCGTTGCGCGCCACCTTCTCGGCAAACAGCTTGTTCGTGACCAGCGCATAGTGCAGGTCGCGGTTCTTGCGGTCCTCGGTACTGCGTGGGTTGCGCAGATAGGCAATGACTTCGGCCTCGGGATCGAAGCCCGAGTAGTACGTGGTGCAGGCGCCGCCGCGGCCGGCCTGCATGTTGGCGTGCACGGCCTTGCCCATGGATGCGAAGTAGGGCAACTTGCCCTGGTGCTGGATCAGCCCGCCGCGCACCGAATCCCCCTTGCTGCGCGTGATCAGGTGGCTGCCGATGCCTGCCGAGGCCGCCGTCATGCGGTAGGCGATGTGATCGCCGATCGCCAGCGAGGCTTCCGAGTCGCCCGACACGTACAGGCAGCATGAGGCAAAACCGCGCAGCTTGGTGCCGAGATTGACGTAGTTGGGCGTGGGTGCCGAGATGCGCTTGGCTGAAAATTCGTCGTAGAAGCGCCGCACCAGGGCCAGGCGCCGTTCGGCGGGTTCGTGTTCGGCCAGGGCCATGGCCATGCGCAGGTAGACGAACTGCTGGGTTTCGTATTCCTTGCGGGTGACCCGGTTCTGCAGGCTGTATTTGCGGCGGATGTAATGCAGCGAGAAATGGGGTGTATCGTAATCCAGGGCATGGTTCACGAAGCCCTGGATCTGATCGTATTCGGCTGTGCTGTAGTTCAGGCGCAGCATGACGCCATCGGCCACCATTTTGTCGTGCAGCGCACGTACGGTGGGGATTTGCGCGCCGTGGATGATCTTGTGCAGGTGCGATGCGTACAGACGCCCCGCCATCAGGTAGTAAGACCAGGTCCCCTTGTCGAGGCAGGCCTGGATGAGCTTCTCCTGCAGTTCTGCCGTGCTGACGGTCTCGGGCATCGCGCTCACGGCCTGGATGACGATCCCGCTCCAGTCGACCTTGTCGCCCAGGGTGGCGGCGGCCCAGCGCCCCCAGCCGTTGAGTTTGCTGGGGATATAGGGCTCGAGGCGGCCGTCGCGCTTGATGATGTGTTTGATCACGAGGTGTTTCCGTGGTTCATGGGGCGCGCCCCCTTGGTGTGGGGGCGAAAAACAAGATGTAGTGTAGCGCACTATTCGCAACACTAGGTATGGTATGTTCATTTGCCAGTCGCCATGGGTTTTGACGCGGCGCCGAAGCGCGCGAAGCCATGCGGTCCCCATGGGGATTTACCCTCGATTCCCCGGGAATGTCACAAAGCTGACAGTTTCATTGGCGAAACAGCAGCTAACGTCCGTACTGCAGCATCAATTTCATCGTCAGGCATCAAGAGGGTCATGGCATGGTCATAGCGGCAACAGTCGATCAAGCTGACATCGTCCTGTCGTGCACGCAGATCAGCCGCTGGTTCGGCGGCCTGCAGGCCATGAAAGACGTCAGCTTCGACATCCGTCGCGGCCAGATTCTCGGCCTGGTCGGCCCCAACGGTTCGGGCAAGACCACCACCGTCAATGCCATCACGGGCTTTTTCCCGCCGCAGCAGGGTGAAATCCGCTTTGGCGGCCTGCGCCTGAACGATCTGAAGCCCCATCAGGTGGCGCAGCAAGGCATTGCGCGTACCTTCCAGAACGTCGCTTTGTTCAAGGGCATCAGCGTGCTCGACAATATCCTGCTGGGTCGGCACAATTTCATGAACCCCACGGTCATCGGGGCCATGCTCTATTGGTGGCGCGCACAAAAAGAAGAAATCGCCAATCGCAACAAGGTCGAGGCCATCATCGATCTGCTGCAACTCGAAAACGTGCGCGACGAGCCGGTCGACGTGATCCCGCTGGGCACGCAGAAGCGGGTCGAACTCGCGCGGGCGCTGGCGGCCGAACCCACCTTCCTGATCCTCGATGAGCCCATGGCCGGCATGAACCAGGAAGAAAAGGAATACATGGTGCGCTTCATCCTCGATGCCCAGGAAGCCCTGGGCCTCACCATCCTGCTCATCGAGCACCATATGGATGTGGTCACCGCCATCTGCGACCACCTGGTGGTGCTCAACAACGGCGAAAAAATCTGCGAGGGGCTGCCTCGCGAGGTGATTGCCAACCCGGATGTGGTCGCGGCCTACATCGGCAAGGTCGAGGTGGGTCATGCATGATGCGTCTGCCGACCTGGTCCCTGGCCTCGATCCGGATCTCGACCTCTCGCGGCGCCTGCATCCGCACTGGCGCACCGAAGACAATCTGCTCGCCCTGCTGGCCGAGAACGCACGGCAGCATCCAGACCGGGTGGCGATGCGCGAATACGACCATGGCATCTGGCAAGAATACACCTGGGCCCGATACCTGCAGGCGGTACTCGAATTCGCCGCGGGTCTGGAAGCCCGCGGGGTGGGGCCCGGCGATGTGGTCCTGTTCGTGGGCGACAACCGGCCAGCGCTCTATTTCGGCATGCTGGGGGCCATTGCGCTGCGCGCCATCCCGTCGCCGGCCTATCCGGATCAGCCGCCTGAGGGGCTGGCCGGCCAGATCCGCAGCGAGTCCATCCGCCATGCCGTGGCCGAAGATCAGGAACAGGTCGACAAGCTGTTCTACATTCAACAGCATTACGACTGCCATTTCGACCTCATCCTCTATGATGACCCCCGCGGCCTGAAGGATCAGGGCAGCCTGTGCGCCTGTCAGGCCGTCACGGCCCAGGGTGCCGCGCGGCTGGCCGCCGAACCCGGTCTGCGCGAGCAGTTGCTGGGGCGCAGCAGTGTGCACGACATCGCGGCGCTGCTGCATTCCTCGGGCACCACCGGCGCACCCAAGGGTATCCCGCTGCGTCATGGGCACATCCTGTACGGGGTGCGCAATGCCGCAGCCGCCGGTTATTTCATCGAGGGTGAAGAACACATGGCCTACCTGCCCATTGCCTGGGTGGGCGACTTCATCTTTTCCGTCGGGGCGGCGATTGCGCTGCGCTTCGTGGTCAACCTGCCCGAGAGCCGCGAAACCGTGCGGCGAGACCTGCGCCAGATCGCCCCGACGCTGTATTTCTGCTCACCGCGCACCTGGTCCGACATGCTCACGCGCATCCAGGTGGGGATCGATGAGTCCACCCCGTTCAAGCGGGCCCTGTATCGGCATTTCATGCCGTTCGCCATCGGGCTCGAACGCCGCCGTCTCGAAGGCCATTCGCCCACCTGGCGCGAGCGCATCTGGCGCCAGGTGGGCGAATGGCTCGTCCAGGGCCCGATCAAGGATCACTTCGGGCTGGCCCGCGTGCAGCGCCCCTATACGGCCGGCGAGGCCATCGGGGAAGAAGTCTTCCTGTTTTTCAGGGCGCTGGGCCTGGATCTGCGCCAGTTCTACGGGCAGACTGAAAACTGCGCCCTGGCGGCGGCACAGCCATCCGGTTCGGTGGCCCTGCATACGGTGGGCGAGCCATTCCCCGGGGTCGAGATGCGCATCGACGACCAGGGTGAGATCCTGATGCGCGGCGATAACGTCTTCGATGGCTATTACCGCAATCCCCAGGCCACGGCCGAAGTCCTGCATGACGGCTGGCTGCATACGGGCGACGCCGGCTATTTCCAGGAAGACGGCCAGCTCGTGGTGCTGGGGCGGGTGTCCGAGGTCGTGCATACGGGCCAGGGCGAGCGTTTCATCCCCACCTACATCGAAAACCGCCTGCAATTCAGCCACTATATCCAGGATGCCTGCATATTGGGTCAGGGGCGCGAGCACCTGGCGGCCATCGTGTGCATCGATTTCCGCGCGGTGGGTCACTGGGCCCAGGAGCACGGGGTGCCGTATTCCTCGTATGCCGAACTGGCACAGCAAGCCCGGGTGGTCGAACTCATTGCCGGGGTCGTGGCCCAGACCAATCGCGTGCTGCCCGAGAAGCTGGCCATCCGCCGTTTCGTGAATCTGCACAAGGCATTCGATGCCGACGATGGCGAAGTCACCCGCACCCGCAAGTTGCGGCGCAAGGTGATCGACGACAAGTATCGTCCCATCATCGAAGCCCTGTATTCCGATCAGGCGCGGGTCGAGTACGAAGCCGCCATCGTCTATGAAACAGGCGATACCGGGGTGCTCCGGCGCGATCTCGCCCTGGTCACCGTACCGGCAGGGAAATAAGCCATGTCGTATTTCATCGAACTGCTCGTCAACGGCGCCCTGACCGGCGCCATGTATGGCCTGGCGGCCCTGGGCTTCGTGCTCATCTACAAGTCTTCGGGGGTGGTGAACCTGGCCCAGGGCGCGATGATCATGCTGGCCGGCTACGTCATCTGGATGCTGGTCATGGTCGGCTTGTCCGTCTGGCTGGCCATTGCGCTGGGGCTGGTGCTGATGTTCCTGTTTGGTTTGCTGGCCGAGCGCCTGTTGCTGCGCAAGATGGTGGGTCAGCCCATCATCATGATCGTCATGCTGACCCTGGGGCTCGAGATCTTCCTGCGCGGGGTCGGGCCCGGCTTCCTGGGGGCCTCGCCCAAGCAGATCGATCTGGGCGTGCCGCTTGCGCCCGTCATCATCGGTGATGTCTTCATCAACCGCGTCTACCTGATCGGCGGCATCGTGGCGCTGGTGCTCATCGCGGCTTCATTGCTGTTCTTTCGCACGCGTCTGGGCACCAAGCTGCGGGCGGTGTCCGACGACCACGTCTCGAGCTGGTCGGTGGGCATTTCAGTCGAGCGGGCCATCGGTATCTCCTGGGGGCTGGCGGGTCTGTCGGCCATTGCCGCGGGGGCGATCTGGGGCTCGGTGCAGGGGGTCGACTGGACCCTGTCCGAACTGCTGTTCCCGGCCATTGCGGTGGTCATTCTGGGGGGGCTCGACAGCGTGGTGGGCGTGCTGGTCGGCAGTCTGATCGTCGGCGTGCTGGGCAGCGTGATCCCCGGCTATCTCGACGAACTGGCCGGCGGGGGCACCCGCGACGTGGTCACCTCGCTCATCATCCTGGTCACCATCATGATCCGGCCGTACGGCATCTTCGGCCGTGAAGACATCGAAAGGGTGTAGGCGCCATGTTCTATCGTCTCTCGGGCATCCGCCACACACGCTACGCCGCCGCACGCCAGCTCTGGCCCATACCGGCCGACCGCTGGCAGGTGGGGGTGCTGCTGGCCCTGGCGTGTCTGGCGCCCGTGCTCTTCAGCCCCTTCTATCTGCTCAGCTACCTGCTGCCCTGGCTCATCTTCACTGCGGCCGCCCTGTCGCTCACGCTGCTCATGGGCATTGCGGGCCAGTTGCATTTCGGCTTTGCCGCCGTCATGGCCATTGGCGCCTATTCGGGCATCCACCTGGTGCGCGCGGGCCTGCCCTTCGAACTGGCCCTGCTCGGCGCGGGCCTGGTCGCGGCCCTGATCGGCACGGTATTCGGGGCCGCCGCCCTGCGGGTCAAGGGGCTGTATCTGGTCATGGCGACACTGGCCATGCAGTATCTGGTCGATTGGGTGATCATCAACGTGCCAGTGATCAGTGGCGGAGCGCAGGCCACGCTGCAGGCGCCGTCCACCACATTCCTGTTCGTGCCCCTGGCAACCGGGGTGGCACGCTACTACGTGGCGCTGCTCTGGGTCCTGTTTGTCACCCTGCTGCTGCTCAACATCAAACGCTCGGCCGTGGGCCGGGCCCTGGTGGCGGTGCGCGACAAAGACTACGCAGCTGCGGTCATCGGCATTCACGTGGTGCGCTTCAAGCTGGTGGCGTTCTTCACCAGTTCGTTCCTGGGCGGGGTCACGGGCGCCGTCCTGGCTTTCTGCTACTACCAGGCCGTGACCCCCGAACAGTTCACCTTCAATGTGTCGGTGCAACTGGTGGCCATGGTGCTGGTGGGCGGGTTGGGCAGCGTGATCGGCGCCTATCTGGGGGCGGCCTTCGTATTGCTGGTGCCCATCGTCCTCACCAATCTGGTGGTGCTGCTCAATGATCTGGGCTGGCTGAACGCGTCCACCAATCTGCTTTCGCATATTCCGCTCATGATCTATGGCGTGCTCATCATCGGCTTTCTGCTGCTCGAGCCCCTGGGTCTGGGCAAGATTTACGACAACATCCGCAAGTACCTGCTGGTGTGGCCGTTCCGGCACTCTGATCTCTGACTGGGGTGCAGTCGTGCAGGCGAAAAGCCTGCGCAAACGCAGTGAAACATCAAGACGACAGGGCCTTGCAAGGTCCGTGACCTGGAGGAAGCATCATGAAACACATCATCAAACGTCTGGCCATTGTGGCTGCACTGGGTGCAGCGCTGGGCAGCACACCGGCCATGGCCGAAAAGGCGCCCATCAAGTTCGCCACGCCGGTGGATTTCACCGCGGTGTATACCTTCCTGACAGACGAGTACAGCCAGGGCCAGCGCGATTACATCACGCTGCTCAACGAGCAGGGCGGGGTCGATGGGCATCTCATCGAATTGTCGGTGTCCGACACCGGCAATCAACCGCAGCGGGGTATCGAGGCCTACAACCGGGCCAAGCGCGATGGCGCCGTGCTGGTCGATTTCCTCAGCACGCCGGTGGCGCGCGCCATGGTGAATCGGGTCAACGAAGACGAGATCGTGATGATCACGGCGCTGCATGGGCGCGGCGATGCCAGCCAGGGCGAGGCGTTCCCGTATGTCTTCCCGGTCATGGCCACGTACTGGTCGCAGGCGGCGCTGCTGGCCGATTTCATGAACCAGCAGGAAGGCGGGCTCAAGGGCAAGAAAGTCGCCCACGTGTATATCGATTCGCCTTTTGGCAAAGAACCGATTCCGGTGCTCGAGGCCTTGTCCAAAGACCTCGGGTTCGAGCTCAAGACCTTTCCGTACGCCAGCCCGGGCAACGAACAGACCACTACCTGGTCCGATGTGCGCCGCTACAAGCCGGATTTCGTCATCATCTGGGGGGCTGGCGGGGGCCAGGCCGTGTCGATCCGCGATGCCATTCGCAATGGCATCAAGCCCGAGCAGATACATTCGGTGGTCTGGCTGGCCGAGGCCGACATGGACGCGGTGGGCCGCGACACCGCAAAAGGGGTGCGCAAATTTTCGCCCACGGTCAATGGCGCTGATTCGCCCCTCCTGAAAGAGATCGTCGGCACGGTGATTGAGCCGGGCAAGGGCGCGGGCCCCAAAGAGCGCGTCGGCAGCACGTACTACAACATCGGCGTGGCCACCATGGCCGTGGCCGCCGAAGCCGCCCGCAAGGCACTGGCCGAGTTCGGCGAACCGCTCACCGGTGAAAAACTGCGCAAGGGTTTCGAACTCATCGAAGGCTACGATGCACAGGGCCTGATGCCGCCAGTCACCTTTTCGGCGCAGGATCACCAGGGTGGCGGCCAGGGGCGCGTAGTGTCCTGGGATGGCGAGACGTGGGCACCCGAGACCGACTGGCACGCATCCTTCCAGGACATCGTCTGGGAAGAAATCAACAAGGGCGCCGAGCAGTACAAGAAAGAAGGCAAGTAATGCTCGCACTCAGCAACGTCGAAGTCGTCTACGACAAGGTGTTCCTTGCCATACGTGGCGTTTCGCTGAGCCTCGAGCAGGGCGGCATGGTCGCCCTGCTGGGGGCCAACGGGGCGGGCAAGAGCACGACGCTCAAGGCCATCAGCGGCCTGCTGGCCCCCGAGCGCGGCGAGGTCACCCGCGGCAGCATCGAGTTTCTGGGGCAGAACATCGTCCCGCTCGGTGCGGCCCGGCGTGTGGCCATGGGGCTGGTGCACGTGATGGAAGGCCGGCGCATCTTCGGCCACCTGACCCCCGACGACAATCTTCTGGCCGCCTATCGTTCCGGTGGCTCTCGTTCGCGCCTGAATCAGCTGCGCGATCAGGTGTACGGCTTCTTTCCGCGGCTTACGCAGTTTTCGAACACCAAGGCCGGCTATCTGTCGGGCGGCGAGCAGCAGATGCTGGCCATAGGGCGCGCGCTGATGACCGAGCCCAGGCTGCTCATGCTCGATGAACCCAGCCTGGGCCTGTCGCCCCGGCTGGTGCAGGAAATCTTCGGCATCATCGGTCAGATCAACCGTGAAACGCAAACCAGCGTACTGCTGGTCGAGCAGAACGCCACGGCGGCACTCGAGATCGTCGACCACGCCTACCTGATCGAGAACGGCCAGGTCGTCATGAGCGGCAGCGCCGCCGATCTCAAGAAAAACCCCGACGTACAGGACTTCTACCTGGGGGGTGCCGGCCAGGTCGATTATCACAACGTGAAGCACTACCGCCGGCGCAAGCGCTGGCTGGCCTGAACATCGGGCTGGCCGGGCGCTCGCAGGCCCGATGCTCAGGCCTGGCCAGCCGCACCGCAAGCCCCACGGTTCAGGCCTGGGCCGGATGCCAGGCGTCGGCGCGCGATGCCAGGCCCCAGCGCCCGCGTGGGCTCAGGCTGACCCGGACCGCGCGCGTGCGAAGAGTTCGTTGACCTGCGGATAGGGCAGGGCCCCATCGAATGCGTCGAAACGGCCCTGTGCCAGGGCGGTGGCTGCCTTGTGCAGGGCCCCCCAGGCGCAGCGCGCCAATGCCCCGCCTACACTGATGCGCCGTACGCCCAGCGCAGCCATGTCATCGAGTGTCACGGCCTGGTTGTTGCCTATCAGTACGTTCACCGGCTTGGGGGCCACGGCCTGCACGACGGTGCGGATCTGCCCGGCTGACTGAATGCCGGGCGCATACAGGCAGTCGGCGCCGGCCTCAGCGTAGGCTTGCAGGCGCCGTACGGTGTCGTTCAGATCGGGCTGGCCCACCAGGAAATTCTCGGCGCGGCCCACGAGCAGGACATCGGCCCCGCTGTGGTCTATGGCCTGGCGCGCCGCCTGCATGCGCTCGATGGCATCGGGCAGCGCGCGCAGCGGATGGGCTGGGTCGCCCGTGGCATCTTCGAGGGAGACGCCCGCGATGCCCGTGGCCACTGCCTGGCCCACATGCGCTTCGACCCCCTCTGGCTTTGCCGCGTAGCCCGCCACGAAGTCTGCATTGATGGGCAGGTCGACCGCTTGCACCAGCTGGCGCAGGTGCTCGAGCACCTGCGCCAGTGGCACCTGGCCATCCTGCTGACCCACCGACCAGGCGTGCCCCGAACTGGTGCTGGCCAGGGCCTTGAACCCCATGTGCTGCAGCAACTGCGCACTGCCGATGTCCCAGGGGTTGGGGATGATGAAACAGCCTTGCGCATGCAGGGCCCTGAAGGCAGCGCGCCGGGCTTCGATGGTCTGTGTCATGGCCGCCTCAGGGGACGGGGTGCTGCGACTTGAACCCCAGGGCAAAACGGTTCCAGGCGTTGATGGCGTTGACCAGCAGGGTCAGGGCCACGATTTCCCGGTCGTTGAAATGACGGGTGAGCTCTTCATAGATGTCATCTGCCACGTGCTGGGTGTCGGCGATCCGTGTGAGGGCTTCGGTCCAGGCCAGCGCTGCCCGCTCGGCGGGCGTGTACAGGCTGGACTCGCGCCAGGCGCTGAGCAGGTACAGGCGCATTTCGGTCTCGCCCAGCTTGCGGGCATCTGCGGTGTGCATGTGCAGGCAGTACGCGCAACCGTTGATCTGCGAGGCCCGGGTCTTCACCAATTCGTAGAGCAGTGGATCCAGACCGGCACCTTTTGCGGTCTTTTCCATGTGCAGCATGGCTTCCATCAGATCGGGAGCCACTTTGAAATAGTCCATACGCGATTTCATAAACAATCCTTGAAACATTGAACAAGTACGCGGAACGTGTTTTACTTTAATACGATACGCCGATTTCTCTACAAATAAGGCAAAGTCACTGGTGCCCAGTAGACATTTGTCATCGTGTTTTTCGGTGCTGTGTCCACGGTGCGGTGTTCGTGTGGCACAAAAGTTGGAGACAGTATTTGGCCGATCAAGGGAAGCATCCGGGTTTTTTCCGGGGATCGCGCTATTGGCAGCATCTACTGGGTAGTGTACGGGCGCGCATTCTGCTCGCCATTCTGGTTGCCACCGTTCCGGCCATGGCAGGCATGGGCTATTACGTGGTGCGCCAGTACCATGCCTTGCTGGATGGCGGTCACCGTCAAGCCGAGACCCTGATCCAGTTTGTCGCTGCGTACGACAAGGCGCTGATCGACGACGCCCAGCAATTGCTCGCGGCCCTGTCGCATTCACCCGTGCTGCGTCATCGGCGCTGGGACGAGTGCTCCGACTATCTGACGCGGCTGGTGACGCATCTGCCGACCTACACCAATCTGGGCATGGTCGATGCAAGTGGCCAGGTGCTGTGCTCGGCCTGGCCCGACACGGAGCCCATGCGGCAACATCTGGGTGATCGCGCCTACTTTCAGGCGGCTCTGGTGTCGTCTGGCGTGGTGACCAGCAACTTCGTCCTGGGGCGTCTCAGCCACCATCCCGTGATGGTGCTGGCACAGCGTATCCAGGACGATGCCGGGCAGGTGACGGGGGTGCTGTTTGCGTCCCTGGACCTTCGCGTCCTGCAGGGGCGGGCTGTCCTGCCCGAACTCATGCCGGGCGCGTATCTGTGGATTCTCGATCGTCAAGGCCATGCGCTACCGCACCGATCGGTATCCGTGCTGCCGCCCGAGCGCAGGATCGATCCCTATCCGGACGGCGCAACAGGCCTGGAGAGGCGGCGCTTCCAGGACGACGCGCGCAGGATCTGGTTCGAACTCTCCTTGCCGGCCGGTCCGGCGAGCGACCACCGGGGGCTGTCCGTACGCTACCAGATTCCGCTCGAAAGCCTCCAGGCCGAGGCCAATCAGGCCTTGTGGGCCGGTTTTCTGGGTATGGGACTGCTGCTCATGCTGGCATTGCTGGCCGCCTGGGGGCTGGTCCAGCTGGCGGCCGGTCACAGCCTGGATGTGCTGGGCGAGGGGGTGCGGCGGCTGGCGGCGCGCGACTTTTCGTGGCGTGTCGCCGATCGCCTGCGGGGGCGTGAACTGCAACTGATCGGGCGGCAATTCGACGAGATGGCGGCTGCCGTGCAGCGCTATGAAAGTTCGCTCGAGCGCTCCGAGCGCAGCTATCGTGAACTGTTCGACAACAGCCCGACGCCCATGCTGGTGCGTGACCGCACGAGCGGATATTTTCTCGCGGCCAACCAGCAGGCCGAGCAGATGTATGGGCATGGGCAGGCCGACTTTCCGGCACTGGGCATGGAAGACCTGCGCCTCCAGGTGGTCGAACAGCAGGCCGATGCCATGCGCACGTTCGAAATCCACAAGGGTGTCGAAGGTGCCGAGCGGTATGTGGAAGTACGGCGCCTGCCCGTGACCTTCGCAGGCAGAGCGGCCGAGGTGCTGGTGGTACAGGATCTCACCGAACAGCGTGCGCGCCAGAAGGCCCTGGCCTGGTGGGCCTCTCACGACGTGCTGACGGGCCTGCTCAACCGACCGGAATTCATCCGCCGGCTGGATGCCCTGCTGCCGCAGGCAGGGCCTGTACATGATGCACCGGTACAGCGGCCGTCCGGTGTGCTGGTGCTGGGCAATCTGGATGCCTTCAAGGAAGTGAATACTGCTCTTGGCCACGAAAGCGGCGACCGTTTGCTGGTTCAGGTGGCCAGGCGCCTGCGTGAGGAACTGGGCCCGGATTGCCTGCTCGCCCGTCTGGGCGGCGATGAGTTCGTCTTCCTGTTGCAGGATACGCATCGAGTGGCACTGCACAGGGCAGAGCATCTGGTGACCCAGATGCGTGCCCCCTTCAATCTGGACAACCTGCAACTACGGGTCAGCGCCACATTCGGGCTGGTGATGCTGGCCGATCTGTCCGGGGCCTATAGCCCCGACGACTTGATCCGCTATGCCGACGCGGCCCTGCGCCGGGCACGCAATGACAGCGCCAGCGTCGGGGTCTGTGATGAACGTGATTATTCGCAGATGCAGAAAGGGCTGCTGATGCGCGGTGAATTGCGGGTCGCGCTGGTACGCAATCAGTTCATGCTGCACATGCAGCCCAAGGTCCGTCTGCGCAGGGAAGCGGGCGGGGTGCCCAAGGTGGCGGATTTCGAGGTTCTGGCTCGCTGGCAGCATCCAGAGCGTGGCCTGATTGCACCGAGTGAGTTCATTCCCATGGTCGAGGCGAGCGACCTGGTGCATGCCTTCACCCGCTGGGTGGTCGATCAGGCCGTCATGGCGTGCGCGGCCTGGCAGGATCGCCATCCCGGTGTCGGTGTGGCGGTCAACGTATCGGTGCGCAATCTGCTCAATCTGCGCTTTCCGCGCCAGGTGGCGGCGGCCCTGCGGCGCCACAGACTGGCACCGTCATTGCTCGAGCTCGAGGTGACCGAGCAGGTGCTCATGCGTGATCCAGTCCGGGCGATGGCGGCCCTGCACACCCTGCGGAATCTTGGCGTGCGTATCGCGATCGACGACTTCGGCACGGGCTACTCGTCGTTTGCCTACCTTGCGCGATTGCCGGTCGATACCTTGAAGATCGATCATTCATTCGTGGCCAATCTGCACGATGCCGACACCCGGGCCATTGTGCGCTCGATCATCGACATGAGCCACGGCCTGCAATTGGTGGTGGTGGCCGAAGGGGTCGAGTCTGCGGAGATCCAGCACATGCTGGCCGATATGGGCTGCGACAGGGCGCAGGGTTACGCCATTGCCCGGCCCATGCCCATGGGGGCCGCGCTGGAGTGGTTGGCGGCCTATTCCTGATAGGGCTCGAAGCGGCCGGTATGGGGATCACGGATGAACAGCACGCCAGTGGCCACACCGAAATAGGCGCCATGCAGCCGCAGCGTGCCGGCCTCGACGCGTTCGCGTACGGCCGGAAAGGTCAGCAGATTGTCCATGCTGTATTCGACCACGCCCCATTCCATGCGGCGGATCCATTCGGCGCGATCACCCGTCTGCGGGCCGATCTTCTTGGCCACCGGGGCGATCTGCGACATCCATTTGCCGATGAAGTCGGGCCGGGTCAGTGGCGCGGCCTGATTGACGTAGGCCGCCACCCCGCCACAGCTGGCGTGGCCCATGATCACGATGTCGCTGACCTCGAGTGCGTTGACGCCGAATTCGATGCACGCACTGGTGCCGTGGAAGGCATTTTGCGAACGGGGTTCGCACGGTGGCACGATGCCTGCGATATTGCGTACCACGAACATCTCGCCGGGCCCGGCATCGAAGATGGTTTCCGGTGCGACCCTGGAGTCGCCGCAACTGATCAGCATGATGCCGGGATGCTGGCCGTTTTCTGCCAGGTCGAGGTAACGGGCCCGTTCGGTTTCGAGCCGCCCGTGCAGAAACGATGTGTAACCTTCAATGAGACGCGTGGGGAACACGGCGATATCCTGTTCTGGCTGTAGGGTTTCCGATTGTACGCCTGCCCCGCGCGCAGGCCTGTCCGACATGCATACGCGGTTCAGCCGGAGTTGCGCAGGCCTGCGGCGATGCCGTTGATGGTCATGTGGATGGCGCGCTGGTCGCGCGTTTCCTGCTCGTCCGGGGCGTGACTCGTCCCCGGTGCCGAACGGACGCGGCGCAGGAGTTCGACCTGCAGGTGATTGAGTGGGTCGATGTAGGCGAAGCGCTCGAGCAGGGCGGCTTGCAGCGGCGCATCATGGGCCAGCAGCGCATGCCCGGCAATGGTCTGGAACAGGGCCAGCGCCCGATGGTATTCGGCCGCAATACGCTCGAAGATCTGCTTGCGCACCTGTTTGTCGGCGACCAGTTCGGAATAGGCACGCCCTATGGTCAGGTCGGTCTTGGCCAGGACCTGCTCCATGTTCGAAAGCAGGGTACGAAAGAATGGCCAGTCTTGCGCCATGGCCTGCAGGCGCTGCAGGCGCTGGTCGCGGGTCAGGGCCTGGTCCGGGCCGCCTTCATCCACGTAGCGTTGCAGTGCCGTACCCATACCATACCAGCCGGGCAATGGCAGACGGCATTGCGCCCAGGAAAATGACCATGGGATGGCGCGCAGGTCTTCGATCTGATCGAGCGTCTTGCGTGACGATGGCCGCGAGCCGATATTCAGCCCCGCAATCTCACGGATTGGCGTTGAAGAAAAGAAGTATTCGGTGAAACCGTCGGTTTCGTAGACCAGATTGCGATAGGCAGCCTGGGCTGTGTCCGACATCCAGGCCATGGCTTGCCCATACCGTGCTGCGTACTCGTCTTCCGCCTGCGCGCCCGAAGTGGTGGCCGCCAGGCTGGCCTCGAGGGTGGCGGCCACGAACAGTTCGAGATGCCAGCGCCCGACTTCTGCATCTTTGTAGCGGCCCTGGATGATTTCACCCTGTTCGGTCAGGCGGATCTGGTAGTTGACCGTGCCGGGGGGTTGCGACAGGATGGATTCGTAGCTGGGGCCACCGCCGCGGCCCACTGAGCCGCCGCGCCCGTGAAACAGGCGCAGGCGCACACGGTGGCGCTCGAATACGGCGACCAGGCGGCGCTCGGTCTGGTAGAGCGACCAGTTCGATGTCAGATAGCCGCCATCCTTGTTGCTGTCCGAGTAGCCCAGCATGACTTCCTGTATGCCCTGCTGGGCATGGCGTACACGGGCCGCCACTTCGGGCAGGCCCAGCCAGGCCGCCATGATGTCGGGGCCGCGCTCGAGATCCGGGATGGTCTCGAACAGTGGCACGACCATCAGGCCGCCCTGGGGAATGCGCTCGTTCACTGTAGGGTCGATGAGCCCGGTTTCCTGCTGCAGCACCAGGACCTCGAGCAGATCGCTGAGTGTTTCGGTGTGTGACACGATGCTTTGCTGTATGGCCTCGGCCCCGAAGCGCTCGCGGCACCGCGCCGCCATGCGCAGGATGTCCAGTTCCTTGCGGGTTTCAGGCGAATAGGTGACCCACGGCGAAACCAGCGGACGGGGCTCGCGCAGTTCCTGGCGCAGGACCCGGACGCGGTCGGCCTCGGACAGCTGGCCATAGTGCACGCGCCGGCCATCGAGCGTCACCCCGGCCTGCTGCATCAGTTCGGTGAGCACGCGCTCGTGTACGTCGGAGCTCTGGCGCAGATCGACGCTGGCCAGGTGCAGGCCGAAGATTTCCACCGCCTGGCAGAGCGGGGTCAGGCGCAGCCGGGCCACCAGGCCGCCATGGTGCGTGTCCAGGGAGTCGGCTACGGTCTTCAGGTCGTGCGCCAGCGCCTGGGCCGATGCATAGGGGGCCGCGGGATACACCTGGCGGCGTGCCAGCGTACGCCCGGTCAGGGCCTGCGCCGTGGCGGCGAGTCGCGCGTAGATGTGGATGCAGGCGCGCCGGTAGGGTTCATCACGACGGTGCTCGGAGCCATCGCGGCTCTGTGCCGCCAGTTCGGCGAGCTCGGGTGTCACCCGCATCATGGATTGCGATACGGACAGTTCGATGGCCAGTTCATGCACTTCGGCCAGGTAATGGCGCAGCACGTGGGCGCATTGGCGCAGCAGGGCCTGTTCGAGGGTGGCGGCATCCACATTCGGATTGCCGTCGCGATCGCCGCCAATCCAGCTGCCCATGTGCATGAACGCCGGCAGCGGGGTGTTGTCGAGCGCAAAAGCCGATTTTGCAGGCCGGCGCAGCAAGCGGGCCATGTCGAGATGCAACTGGGGCAGGGTGCTGAAGAACGTGCTGGTGTAGTAGGTCAGGGCATTGTCGATTTCATCCAGCACCGTGAGTTTGCTCTGGCGCAGCATGCGCGTCTGCCACAGGGCCGCAATCAGGCCCGTCAGGCGTTCCTGGGCGCGTGCCGGATCCACTGTGGCCGCGCCGCCGCCATCCATGTCGCGCAATTGCCGGGCGATCGCCTGATGCAGGTCGAGGGTGCTCTTGCGCTGGACCTCGGTGGGGTGTGCCGTGAGCACCGGAACGATGCAGGCCTGCGCAAGCTGTTTGCGGATCTGTGCCTTGCCCAGACCGTTGTTCTGCAGCAGTTCGAGCGCGTGCTCGAGGCTGCCGGGTGTGTTGCGGCCCTGGTCGAGCCACTGCTGGCGCTGGCGGCGGGTCTGGTCGCGATCTTCGGCAATGTTGGACAGGTGCAGGAAGTAGCTGAATGCGCGCACCACCGAGTTGACCTCGCCATTGGCCAGGCGCCGGATCTGGCGCTCGAGCAGGCGGCCATCCCGGTCCGAGCCGGCACGCCGGAATTTCACGGCCGCACGGCGCAGGCGCTCGATCACGTCGAACATGGCCCGGCCTTCACTGTCGCGTATCACCTCGCCCAGCGTCTTGCCCAGCAAACGGATGTCCTGGCGCAGGGGGCTGATGATTTCGGGCGATGGATCTGGCTTCACGTTGGCTCCAGCTGGGTATGAGACGGGACGCAGGGCTGCACGCGTTCCAGTGCAGGCGGCGGGAGCTGACATGATAAGGGCTTTTGTGCCTCAGGCTGTATCATGAGGATCTTTGACGACTGCCATTGATTTGATTTTCTGTACGGTCACTCGACGCACCATGAAACGCTCTGCTGTCACGCGCGACGGTCCTGTCCTGGTCCTGGGCCATCCCCTGTTCCAGGGGCTGCCCGCCCAATTCCACACCCCACTGCTGCTCAATGTGGCCACCCTGCACGTGCAGGATGGCGAGACCTTGTTCAGCGAAGGCGATGAAGCCCTCGAATACCTGTATGTGCTCGGTGGGCAGGTCGAGATCCTGCGGCACACCCAGGATGGCCACGAGCGCGTCTTCCATATCTTCCGTGCAGGCCAGCTGCTGGCCGAAACGGCCATGTTCATGTCCCATGGGCGCTATCCGATGCAGGCTCGGGCGCGCGGTGACAGTATCGTGCTGTGTCTCAAGCGCCAGGGCCTGCTGGCCGTGTGTCAGGCCTGGCCCGAGCTGGCGCTCCGGTTGCTGGCCCGGCTCAGCGATCAGATCTACCGGCGCATCAATGAAGTGGAATGGTTCAGTGACAGCACGGCAGCCCAGCGGCTGGCGGCCTATCTGCTGCGCCTGCCCGAAGAGGCCGACGGGCGTGTCGCCCTGCCCTTGACGCAGCGCCAGCTGGCCGTGCATCTGGGGGTGCGGGCGGAGACGCTCAGCCGCATGCTGGCTGAATGGGTGGCGCAGGGGCACTTGCAGGGCGCGCGCCGCCACTGGGCGATCAAGGACCGCCCGTTTGTCGAGAAACTCGCGGCGGCAGCGCGCCGCAGCTTCTGACCCGATCCGGCTGTGAATCCCGCTGCTCGCCGGCAAGGGTTCACAGCCGGCCCGCAAACATCTTAAACTTGTTCATTCTGCTGCAATTCAACGAAGGATTCCGCCATGGCCAAAAAGTTGCGTTCCGCAAACATCACCCAGGGGGTGGAGCGTGCCCCGAACCGCTCGATGTATTACGCATTGGGCTACACCGAAGAAGACTTCAGCAAGCCCATGATCGGGATTGCCAATGGCCAGAGCACGATCACGCCGTGCAACAGCGGTCTGCAGCCCCTGGCCGATGCCGCGGCTGCAGCAATCAAAGAGGCTGGCGGCAACCCCCAGATGTTCGGCACGCCCACCATTTCCGACGGCATGGCCATGGGCACCGAGGGCATGAAGTACTCGCTGGTCTCGCGCGAGGTGATCGCCGACTGCGTTGAAACCTGTGTGCAGGGGCAGTGGATGGATGGCGTGCTGGTCATCGGGGGCTGCGACAAGAACATGCCGGGCGGGATGATGGGCATGCTGCGTGCAAACGTACCCTCCATCTATGTCTATGGCGGCACCATTCTGCCGGGTCACTACGACGGCAAGGACCTGAACATCGTCAGCGTGTTCGAGGCCGTGGGCGAGCATGCCGCAGGCCGCATGAGCGCGGAAGACCTGCGCAACATCGAAATGAACGCCATTCCATGCAGCGGGTCCTGCGGCGGCATGTACACCGCCAACACCATGAGTTCGGCCTTCGAGGTCATGGGCATGAGCCTGCCGTATTCGTCGACCATGGCCAACGTGCACCAGGAAAAGCTCGATTCCGCGGCCGAGTCGGGTCGCGTGCTGCTCAAAGCGGTCGAAATGGACCTCAAGCCGCGTGACATCGTCAACCGGCGCTCCATCGAAAACGCCGTGGCGGTAGTCATGGCCACGGGGGGGTCCACCAATGCGGTGCTGCACATCCTGGCCATTGCCCATGCGGCCGAGGTCGAATGGTCCATCGATGATTTCGAGCGCGTGCGCCGCAAGGTGCCGGTGATCTGCAACCTCAAGCCCAGTGGCGAATTTCTGGCGGTGGACTTCCACAAGGCAGGGGGCGTGCCGCAGGTGATGAAGATCCTGCTCAATGCCGGCCTGCTCCACGGCGATTGCATCACCATCACCGGGCAGACCATTGCCGAGGTGCTGGCCGATGTGCCCGATGCCCCACCGGCCGATCAGAACATCATCTTTCCCATCAGCCAGGCCCTGTACCCCGAAGGCCATCTGGCGATTCTCAGGGGCAATCTGGCCGAACTCGGCGCGGTCGCCAAGATCACTGGCCTGAAGAATCCGGCCATTACTGGTCCGGCGCGTGTGTTCGATGATGAACCTTCAGCCATGGACGCCATCCTCGCCGGGCGCATCAAGGCGGGCGATGTCATGGTGCTGCGCTACCTGGGGCCCAAGGGCGGGCCCGGCATGCCCGAGATGCTGGCGCCCACCAGTGCCCTGGTGGGCGAGGGTCTGGGTGACTCGGTCGGTCTGATCACCGATGGCCGCTTCTCGGGGGGCACCTGGGGCATGGTGGTGGGGCATGTCGCCCCCGAGGCCGCCGTGGGCGGCACCATCGCGCTGGTGGAAGAGGGGGATTCCATCACCATCGATGCCCATCGGCAACTGCTTCAGCTGAACCTGCCCGATGAGGTCATTGCCCGGCGGCGCGCGGCCTGGACGCCGCCCAAGCCCCGTTATCTGCGCGGGGTGCAGGCCAAGTTTGCGTTCAATTGCTCGGATGCCAGCACGGGCGCCGTGCTCGATCGCTTCGATACCCCGGCCTGAAGGGTTCAAACCCAGTGAGAACGTCATCATGCTGAGTCCGGCACAACAGGCCCTTCAGGTACAGATCCGTACCAGCCTGGGCGTGGTCGATGCCTTCGACGCACCGGCAGAAGTCGCCCGGCGCGTGGATTTCCTGGTCCATTGCCTGCAGCGCACCGGGGCGCAGGGTCTGGTGCTGGGCATCAGTGGCGGGGTGGATTCCCTGGTGGCCGGGCTTCTGGCACAACGGGCGGTGCAGCGGGTACGGGCATTGGGCAGGCCGGCGCAGTTCGTGGCCATGCGCCTGCCCTGCGGCAAGCAGGCCGACGAGGCCGATGCGCAGGCCGGGCTGGCCCTGATACAGCCCGACGAAACACTGGTGGTCGATATCGAGCCCGCCGCCAGCGCCCTGCTGGGGGCTTTGACCGGTGCGGGCCTGGCATTTCGTGATCCCGCCCGGCAGGATTTCATCCATGGAAACATCAAGGCGCGTGAGCGCATGGTGGCCCAGTATGCCGTGGCGGGTGCCCGTGGCGCACTGGTGGTGGGCACCGATCATGCGGCCGAGGCGCTCATGGGGTTTTTCACCAAGTATGGCGATGGGGCGGCCGACGTCATGCCCCTGGCCGGGCTGAACAAGCGCCGCGTCAGGGCCCTGGGGCTGGCCATGGGGGCGCCCGATGCGCTGGTTTTCAAGGTGCCCACGGCTGATCTCGAGGCCTTGCGCCCGCTCAAGCCCGACGAAGAGGCCTTCGGGGTTACCTACGAGCAGATCGACGACTTTCTCGAGGGGCGCGAAATCCCGCCCGAGGCCTGGGACACCATCATTGCGGCCTGGCGGGCCAGCGCCCACAAAAGAGCCATGCCGGTGTCACCACTGACGCTGGCACACGGCGCGCATCATTGAGGCCCGCGTGTGCCCGGCCACCCCGTGGCAAGGTGGCTGTGTGCCGCGTGGACGTTCGCAAGGCGGGTGTTCTCGAGTCATGACGCCGCGGGCATCAGCTGGGCCGCGATCTCGAACGAGCGCAGGCGCGCAGCGGGCTCGTACATGTTGCAGGTCAGAATCAGTTCATCGGCCCCGGTTTCATCGATGAAGGCCCGCATGGTGGCGGCCACCGTGTCGGGCGACCCGATTGCAGTGCAGGCGAGTACGTGATCGAGCAGGGCGCGCGCGGCTGGGGGCAGGGTATCGACATAGCCTTCAACGGGTGCCGGCAGGCGCACTGGTCGGCCGGTGCGCAGGCTGATGAAGGATTGCTGCCACGAACTGGCCAGCCAGTGGGCTTCTTCGTCTGTGTCTGCGGCAAACACGTTGTAGCCGAGCATGACACGGGGTGCATCGAGTTGCGCGGACGGTCGGAACAGGCGGCGATACAGCGCCACTGCATCGCGCATCTGCGCCGGGGCAAAGTGCGAGGCAAAGGCGTAGGGCAGGCCCAATGCGGCCGCCAGCTGGGCCCCGTACAGACTCGAGCCCAGAATCCAGATGGGCACCCGCGCGCCGTCACCCGGCACGGCCGGCACGGGCCCCCGGCCAGCGAAGTAATCCATGAGCTCGGCGACATCTTCCGGGAAGGCATCCGGGTGGCTGGCGAGATTGCGCCGCAGCGCGCGCGCCGTGATCTGGTCCGAACCCGGTGCGCGGCCCAGGCCCAGGTCGATGCGCCCCGGATACAGGGCATCGAGGGTGCCGAACTGCTCGGCGATCACCAGGGGCGAGTGGTTGGGCAGCATGATGCCGCCTGCACCGATCCGAATGCGTTGTGTGGCGCCAGCCACGTGGCCGATCAGCACCGCCGTGGCGGCACTGGCAATGCCGGGCATGCCATGGTGCTCCGCCATCCAGAAGCGCTGGTATCCCAGTGCTTCGGCGTGCCGGGCCAGATCGATGGAATGGCGGAAGGATTCGGCCGCATCGCCACCTGCGCGGATAGGGGCCAGATCGAGGACGGAAAACGGGATGTTGCGGCTCACGGCTGACGCTCCGGCATGGCCATGATGGTCTGCTGCATCAGCGCAATGGCGGTCTTTTCGCCCGCCTGCAGCGCGAAGATGTCCACCTGACAGACCGTCAGGGTGCGGCCGCTGCGCACGACGCGGCCCACGGCTTCGAGTGACTCGCCCTGCCCGGCAGCGAGCAGATTGATCTTGAATTCGACCGTAAGCACCGTATGCCCGGGCGGCTGAAGCGTCAGGGCGGCCCAGCCCCCGGCCGCATCGCCGATGGTTGCCGTGGCACCCGCGTGAAACAGGCCCAGATGCTGGGTGACGCTGGCAGCAAACGGCAGGTGGATATGTACGCGGCCAGGTGCGACATCGCCCAGGCGCGCGCCCAGATGCTGCATCAGGCCAGAGCGCGCGATATCGTGTTCGATGCGTGTGCGCAGCGCCTGGTGTGTGACGTGATCGGGTGTGGGGGTGGCAGTGCTCATCGTGACTCCGGATTGCCAAAGCCACCATGATCGCAGATTGTGACCGCTTCGGGCTAGTATGCTGACTGTGCTGCCAGCCGTGTTGTCGGCTGTGCCGCTAGCATTCGACCACGTTCACCGCCAGCCCCCCGCGTGAGGTCTCCTTGTACTGGGACTTCATGTCCGCCCCGGTCTGGCGCATGGTTTCGATGACATTATCGAGCGACACATGGTGCTGGCCATTACCGTGCAGCGCCAGACGCGAGGCATTGATGGCCTTGTTGGCCCCCATGGCGTTGCGCTCGATGCAGGGGATCTGGACGAGGCCACCCACCGGATCGCAGGTGAGCCCCAGATTGTGTTCCATGCCGATCTCGGCGGCATTTTCGACCTGTTCCACCGTGCCCCCCAATACGGCTGCCAGACCGGCCGCCGCCATGGAACAGGCCACCCCGACCTCGCCCTGACAGCCGACCTCGGCGCCGGAAATGGAGGCATTCTTCTTGTACAGAAAACCGATGGCGGCGGCCGTGAGCAGAAAATCGACCACCCCATCTTCCGACCAGCCCGCAATGAATCGGCGGTAATAGCGCAGCACCGCGGGCAGCAGCCCCGATGCGCCATTGGTGGGCGCCGTGACCACCCGCCCGCTGGCGGCGTTTTCTTCGTTGACGGCCATGGCATACAGGTTGACCCAGTCCATGGCGAACATCACGTCATCGCGCTTGCGCGGCGTGTGCAACAGTTGCCGATACAGGGCCGGCGCCCGACGGCGCACCTTCAGCCCCCCCGGCAGGATGTCGTCCGATACCGGTGCCTGCAGGCCGCAACCCCGGTCGATGGCTTCGTCCATCACCCGGGCGATCTGCAGTACCCCGCGGCGTACCTCGGCCGCCGGGCGCAAGGTGGCTTCGTTGGCCATCATCAGCCCGGCAATGCTCAGCCCGTGCCGGCGGGACTGTTCCATCAGCTCATTGCCTGTAGCGAATGGGTACGGCATGGGCGCGTGCTCAGGTACCGACTCGTCGGTATCCATGCTGTCGAGCGCGCGGATGAATCCGCCACCGATCGAGACATAACGCTCATCGAGCAAGGACTGGCCCTGTGCGTCGAAGGCCATGAAGCGCATGCCATTGGGGTGTTCGGGCATGGGCCGGATCCGGGCCGAAAACACGCGATCGGGTCGAAACCCTATGGCGTGCCGACCGCACACCGCCAGCTGCCCGCTTGTGTGCACTTTCTGCATCTTGGCCGGAATGGCTGCAGGATCGACCGTATCGGGCGCTTCGCCCATGAGACCCAGCATGATGCCCATGTCGGTGCGGTGGCCGGCCCCGGTTTCCGCAAGCGAGCCGTACAACTGGATGGCCAGGCGGTCGAGCTGCGGCAGCAGCCCGCGCCTGTGCAGATCGTGGGCGAAGTTGCGCGCCGCACGCATGGGCCCCACCGTATGCGAGCTGGAGGGCCCGATCCCCACCTTGAACAAATCGAACACCGACAAGGCCATGATGAATCCTGTTGTACGAGTCCCGATGTCGATTCTAGCCAGTTTCCATCGCTTTTATTGAATAATAACGACAATTATCAGGTATATTGATTCCGATCTCCTTGAATGATAATTTTCGTTGAATAGGGGCTGGTTATAAACTGAATAATAACGACATATAGGTTGAATTCATGGAAATGCCCTTGCGGATGGGGATCGTGCTGATGCCCCAATTCACCCTGGGTGCACTGGCGCCCTTTGCCGATATGGTCGGCCTGTTGCCCAGTGGCTCTGATGAGCAGCCGCTGTGTACCGCCGAGATCGTGGCCGATACCCTGATTCCGGTGCGCTCTGCCAATGGCACGCAGATCGTGCCTGAAGGTCTGCTGGGCGAGGCGGCGCGCTTCGATTGCGTGGTTCTGGTGGGGGGTGCTCAGGCGCCGGAACCCGGCGCCGCAAGCACGGGGCTGCATGTCTGGCTGCGCCAGGCCGCGCGTGCAGGCTGCCATCTGGTAGGCCTGTGCAGCGCCGTGTTCGTTCTGGCCGAAGCCGGCCTGCTGGACGGCCGGCGCCTGAGCCTGAACGCGGCCCACTGGCCCGCGTTCGTGCAGCGCTTTCCGGCGTTCGAGCCCTGGCAGTTGATCACCGACCGCCTGCACGTGCAGGATGGCCGCCGCATCACCTGCGCCGGGGGCACAGGGGCGCTGCTGGAAACCGTACTGCAGATTCTGCGCCGCCACCTGCCCGCGCAGGGCATCCGCCAGGCTCTGTTGGGCCTGCAGCAGGCCGAGCCCGGCCCGGGTGCCCTGCTGGCACCCGCGCCCCGCCCCGAACTGCATCCGGTGCCCCCGGCGCTGCAGCGGGCTCTGGTGCTGATCGAACAGTATGCCGCGCAGCCCCTGTCAGCAGACCATCTGGCCGAGCGCGTGGGGGTATCGGTGCGGCATCTGCAGCGCCTGTTTCGCGAACACCTGGGCAGTTCGCCGCAGGCACAGGCGCGTGCCGCCCGCCTGCGCCTGCTCGAGTGGAAGCTCAGGCACACGCGCATGCCGCTGTCGGTGCTTGCCGCAGATTGCGGCTATGCCGACGCCGCCCACATGGCACGCAGCTTCAGGGCCGCGCATGGCGTCACGCCAGGTGCCTGGCGCAGACAGGTTCAGGATGACAAAAACGCCGTATAATGGCCAACCTGCCTCGGGGGGGCTATGTGCACCCTCATCTGCCCGGGTGGTGAAATTGGTAGACGCAGGGGACTCAAAATCCCCCGCCGCAAGGCGTGCCGGTTCGATTCCGGCCCCGGGCACCAACGGCTTGTTCCACAAAGGTTCAAGTTGCACCAAATTCTCAAGGAAATCATGCGGTTAGGTTAGAAACTCAACCCATGAGGTTCCATCAAATTCATTTCCGTTTCCGCCCTGCGCTTGGCCCCCCTGGTCTTCCAGCGGCCCGGCCAGCTGCGCCTGGCCCATTGGGAAGATGTCGATCTCAAAAATGGATTGTGGCGCTGCCCGCCAGAGAACATGAAAATGCGCGAATGGCAGAAACGCGATAGCCGCACCCCTGCGCATATCGTACCCCTGTCACGTCAGGCGCGACGGATTCTAGAGGATCTGCTGCCGATTACCGGCCCCTCCGGCCCTGTGTTCCCCAACATGGCCAGGCGCTCTGACAAGTCACGCTATATCAGCGAAAACACGATCAACTCGGCTCTGCGCACACTGGGGTATGACACCAAAGAACAGATCACGGGCCACGGCTTTCGGGCCACTACTCGCACGATGATCCGCGAGTGTCTTGGTTGGGAGCCGGAGGTCATCGAACGCCACCTGGCGCACGTGTCGAAATTTGGCTCAAGCGGGCGTAACCTACGCCTACTTGACGTTCAACAGTAGCCTGAAACATCCCAGAAATGGTATATTGACATGAAGCCTTCCTCCATGAAGCCGCTCTTCTGGCTTGGCAGCAGCAAGAAAGACCTGTTGGCTCTGCCGGTGGCTGTACGAAAGTTCTTCGGCCATGCGCTCGACACCGCCCAGCGCGGTGAACAGCATGAAGCGGCGAAAGTGTTAAAGGGCTTTGGCAGTGCGGGCGTGCTGGAAATTGTCGAAGACGATACTGGCGGCACTTACCGGACTGTGTACACCGTGCGTTTCGCTGAAGCCATATTCGTACTGCACGTTTTTCAAAAGAAGAGCAAACGAGGTATCGAAACGCCCAAGCCAGATATGGACATCATTCGTCAGCGCATGAAGACCGCCGCAATCGTCGCACAGGGGTTGAAAAATGAGTAAACGCATCGTTGAAGGGATTGAGGTCGAGGCCAGTACGGGCAACGTATTCGCCGATCTGGGCCTACCCGATGCCGACAAACTACAGATCAAGTCTGGGCTGACCGTCGAAATTGCCAAAGCCATCCGCGAACGCGGACTGACGCAAGCCGAAGCGGCAAAGCGCATGGGTCTGACCCAGCCCAAGGTGTCGAGCTTGTTGCGCGGCGAGTTCTCGAACTTTTCCGAACGCAAGCTGATGGATTGCCTGAACCGCCTGGGCTACGACATTGAAATTCGTGTACGTGAAACGGCAGAGCCAATCGGCCACCTCGTGTTGACCCACGCCTGAGTCGATGGCCGAGACGTGGCCGCTGCAACGTGCCTGACACAGCCGCCAGCAGAGCCAGTATTCTTCACACAATGCATCAGCGGCCTATACCCAACCGGATCTTCGATCCACTCCAATGCGCAGGCGCTGGTCGATACGCAATCGCTGCTGGTGGTAGTACCCCATGCCACCCAGGCGGTCAACGACAAGGAACAGGTCGAATCGATGCTTGAGTGCGTGGCCCGCCTTGCCCGACAGCCTCCTGGGTGAACATCACGCATTGCAGATGGACTAAGGATATTCCTGACGCGTGTGCAACACGGCCATCACTTCAATATGATCAACCCGCACTTCATACACGATGATGTAATTCGGATGCGCCACGATTTCGCGGGTGCCAGATAAAGTGGACCCCAGAATCGAGACAGCGGTTTAAGCTGTAATCCGAGGAGGAAAACAGCGTGACAGAGGTCAGGAAACGCAAGGTTCACAGCGCGGAATTCAAGGCCAAGGTGGGCATAGAGGCGG
>Ga0265293_10000198_pt1 | contig 148790 bp, 131 predicted proteins | sample Munlanlewell138R_FD_192505 | JGI IMG/M metagenome (GOLD analysis project Ga0265293, IMG submission 192505) | Leachate microbial communities from a municipal landfill in Southern Ontario, Canada - Leachate well 138R | ecosystem: Engineered > Solid waste > Landfill > Unclassified | place...
CTCGCGTCGTGCCTATGGCTTCAGGAATTTTGAGAATTACCGGCTGCGGGTCTTGGCCACGTGCGGCTGGGATGGTGTAATCAACAGGGTTTGATGAATGCCCGTCCCCCGTTTGCGGGGTAGAGCCGGATGGTGTAATCAACAGGGTTTGATGAATGCCCGTCCCCCGTTTGCGGGGTAGAGCCCCCGTTTGCGGGGTAGAGCCCGATATTCATTCTGGCGGAGATGGAGGGATTCGAACCCTCGATGCGGGTATAAGCCGCATGCTCCCTTAGCAGGGGAGTACCTTCAACCACTCGGCCACATCTCCAAATCAGGCCGACATTCTAGCACATCAATCCGCAGTCTCCGGACGGTCCTGGTCCAGCTCGAAGGCCTTGTGCAGGGCGCGTACTGCCAGTTCCATGTACTTGTCGTTGATGATGACCGAAGTCTTGATCTCGCTGGTGCTGATCATCTGGATATTGATGCCTTCCTCAGCCAGGGTGCGGAACATCAGGCTGGCCACGCCCACGTGGCTGCGCATGCCGATGCCGACGATGGACACCTTGCAGACCTTGTCATCGAAGATGGTGCTGCGCGCACCGACAGCGGGCCCGATCTGGGTTTCCAGCAGCTCATGCGTGCGCTCGGCATCGTTACGGTTGACGGTGAAGGAAAAGTCGGTCGTGCCGTCCACCGACTGGTTCTGCAGAATCATGTCCACATCGATGTTGGCGGCCGCAACCGGGCCCAGGATGGCATAGGCAACGCCGGGCGTGTCGGGCACACCCAGCAGGGTGAACTTGGCCTCGTCACGGCTGAAGGCGATGCCGGATACTACGGCGGCTTCCATTTGCAGATCTTCCTCGTAAGTAATCAGGGTGCCCGATACCTTCTCCTCCTCGATGGGGATCAGGGGGTCGGTCAGGGATGACAGCACACGCAGGGGAACGCGATACTTTCCGGCGAATTCAACGGCGCGTATCTGCAGGATCTTGGAACCCAGCGATGCGAGCTCCAGCATTTCCTCGAAGGAGATGACGCGCATGCGGCGGGCTTCGGGCACCACTCTGGGATCCGTTGTATATACACCGTCCACATCTGTGAAGATCAGGCATTCATCGGCGCCCAGGGCGGCGGCCACGGCCACAGCAGAAGTATCCGAACCGCCCCGCCCCAGCGTGGTGATGTGGCCATCCTCATCAACACCCTGGAATCCCGTGATGACGACCACGCGACCGGCATTCAGATCGGCGCGCACGCGCGCATCATCGATATTGCGGATACGGGCCTTGGTATGCGCGGAATCGGTGCGCACCGCCACCTGCCAGCCGGCGTAGCTGCGCGCCGGAACGCCCTGCTCCATGAGCGCCATGGCCAGCAGGGCGCTGCTGGCCTGCTCGCCCGTGGCGGCCAGCATGTCCTGCTCACGCGGATCGGGATGTCCGGAAATGTCGTGCGCCAGTGCCAGCAGGCGATTCGTCTCGCCCGCCATCGCGGAAGGCACCACCACAACCTGATGGCCGGCGGCATGCCATTTGGCCACGCGCTGCGCCACGTTCTGTATGCGCTCGACCGAGCCCATGGAGGTACCGCCATACTTCTGGACAATCAAAGACATGGTGTGAAGAGTTCCGGAAAATACGCTGGCCTGGTGCACTTCAGGCAACAAAAACAGGCCATTTTAACTATTTTTCCGACTGCGGGTGAGGCGGAGTTTGTGCCGTCTCGAGCAGCACGCGCCCGCGCCGGCAGACAATCCATACCCGGTCGTGACGCAGGCGCATGGCCCGATCGTGGCCCAGCGCGTGCAGCCTGCGCAACTGACGCATCAGCTCGTCCAGACGGGCCTGGGTGGGCGCGCGCTGGCCCTGGCGCGCCAGCCAGTAGCGCAGGACCTGCGCCTGGCGTGCGGGGCTGAGCTGACGCCACGCAGCCAGAGAAAAACTGCCATCGCCGGCATCAGGCGCCAGCTGTTCCAGATCGGCACTGGCCATTTCTTCGAGCAGCGAAGCGGTCTGGGCGGCCAGGCGGGCGTGCCGGCCCAGGATGCGCTGCCAGCCCGGCCAGCGCTCGTCGAGCGCGGGGGCCAGACGTTCTCGCACGGCGCTGCGCGTGTAGTCATGCTGCGTGTTGCTGGGATCGTGAACGGCCAGCCAGCCGCTGTCCATCTGAAAGCGCTGCAAAGCCTGCAGGATGTCCAGCCGGTCAACATCCAGCCATGGCCGCAGGCAGACGATGCCGTTGCGCGCGCTCACCGGTGCCATGGCGGCCAGGCCCGTCGGACCGCTGCCGCGCAGCAGGCGCAGCAATACCGTCTCGGCCTGATCGCCGCTATGGTGGGCCAGCAGCAGGTGATCCAGGCCCAGCGCGGCCATCATGGCATCCAGCGCGGCATAGCGGGCAGTGCGCGCCGCCGCCTCCAGACCCTTGCCGCTGTCCCTGTCCACACGCACGCGACGGCTGTGGCAGGGCAGGCCCAGGATGAGTCCGAGCTGGTGCACGCGCGTGCGCCAGGCATCGGCCGGCGCCTGCAACCCGTGATGAATGTGAAGAAGATGCGGCTTTTTTCCCTGCTCGTGCGCCAGCTGTGCAAGGCTGACGGCAAGCATGGCGGAATCGGGTCCGCCGCTCAGGGCAAGGGCCGTGCGATCAAGACAGGCACCGGCATCGGCCAGCGCATCGCGCAGCGGCCGCAGCAGGCGCTGCGCCCCCTCGCTCGCCCCAGTGTTCAACTGTTTTCCTGAAACTGCCCGTAGGCCAGCAGGCGCTGCAGGCGGCGCTCGAGCAGCGCGTCGGTTTCCATGGCGCCCACTTCGCGCAGGGCGTCCTCCAGGGCGCGCTCAAGCTGACGCGCCATGGTTTCCGGATCGCGATGCGCTGCGCCTACGGGCTCGTTCACGATGCGATCGACAAGTCCCATCTCCTTGAGCCGCGGCGCGGTGATGGCCAGGGCATCGGCGGCGGCCGGTGCCTTGTCGGCGCTGCGCCAGAGAATGGAGGCACAACCTTCGGGCGAGATGACGGCATAGGTGGAAAACTGCAGCATCATGACCACATCGCCCACGGCAATCGCCAGCGCGCCGCCGGAGCCGCCTTCACCGATGATGGTGGTGATGATGGGCACGCGCAGCTCGGCCATGGTATAGAGATTGCGCCCTATGGCCTCGGACTGGCCGCGCTCCTCGGCACCGATGCCGGGATAGGCGCCGGGGGTATCCACAAACGTGAAGACGGGCAGTGCGAATTTTTCCGCCATGCGCATCAGTCGCAGGGCCTTGCGATAGCCTTCGGGACGCGGCATGCCGAAGTTGCGCCAGGCACGCTCGCGCGTGTCGCGCCCCTTCTGGTGGCCGATGACCATGCAGGGGCGCCCCTGAAAGCGCGCCAGCCCGCCCACGATGGCCGGGTCGTCGGCATACATGCGGTCGCCATGCAGCTCGCGGAAGTCCGTGAAGATGGCCTGAATGTAATCCAGCGTGTACGGGCGCAGGGGATGGCGCGCCACCTGGGCCACCTGCCAGGGCGTCAGCTTGGCGTAGATGTTGCGCGCCAGCGTCTGATTCTTCTGCTGCAGCCGGTTGATCTCTTCCGAGATGTCCACGGCAGAATCCGTCTGTACATAACGCAGCTCCTCGATCTTGCCTTCCAGCTCGGCGAGTGCCTGTTCAAATTCCAGAAAGGGTTTACGCATGAGGTGTTTGTCCAAAGGGGCGATCTAGTAGCGGACCGAGGCCGGATCAAGGCTGCGCCACAGATGCCAGGCGGCCACGGTGCGCCAGGGCGACCATGCCTGGGCGACTTCCCGCGCCTCGAAACGGGACACCGGCTCACCGCTGAAGTAGTGTAGCGAAATTGCTTTCAGCAGACCTGCATCATCCAGTGGCAGGACATCGGGGCGCTGCAGATGAAAAATCAGGAACATCTCGGCCGTCCAGCGTCCGACACCGCGAATCTTGCCCAGCTGCACGATGGCCGCCTCATCATCCAGGGCCTGCCAGTCGGGCGGCTGCTGCGCCCACTCCCCGGTGAAGCGCCCGGCCAGGGCGCGGATGTAATCGGCCTTGCGCCGGGGCAGGCAATCAAGACCGGTGCGCGCATCCAGCGCCTGCACTGCCTCGGGGCCTGGATTCGGGTGGCCACAGGCCTGTTCGAAGCGCTGCCAGGCCTGTTCGGCCGAGCGCGTCGACAGCTGCTGGCTGATGATGATGCGCGCCAGGCTGGTGAAGGCCGGCACAGGCACGCCGAGCGAGGCGCCCGCATGCTGCGGCACCAGTCGGCGCAGGATGCGGTCGCGGCGCTGCAGATGGCGCACGGCCTCGGCCCAGTAGTGCGGCTGTCCGGACGCTGTCCCTGTCACGCCCCGCCCCGCCTCAGGCCCGACGCCATTGCGTACGGCCACCGGGTTTATCCTCCAGGATGATCCCCTGGCTGCGCAAGGTGTCGCGGATGCGGTCGGCCTCTGCAAAATCGCGCCTGTCCTTGGCGTCCTGGCGCTTCTGCAGCGCGACTTCGATCTGTTCGGGAGCAAGGCCGCTGCCATCCGACACTGACCGGGCGTCCTTCTGATAGCGCGTGGGCGAGCGCAGATAGACTGCAGGTTCCGTCTGCAACAGGCCGAGCACCCCGCCCAAGGCGTGCAACAAGCCGCTGGCTGCGCCATCCTGATCGCGGTTGGCGCGCTGGGCCAGCTCGAACAGCACGGCCACGGCACCGGCTGTATTGAAGTCATCATCCATCGCCGCACGGAAGGCACGCGCATCGGCCTGCTCCCAGTCGATATCCACCGGCTGCGGCGGCACATTGTGCAGGGTCTGGTAGAGCCGATCCAGCGCATTCTGCGCATCGAACAGATTGTCGGGTGCGTAATTCTGCGGGCTGCGGTAATGGTTGCGCACGATGAAGAAGCGCAGCATCTCCGCCTCGCGCGGGTTGGCCGTGTAATCGGCACGCTGCGGATCGATGCTCGCCGGATCGCCCACGGTTTCCCGTATGGTCATGAAGTTGCCCAGGGACTTGGACATCTTGTCATCGTCCACCATCAGCGGACCGCAGTGCATCCAGGTGTTTGCCATGCGGCCGCCGAAAGCGCCTTCGGACTGGGCGATCTCGTTCTCGTGATGGGGAAACTTGAGGTCGGGGCCGCCGCCATGGATGTCCAGCGGCAGACCCAGCAGGGCCCAACTCATGGCGGAGCATTCAATATGCCAGCCGGGCCGGCCGCGGCCGTAGTCGGACTCCCAGATGGACTCCTCGGGCTCATCGGGCTTGGCCGCCTTCCAGAGCACGAAATCCAGCGGATCGCGCTTGGCACTGCCCACCGCGACACGCTCGCCGGCGCGCAGGTCATCCAGACTCTTGCCCGAGAGCTTGCCGTATTCGGGAAAATTGCGCACGGCAAAGTTCACATCACCGTCATCGGCCTGATAGGCCAGATCCTTCTCCTCCAGGCGGCGGATGATCTCGAGCATCTGTGGCACATGGCCCGTGGCGCGCGGCTCGGCATCGGGCGCTTCGACGCCCAGCGCCCGCTCATCGGCGTGCATGGCATCGGTGAAGAAGCCGGTGACCTCGGAAAGCCGGCGCCCTTCCTGCACGGCACGGCGGATGATCTTGTCGTCGATATCGGTGATGTTGCGCACGTATTTCAGCTCATAGCCGCTGATACGCAGCCAGCGCGCCACGACATCGAAGCTGACGAGCATGCGGGCATGGCCCAGGTGACAGAAATCGTAGACTGTCATGCCGCAGACATACATGCGCACGCGGCCGGGTTCGACGGGGGCAAAGGGCTCTTTGCGACGGGAAAGGGTGTTATAAATGGCCAGCATGCGCTGCACTTGTCCTGATCAGGGGTGAACGGCGGACCTGATGTGGCCACCGGCGGTTCTACGTTAAACTGCTGGGAATTCCAGACAGGTTCCGTGCCTGTACGGGCGGTCAAACAGTATAGCAAGCCAGCATCCATGTCCTTGTTACGCATCATTCCACTTTCACTGCTTCTGGCGCTGCCGGCCGGCGCCCGGGCTCAAGTGCCGGCCGTCGCCAACGATTCGCCTTTTTACGAAGAGGCCCCGGCGGAAGGCGGCTGGAAGGCGCTGGCGAAAACGCTGGACCGGCTGGCGCCCAGTGTGGATACTCGCCTGCCCCTGACGCCTTCTCAGATTACCGACCGCATCGAAGCCATGCTGAACAGCGGCCAGACGGATCAGGCGCTGGAGGCCATCGCCCGGCGCCGGGCGCAGGTCGGCCAGTCGCAGCAGCCCGGTACGGATGTACAGCTGATGTTTCTTGAAGGTCGCGCGCTGGCGCAGGCCGGACGCCACACTGAGGCCATTGATCACTATCAGCACATGGTGCAGTACTACCCCGAGCTGCCGGAACCCTGGAACAATCTGGCATCGGAGTATGTGCAGCAGGGCCGGCTCGATCTGGCCGAACGCGCCCTGGAATCGGCACTGGCAAACAATCCGCAATACGCCACGGCACGGCTCAACCTGGGCATGGTCCAGTTGATGCGCGCCCGTGAAACCCTCAACCTGGCGGCGCAGCTGGGGGCACCCGGCGCCGACGCCCTTCTCGCGGCCACCACCCGCATCCTGCAACCCTGAATCCGACATGTCAGCTTTCACCCTCTTTCCGGGGCTGAGCGGCCTGCGCCATGCAATGCTGGCCGGCTGCCTGGCCAGCCTCATGGTCGTGCCGGCCACCGGCGCGCTCGCACAAACCCGATCCACCCCTCAACAAGGTAATTCCATGACTGCTTCTCCCCGCGTCCTGCTGCAGACCAGCCAGGGCAACATCACGCTTGAACTGGATGCCGAAAAAGCCCCGGTCACGGTCGAAAACTTCCTGACCTATGTGCGCGACGGCTTCTTCGACGGCACCATCTTTCACCGTGTCATCGACAACTTCATGATTCAGGGCGGCGGTTTCGATGCGGCCATGAAGCAGAAGCCCACGCGCGATGCCATCGAGAACGAAGCCAACAACGGGCTGAAGAACGACACCTACACGATTGCCATGGCACGCACGAATGATCCGCATTCCGCCACGGCGCAGTTCTTCATCAACGTGTCCGACAATGCCTTCCTGAATCACACCGCGCCCACGGCCAACGGCTGGGGCTATGCGGTCTTCGGCAAGGTGGTCGAAGGCATGGAGACGGTGGACAAGATCAAGACCGTCAAGACCGGCAACAAGGGCTTCCACCAGGATGTGCCCGTCGATAACATCGTCATCGAGCAGGCCAGCCTGCTTGATTGATCTGCCGGCGCCGGGAAGGCTCTGGCTGGCAGCCGATCTGCATCTGTCGGAACGGTCGCCCGGCACCAACCAGGCCTTCCTGCGGTTCCTGGAACAGGCGTCGCAGGATTGCGATGCCCTCTTTCTGGTGGGCGACATCTTCGACGCCTGGGTGGGTGATGACCTTGCCCTGCATGAACCGCCGCCATGGATGGTGCCGCTGCTTGCGGGCCTCCGAAGCTGCGCTGCCCGCTGCCGCCTCTATCTGGGCCGGGGCAACCGTGATTTCCTCATGGGCGAAGCACTCACCGATGCACTGGGCGCACATCTGCTGCCCGAACGGGTGCGCCTGCACACCGATGACGGCCCGGTATTGCTTTCGCACGGCGATGAATACTGCACCGCCGATCACGCCTATCAGCGCTTTCGTCGCCTGGTACGCACGCCCTGGGTGCAGAAGGCTTTCCTGTCTCTGGGCCGGCCTGCGCGCCTGGCCATCGCGCGCTGGGCACGCCGGCGCAGCCAGCGTGCGGGACGACACAAGCCTGCGCCCATCATGGATGTCCAGCCGGATGCCATCGTGGCCGCGCTGCGTGCCGCCGACTGCCGGCTGATGGTGCATGGCCATACACACCGGCCGGCGGAACACCTGCTGGACATCGATGGCCGGGTACACCGGCGCATCGTGCTGGACGACTGGGATCTGGATGATGCGCGCAAGCCGCGCGGCGGCTGGCTCGAAATCAGTGCCGACGGCGTACGCCGCCGTCAATCCAAAGACATTGCATCGGGCAGCTGAAAACGCTCGACGCGCACGCTGGCGATGCGCCGGCCTTCCAGCGCCGTGACGGTGAAGCGCAGACGGGTGTTCCCCTCAATGAGCTCGCAAACATCACCCGCCTCGGGCAGACTGTCAAAACGCTGCAGCAGATAACCGGCGAGCGTCGAAAACGGCGCATCGTCATCCACCAGTGCGTGGGTGTCCAGCAGCTGTTCCAGATGATGCAGGTCGGCCGCGCCGTCGACCTCCCACAGGCTGGGACCCACCGGAATGATGTCGGGCAGTTCGTCTTCATCGGGAAACTCGCCGGCGATAGCCTCGAGCACGTCGATGGGCGTGACCAGGCCCTCGACCGCCCCGAATTCGTCAGTGATGAGCACCTGCAGGCCTTTCGAGCGCTTCAGAGCCTTGATCAGCTCGAGCACGGGCATGCCTTCCTGCATGAAGACGGGCGGACGCAGGCGCGAGAGGCGGATACGGCCTTCGGTGATCAGATCGGAGATCATCTCCTTCGCCCGGCCGATACCGACGACGTCGTCGAGCGAACCGCGGCAGACCGGAAAGAAGCTGTGCGGCGTACTGCGGATCTTCTCCAGCAACGCGTGGGCCGGCGCCTCCAGATCCACCCAGGAAACCTCGGTGCGCGGTGTCATGACCGACTCGATGGCGCGTTCGCCCAGGGTGAGCACACCGCTGACCATGTAGCGCTCCTCCGCCTCGAAAACGGGATGGCTGTCCTGCAGCGGCGGAAACATATCGGGTGCCATGCCCGGATGCGCGGGATCGGGCTTGCCCAGCATGCGCATGATGGCGGCGGCCGTGCGCTCGCGCAGCGGCGAGCGCGCCTCGAGCAGGCGCCGATGGCGGCCGGCAATCTGGTTGACGCTTTCAATGAGCACGGAAAACGCAATGGCGCTGTACAGATAGCCCTTGGGCACGGCAAAGCCAAAGCCTTCGGCCACCAGGGAAAAGCCGATGGTCAGCAAAAACCCCAGGCACAGGATCACGACCGTGGGGTGGCCGCCCACAAAACGCGTGAGCGGCCCCGATGCCAGCAGCATCAGGCCCACGGCGATGGTGACGGCCAGCATCATGATGGACAGATGATCCACCATACCCACGGCGGTGATCACGGCATCCAGCGAAAACACCGCATCGAGGACGACAATCTGCGTGACGATGATGGCAAAGCCGGCATGCAGGCGCGCGCCCGAGGCCTGGACGACATGGCCTTCAACGCGATCATGCAGTTCCAGCGTGCCCTTGAGCAGCAGGAAGAAGCCGCCCACAATCAGGATGGCATCGCGCCCCGAGAAGGTGAATGGCCCCAGCTGCAGCCAGGGCGCCGTCAGCTGGATGAGCCAGGACATGATGCTGAGCAGTCCGAGGCGCATCAGCAGCGCCAGCGACAGCCCGATGACGCGTGCCCGGTCGCGCCGGGCAGGCGGAAGCTTGTCGACCAGGATGGCGATGAACACCAGGTTGTCCATGCCGAGCACGATCTCGAGCACGACCAGGGTGAGCAAGCCTGCCCAGGCGGACGGTTCCAGCACCCATTCCATGGCGTTGCCGAAGACCTGTGATCAGGTGTTGAGCCAGGCGAGCATGCGGGTAAACACCTTGGGCGTGGCGGCGATCACATTACCGCTGTCCATCCAGCCCTGCTCTCCTTCGAAATCGGCAATCAGGCCGCCCGACTCGAGCACCAGCAAGCCGCCGGCCGCCATGTCCCAGCGCTTGAGACCCAGGCCGCAGAAACCATCCAGGCGACCCGCAGCCACATAGGCCAGATCGAGCACGATGGAGCCGGCCCGACGCACGGAAGCGCTTTCACCCAGCATGCCCGCCACGGGCGAGCCGGCATCAAGCTCGCGCGAAGAGCGGCCGATATGCTCGCCCAGCAAAGCCTCGGAAAACCGCATCTGCCCCGAGACACGAATGCGCCGGTCGTTCAGAAAGGCGCCGGCACCGCGCGTGGCGGTGAAGAGCTCGTTGCGGTTTGGATCGAACACCACGGCCTGGCTGAGCTGGCCCCGGTGCAGCTGGGCAATGGAGATGCAATACACCGGATAGCCGTGGATGAAATTGGTGGTGCCATCGAGCGGATCGATGATCCACTGGTATTCCGAAGCGCGGGCGGATTCGCCTTCCCGCGCACGCAGCATGCCGGCTTCCTCGCACAGCAGGTCATGATCGGGATATGCCGTGCGCAACACGTCCACGATGGCCTCTTCGGCCGCCCTGTCCACATCCGTCACATAGTTGCGCGGCCCCTTGCGTGCCACCTGGAGGCGTTCGAGATCCAGGCTGGCGCGGTTGATGATGGTGCCGGCGCGACGAGCTGCCTTGACGGCGATGTTGAGCATGGGGTGCATGGCGTTCCGTAGTATAAAAGCGGGTGATGCCCTGAGAGCCAGGATCGCCCGGGGTTTGAACATCTGAAACCGCCATTTTAATGGAGAGTGCCCATTTCATCCCCGCCCTCCCCCGGATTCGACCGGGTCCGCTTCATCATGGTGGCTCCCAGCCACCCCGGCAATGTCGGCGCGGCCGCCCGCGCCATCAAGACCATGGGCTTTCGGAATCTGTGTGTCGTGGCGCCCCAGCGCCCCGACATGACGCGCGACGCCCAGGCCGAAGCCATGGCCAGCGGCGCGCAGGATGTGCTGCACGATGCACAGGAATTCGCGACGCTGGAGCAGGCTCTCGCCCCCGTCAGCTTCGCCCTCGCACTCACCGCCAGAGCGCGCGATCTGGGCCCGCCACCCATGGACATCCGTGAAGGGGCCCTGAGCTGCGGCGCGCATCTGGAAGAACACGCCCTGAACCAGGTGGGCATCGTGCTGGGCCCGGAGCGCGCCGGACTCGAGAACGCACATGTGGCGCTATGCCAGCGTGTATGCCACATTCCCGCCAACCCCGAATACAGTTCGCTCAACGTGGCCCAGGCCACCCAGCTCATCGCCTGGGAGCTGCGCTACACACTCGCGCAGCGTGCCGGCCTGCTCACACTGCCGGACACCCGGGCGGCACCCGACCCCGGGCGCCGGGTCGCCACCCAGGAAGACGTGCACGCCTTCCTGACGCATCTGGAGCAGGCGCTTGTGGCCACGGAGTTTCTCAATCCCGCGCAGCCCGGGCGCATCATGCTGCGCATGCACCACATATTCGAGCGCAGCCAGCTCAGCCATGACGAGGTGAAAATGTTACGGGGCGTATGCTCCGCGATGATGCGGGCAGCCGGCCGGCACGCGAAATGAGCACAGCGATTACACTATATTGTTACCACTGTCTTGTTACCATTATTGACGCGACTGCTCGCCGCTACCGCCCACTGCCCATCCCCCTCATGTTCAAACTCCTGCGCGAAGACATCTCCTGCATCCTGAAACGCGACCCCGCAGCCCGCAGCCGTCTTGAAGTCGTCACCTGCTACCCCGGGCTGCACGCCATCACCCTGCACCGTCTGGCCCATCGCCTGTGGCGCTGGCGGCTGCACTGGCCGGCACGCCTGGTTTCTCACCTGAGCCGCTTCCTGACCGGCATAGAAATCCATCCGGGTGCCCGGCTGGGCCGACGGGTCTTCATCGACCACGGCCTGGGCGTTGTCATCGGGGAAACGGCCGTCGTGGGCGATGACTGCACCATCTATCAGGGCGTGACGCTGGGCGGCACCCAGCTGTACAAGGGGGAGAAGCGTCACCCGACACTGGAGGATCACGTGGTGGTGGGTGCCGGTGCCCAGATCCTGGGCGGCTTCACCGTGGGTCGCCATGCCCGCATCGGCTCGAATGCGGTAGTGATACGGCCTGTGCCCGCCCACGCGACGGCGGTGGGCAATCCGGCACGCGTCGTGCAGAAGGGCACTGACAGCGCTTTCACGGCCTATGCCGTCGATGCCACGGCGGAAGACCCGCTGACCAATACCGTGCGCGAACTGGTGGAGCATGCGGCACGCCAGGAAGAGCGCATCAATCGCCTGAGCGAACTGCTCCAGGCGCAGGGCCGGCCTGTCGACAACCGGGCATCCGAGTAAAATGGGGGTGTTGAACCAACCCCGGGATGTTCTGCGACATGATTCCTTTCTCCGTCCTTGATCTTGCACCCATCGTTCAGGGCGGCACGCCGGCCGAGGCTTTTCGCAACACGCGGGACCTTGCACGCCATGTCGAGGACTGGGGTTATCACCGATTCTGGCTGGCAGAACACCACGGCATGCCCGGCATCGCCAGTGCGGCAACGGCGGTCCTCATCGGCCATGTGGCCGGCGGCACGCGTCGCATCCGCGTGGGGGCCGGCGGCATCATGCTGCCCAACCACTCGCCGCTGGTGATCGCAGAGCAGTTCGGCACGCTGGAATCCCTGTACCCGGGCCGCATCGATCTGGGCCTGGGACGGGCACCGGGCTCGGACACAATCACGGCGCGCGCCCTGCGGCGTAGCCTGGACACCAGCGCCGACGAATTTCCCCGTGACGTGCTGGAGCTCATGGACTACCTGTCGCTCAAGCCCCGTCAGAAGGTCCAGGCCGTGCCGGGGCGGGGGCTGCAAGTGCCGATCTGGGTGCTGGGCTCCAGCCTCTTTGGCGCCCAGCTGGCAGCCGCCCTGGGCCTGCCCTACGCCTTTGCCTCGCACTTTGCGCCCCAACAGATGATGCAGGCCATCGAGTTGTATCGAAACACTTTCCAGCCTTCGGCACAATGCACAAAGCCTTATGTCATGCTGGCGTACAACGTCTTTGCCGCAGACACCGATGCCGAAGCGCGGCTGCTGGCCAGCTCGGCGCAACAGGCTGTCGTCAACCTCAGAACGGGGCGGCCCGGCCAGTTGCCCCCGCCAGTGCCGGACTATCTCGAAAGCGCGGGGCCCGATGCCCGTGCCATCGTCCATCATGCGCTTGCCTGCAGTGCCGTCGGCGGCCCCGACACCGTGCGCCGCGAGCTGAGCGCCTTCATCGAGCGCACCAGGCCGGACGAGCTCATGATCAACGCCAATATCCACGATCACCTGGCCAGGCTGAAGGCGTATCGCATCGCTGCCGAAGCCGGTGCCGGCCTGGGCCTTTTCCGGGACTTCTCAAGACCAGACTCATGACTGCTGAAACCACGTTTGCCCAACGCCTGCACCTCGTACGGGAGCGCATCCGCACGGCCGCACTCGCTGCAGGACGCAATCCCGATGACATCACCCTGCTGCCCGTGAGCAAGACTTTCGGGGAAGCCGCCATCCGCGAAGCCATGGCCTGCGGCCTGACACGCTTCGGAGAGAACAAGGTGCAGGAAATCGTCGCCAAGCGCCCGCTGTTTGCCGACGAGGACGTGAGCTGGGTGATGATCGGCCATCTTCAATCGAACAAGGCGCGCGATGTGGCGCGCTACGCCAGCGAGATCCAGTCACTGGACCGGCTGTCGCTGGCCACCGCCCTGGAGCGCCGCCTGCAGGCCGAAGGCCGCAGTCTGGATGTGCTGGTGCAGCTGAAGACGTCGTCCGAGCCCAGCAAATACGGACTGGCACCCGAAGCGCTGCCCGCCTTCCTGCGCGAAGTGGCACACAATATGCCCAGCCTGCGCATCCGCGGCTTGATGACGCTGGCCATCAACGTCAGCAACGAAGACGCGGTGCGTGCCTGCTTTCGCACCCTGCGCGAATGGCGTGACCGCATGCGCGAGGAAGCCATCGACGGCGTGGAGATGGCGCGCCTGTCCATGGGCATGAGCGGCGACATGGAGCTGGCCATTGCCGAAGGCTCCACCGAAGTTCGTGTGGGCACAGCCCTCTTCGGCCGGCGCCCCTATCCCGACAGCTACTACTGGCCCGAAGGTCGCACGCTCGCCTGAGATCCAGCCGCCTGAGCTCCGGCCGCCTGGGCGAGCCACTGCTCCAGCGGCATGGGTCTGGCCAGAAAATACCCCTGGAGTGCATCACAACCGAGCGCGTACAGCAACTCCGCCTGTTCTGCACTCTCGACGCCCTCCGCCACGGTACTGAAACCCAGCTGCTGGGCAAGCTCGACGATGAGGCCGATCACGGCATCATGCTCGCCCGAACCACTGCCCAGGCCGCGTATCAGGCTTTGATCGATCTTCAACTCGTGAATCGGCAACCGTGTCAGGCAGGCCAGATTCGAATAACCCATGCCGAAGTCATCGATGGACAGCGCAATACCCAGGCACCGCAAGGCCTCAAGGCGGGCCATGGTGCCGGCATCATCCTCCAGCAGCACACCTTCGGTGATTTCGAAGATGAGACGACCCACAGCCTCGGGATACTGGTCGAGCACCGCGCGGACACGATCCACGAAATGCGACTCCCGCAGGACTTTCGGACTGATGTTGACGGATACCGGATAGGCATGACCGGCACGCTTGAGCTGCTCCAGGATATTGCAGGCGTGTACGATCGTGGTTTCAGTCAGATGGTGGATGAGCCCCGTTTCCTCGGCGATGGGAATGAAGAGACCCGGGGCGAGCAGCCCGCGTGCCGGATGCTCCCAGCGGCTGAGCAGCTCGGCCCCGAGCACACGGCCATCACGCGCCATCTGGGGTTGTATGACCATGAAGTAGGCGGACGAGCGCAGCGCCTGGGTCAGGTCAGCCTCCAGCCATCGGCGTTCCTCGAGCGCCTCCTGCAGCGCCCGTTCGTAGAAAACGATGCGATCTCCGCCCTGCTCGCGCGCGCGCTGCAAGGCCAGGGTGGCTTCATGAATCAGGGCATCCACATTGGGCTTGTCTGGCGAGATCAGCGTCAGGCCGAAACTGGCGGAAAGCAGGCTGGCCTGACCTTCGACCTGCACCAGCTCGCTGGACAGGCTCTGGCGCACACGCTCGGCACGCTGCATGGCTTCGCGTGCCCCCTCATCGATGGATGTGCCCACACCGGTCAGCAGAATCATGAACTCGTCGGCGCTGATGCGTGAAGCCGTATCCCCGGCACGGGTGTCGGCCACCAGGCGGCGCGCCACTTCGCGCAGCATGGCATCACCAAACGCATAGCCCCGCGTCTCGTTGATCTTTCGAAAGCCATCGATGTCCAGCACCAGCAATGCACTCATGACACCGCCGCGCCGCGCCGTGTCAAGCGCCTGCGACAGACGGCTGATCAGCATGCGCCGGTTGGGAAGATCAGTCAGCGCGTCGTAGAAAGTAAGCCGATGCGTCTGTGCATCGGCAGCGATCTTCTGGGTCACATCCGTCAGTATGGCTGCCAGCCCTTCCAGGCGGCCGTTGGCATTGCGCAAGGGCAGACGCATGGCAACAAAATGATGATCGACGCCTGTCAGCGGATGCCTGAGGCTTTCATGCTGGGTAGTGCGCTCGCCCAGCTCCAGCATGCGCCTGTCCCCCTGCTCCAGCACGAGCAGGTTGTGATTGTCGGCGCGCCAGGCCACATCCTGATGGATCAGCAGGCTTGCCGGCGAGCGCCCGTGAAAGGTTGCCAGCGCATTGTTTGCGTACAGGTAGTGCAGCTCGGCATCCTTGATGTAGATGGGCGCCCCCATCGAGCTCAGTATCGTCGTCAGGCGCCGTTCACTCGTTCGCAGGCGCCGGCGCTCGCTGCTGTAATCACGCCAGCCCAGACCGCCCAGAATCAGCAGCACCAGCAGTGCAAGCCCCAGAAAGAACGAGAGCCACATTGGCCAGGTGCGCCCGTCTACCGGTGCTTCAGACACCCGCCAGTTGCGCAGGATTTCGTAATACCGCGAGCCCGGGTCCGCCTGCCACTCCCGAAGATAATCATCAATGCGCGCCATGACGGCCGCATCCAGGCCGGGCGCACCGCCAATATAGGCATTCACCGGTTGCAGGATGATGGGTGTGGGCACCAGCTGATGGCGCGCCGCACCGAGCTCGCCGAACAGATGATTGAAGATGACCGTATCCGCCTGACCGGTTCGCACCAGCGCGAAGCCCTGCTCCGGTGTTTTCAGGGACAGCAGCTGCGACCGTATGCCCAGCGCGGGCAGCAACACCTTCAGGTAGTCCTCCTGGGCCGACCCTTCCAGGACCGCAATGCGACGCCCGTCAAGGTCTTGCAGCTCCAGCAGGTGATGACCGTCGCGTGCGTAGAACTGCGACCAGGTCTGAAGCACGGGTACACCATGAAACTGCAGCAGGCGCGAACGCTCTTCGGAATAGAAGACATTGGGCAGAAGGTCGAGCCGGCCGTCCTGCAGCCACCGCAGGCATTCGGCCCAGTGACAGCTGACGGGTTCGAGCGCCCAGCCCTCGTCGTCCGCAATGGCGGTCACCACCTCACCGAAGATGCCGCTCAGGCGGCCATCCTCGGTCAGCGAAATATCGGGCTTCTGCTCATAGACCCCCACCTTGAGCACCTGCATCGCCCGCGCCGGCTGCATACCGAGCAGGCAGCCGGCAAGCACCACCATCAACATCCGGACGCAGAGAAGAGACGCGGCGACGCGCATGGTCGGGCAGCCCTTAATTGTCGAACACGGGTCTCATTCTACGTGAAAGCCCGCACGCAACGCCTGGCCATACATCAAAGCCTACCTTAAACTGGGTTGGACCTCGGTGTTGATGAGGTCTTAATGCTTCAGGAGAGTCTCATGCAGTCAAAGACACACATTTGGCACAAGCGTTTGTGGCGTGCAGGCGCCGGCTTGCTGCTGGCGCTGGGTCTGGGTGCGAATGCGCATGCCGCCTTCCCGGATCGGGCAATTTCAATGGTCGTGCCCTATCCGCCCGGCGGCACCACGGACATCGCCGCGCGCACCATCGCGCACGCCATGGAAAAAGTCCTGGGCCAGGCCGTTGTCGTGGAAAACAGGCCGGGGGCCGGCGGAAATATCGGCATGGCCTATCTGGCCAAGGCCAGGCCCGATGGCTACACCATCGCCATGGGCACCATAGGTACGCAAAGCATCAACGAGTTCCTGTACCAGGACATGCACTTCGACCCGGGCAAGGACTTCGAGCCGCTGGCTATGGTTCTGACAACACCCAATGTCATCATCGTGCGCAATGATTCCGAAATCCACACCATGAAGGATCTGGTGGCTGCGGCCAAGGCGGCCAAGGTGGAGCTCAGCTACGCCACACCGGGCATTGGCTCTTCGGTACACCTCACGGGAGCCTACATCGAACAGTTTGCGGGCATCGACATGCTGCACGTGCCCTACAAGGGCGTTGCCGAGTCCATGCCCGGCCTGATCAGCGGACAGGTGGACATCCTGCTGGACAACCTGCCCAGCTCGCTGGCCCAGCTGCGTGACGGCAGCCGCGTACGCGCCATTGCCGTGACATCGGCGGAACGCTCGCCCGCCCTGCCCGACGTACCCGCCGTCGCTGAAGATGGTTCCGAGCCCATGGACGTGGTCGCCTGGTTTGCAACCTATGCGCCTGCAGGCATCCCCGCAGACGCCAGAGAGGCGCTCATCGACGCCAGCCGCAAGGCACTGGCCAGCCCCGAGGTGCAGGAGAGCTTCATCTCACTGGGTGCCGAGGCGGGTACGATATTCGGCGATGACCTGCGCGCCTTCGAAGCGAGCGAGCGCGAGCGCTGGAGCCAGCTGATCAAACAACGCGAGATTCCGATGCGCTGATCTTTGCCTGACGCAGTTGCATGCACCGGTGCGGAAGCTGATCGCCTCCGCACCGGCGTGCAGCACCTATTTCTTGCAATTCACAAAGCAACCCTTGAGCACCCACTCCGCATTCACGCTGCTCAACGGTGCAGCCGAATCATTGAAATAATCGATCATCCATTGCCGCACCTGATCGGCCGGCTTATTGGTGACCTGCAGGCCCAGATCCTGTAACTGCTTGCGTACCCCGGGATCATTGGTCGCCTCGAATGCGGCAGCCTGCAACTGACCGAGAATGGCCTCCGGTGTACCGGCCGGTGCAAAAAAGGCAATTTCGGAAGCTGCAATAACATCCAGCCCCATCTCCTTCAGAGTGGGAATTTCAGGGAAGTCGGTCCAGCGCGTCTCGCCGATCGAAACCAGAAAACGCAGCTTGCCGTCACGTACATAGGGTGTGATACCCGAAGGATGCTGCGATGCCACCTGGATGTCATTGGACAGCACCGCTGTAATCACCTCGGGACCCGACTTATAATTCACAATCTCATAGCTGCCGCCGGTCAATTCTCCCAGCCGCATTCCGGCCAGCAGGAAGGTCACGGACGTCGAACCATAGAACAGGCTTTCCTTCTTTGCGGCCTCGATGAGATCATCGATGGTCTGATACGGGCTGCCCGCATTCACCGCCAGACCAAACTGGTAGCCCACGACTGAACCAATCAAGGCCAGATCATCCAGGGTGAAAGTAATGGGTGACATATAAGGCGCCAAGGCTGTCGAGCTGGTCGGCAACATGCCAATGGTGTAGCCGTCAGCCTTCTGGCGTGCCACATAGCCCACGCCCAGCATGCCGCCGGCACCGGGTTTGTTTTCTACAACGATAGTCTGGCCGAGCTTCTCGGACATCTTCTGTGTGATGAGGCGGGCAGCCACGTCGGAAGCCCCGCCGGGACCATAAGGCACAACGAAACTGATGCTGCGCTCGGGGTAATCTGCTGCGACCGCCGCAGCGGCCGAGACGGCCATGGCACCCAGCGCCATCACGAATTTTCTGAAAACCATCATCATCTCCTCAATATGCAGGTATCACGAAGGGATATACGCTGTCAGCGGCGCAAATGCCTTTTCGTCTGTCATGACATCAATCAGCATGGTCGTCTCCGATGCCCGGGCTTGTTGCAGGGCGGGTGCAATCTCGTCAACGGTACGCACCGTCACCGCCTCGCAACCGCAGGCTCTGGCGATCAGCGTGTGATCGACATGGCTGAACTTCATCGCACCGGAATGGGTGCCGAACTTGAAAGTATCCGAGTGTTTGGAGTAACCCAGAATGCCGTTGTTGAGCACCAGCAGGACAACCTTTATGCCCATGCGCTTGACTGTTTCCAGCTCGGACCAGGCATGCGCAAACCCGCCGTCACCCACAACGCAATACACAGTCTGTCCGGGTGCAGCCAGCTTGGCACCCACCGCCATCGGAAAGCCCCAGCCCAGGCCGGACAAACCTCGTGGAGAAATGAAACGCTGGCCTGGAACACGGGCAGTGAGATAGTGAACAATCCAGAATGCTGAATAGCTGGAGTCGGCGACCACGATGTCATCCGCTTGCAGGACCTTGTCAAGCTCATGCATGAGCCGCTCCGGACGAATGGGGGCCAGATCCGACTCCAGCACCACAGCGGCCTCGGCAAGATACTGCTCGCGGCCCTGTGCAATGCGCGCTTCCACTGCGGGACGTGCGGCCGCCCTGACGGAAAGGTCCTGCGTCGACAGACGCTGCAGCAAGGCCTCCAATACTTCACGCGCATCGCCACACAGCCGCAAGGCTTCGTAGTTACGGCCGATATTGGCCGCGCTCACATCGATATGGATGACGTCGGCAGCTTCGGGAATCAGACGATAATCATCTGTGCCATTCTGGTTGGTGCGATTACCCACCAGAATCACGAGATCGGCATCAGTGACCAGCTCCCGCTGATAGCGCGTGGGGCTGAAGACGCCCATGGCCGAACCGACATAGCCAATGCTCAACGGATGGCTGTCGGCAACAACTCCCTTGCCGGACATGGTGGTGGCCACTGGCACATGTGCTTCCTGCTGAAGACGCGCGAGCACATCCTGTGCTCCGGACAGGTGCACGCCGCCGCCGGCGATCACGACGGGCGCCCGCGCCTGCGCAATCATCTCTGCTGCAGTGGCCAGAAGCGCCGCCTGCGGCAGGGCGCGATCCAGGGGGAACCGGCCCAGAGCGGCCACTCTGGGAGACTCGACGACCGCCTCATACAGCATGTCATCAGGCAGCATCAAGGCCACTGGTCCCGGGCGATCCGAGGCGGCAATGGCAAAGGCCATGTCGATATAGTCAACCACGCGTTCCGCACAATTGACGATGCGGGTCCATTTGGTGCATCCCTGGAACAGTTTCAGATGGTCGATTTCCTGGAAAGCTTCCTTGTCGGTCGTATTGCGCGGTACGTCCTTCACCAGAGCCACCAAGGGTATGGATGCCGTCATCGCTTCCTGCAAAGGCGCAACAAGCAGCGTAGCGGCCGGTCCATTCTGGGCGGCCACAACCGGAACCTTGCCTGAAAGACGTGCGTAGCCGTCTGCCATATATCCACCACAGTTCTCGGCCCGGTACATCACCTGGGTCATGCCCAGTTCCTCGCAGGCGAGCAGCAACAGGTTGGGGACACCCTGTCCAAAGATATGGCGCACACCATGACGGAGCAGGGCACGCGCAATGGCGTGTGCCGCGGTGTTCTGGCTCTGATACTTGAAGCCGACCTCTTCGAGGGGGCGTGTGGGCGTTGTTGAAGCGATGGATTTTTGCACGGCGTGTCTCACAGTCCTGAAAACAATCTGGCCGGTCCGGCCATATGATGGATTTCAGTATAGAAACACCATAACCACCTGTCTAATATATAATTTATCTAATAGCTATACACTTCTCAAATAGCTTGAAAGCCAAACCAACATGGATGCACACCGTCTGAAATGCTTTGTGGCTGTGGTTGAGGCAGGCAATCTTTCACGCGCGGCGGTACAGCTGCATATGACACAGCCACCGCTGAGCATACTGATTCGCAAGCTGGAGTCCGAGCTTAATGTGGACTTGTTCCATCGACGCCGAAACCGCCTGGTGCTGACCTCGGCAGGTGCCCTGTTCTACCAGCGCGCCCGTGAACTGCTGGCCTCCATGCAGGCAGTGAGGGACGAGCTGAAGCAGGCAAACGAGGGACTGCATGGGACGGTCACCATCGGCTGCGCCACGGCGGCCAGCCTGTTTGTCATTCCTGAAGTTGTTGCCCGCCTGCAGGACGAGGGGCGAAACATCGTTGTCAAGGTTCGGGAGGGGTCAACCTCCTACGTGGTGGAGCAACTGCACGCCCAGCAACTGGATCTGGGCATCTGCCGATCGGAATATACGGACACTGATCTCATGGCAGTTGCACTGCAGTCCGAACCGCTATTGCTCGCGGTGCCGCCTGGTCATCGACTGCTGGACCACCCCAAGCCCACGCTGCCCGATCTACGCAACGAGCGTTTTCTGATGCACTCCCCGCCCATCGGTGGCGGCATCTCCACCCTGCTCATTCAATCCTGCCAATCGCTGGGATTTTCACCGAATGTTGTCTACTGGGGCATAGAGACACTGCCTTTGCTGCTCATGGTACAGCGCGGGCTTGGCATTGCCTTCGTGCCGCAAAGTTTCGAGCAACTCGCTTTGCCGGGATTGCCCCGGCTGATCCGTATCGCCGAGCCGCAACTGGAAACCCGATTCACCCTGCTGACACAGAAAGACCGCCTGCAATCCGCTCTGGTGCGGCGATTCCTGGAAATCACACGCGATGTGGTGAATGGGTTGTAGCAAGCATCCTTGTCGCATTCCAGACAACAGGCTACGATGATCAGGTAGAACCCGCGAAGGAAAATGCCCATGTCCAACGATCAGGGGGGCCCGGCTGCAGTACCATCTGTCGCACTTGACGTCACACTGGACACCGCCCAGCGCGATTTGCTCGACACCCTGCTGGCATTGGCAAACCAGCCCTTCCCCGCCATGCCGCCCAGTGGCGCGGGGCCGGCCACCATCTATCAGCCACTTGTCGATATTCAGCAGGAGAGCACGAATGGCACTGTCAGAGCTTGCCATCCTGCCTGATATTCCCGACATCGCAACGCTGGTTCGGCAATACCATCGCAACGAACGAAACCCGCTGGATTTCGTCCAGACGCTCCTGCAGCGCATCGAAACCGCCAACACCCGTTTGCGGGCATATATCACAGTGTTCGAAGACGAAGCCCTGGAGCGGGCGCAGGCGGCCGGCGAACGCTATCGCCGTCAGGCAGCGCTTGGACCCCTTGACGGTATCCCACTGGCGATCAAGGATATCCTCCCCACAGTCAACGGCCCAACCACGGCGGGTAGCCGCATCCTTCAGGATTACCGACCCGGCTATGATGCCCCGATCGTGGGCCGTCTCAGACAGGCGGGCGCCATCATTCTGGGCAAGAACAACCTGCATGAGTATGCTTTCGGCGTTACCAGCGACAATCAGTGTTTCGGACGAGTGATCAATCCCGTCCATCCCGCCCTGCTGCCGGGCGGATCCAGCGGTGGCACGGCCGCAGCCGTTGCCGCCGGCCTGGCGGTGGCCGGCGTGGGTTCGGATACCGGCGGCTCGATCCGCATTCCGGCAGCCTGCTGCGAGTTGGTCGGCCTCAAACCCACCTACGGGCGCGTCGATGCGAGCACCGCCATACCCCAGGCCTGGTCGCTTGATCACCTGGGGCCCATCACGCGCAATGTGGCCGATGCGCGCCAGCTACTGTCGGTGCTGACCCTTACAGGTGCTTGCGATGCCGACATGTCGGCGAACCCCCGTGCGGACGAGCCCCTGCGCATTGGAGTTGACCCATCCGGACTGGCACTGTGCAGCCCGGCAGTGCGTGACGCCTTCGAGCGGGTGTTGACGCAGCTGCGCACGAACGGCCATCAGCTGAGCGAGTTCAGGCATCCCGATTGGCAGGCCGGCTTTCGCGCCTGGCTGGTCATCATGCTCAGCGAGTCCGCCAGCTACCACGCCGAAAACCTGCAATTGCGGGCGCGCGACATCGACGCGGGCGTTCTGCCCTTTCTGATCGCCGGCTCCCGGATCAGCGCCACGCACTATCTCGATGCGCAACGCTACCGACGCCTGTGGACCCGGGACTTGCATCAAAGAACGCAGGCATTCGATCTTGTCCTGAACCCGGCGTTTCCAAGTGCCGTGCCGCAGCAAGATACGCACGACATCCTCACGGGCCGGGGCCTGGAACCGGTGCGCAATGCCCTGGTCGAATTCCAGTGGCCGGCCAACCTCACCGGCTGGCCCTCCATAACCCTGCCCACGCCCTTGCGTGTCGCCGACGGGCCGTTCAGCATCATGCTGACTCACCCGGGTTGCGATGATTTTCTTTTGCTCGACATGGCAGAGCGCCTGGAACGGCAAACCCTGGCATTGCTCGCGTAAATCAATTGACAAGGCATTACATGACATCGACGCTGCTGCAAACGGAGCAACTATCCAAACGCTTTGGCGGTGTCAGCGCCGTCAACGACGTTTCGCTGACCTTCCAGGAAGGTCAGGTACACGTCATCATCGGACCAAACGGTGCGGGCAAGACGACTTTCTTCCACCTGCTGACCGGCTTCTACCCGGCGAGCGCCGGCTGCATTCTTTTCAAGGGAACAGATATCACAAGGCTGCCGCCCGCCGAAAGAGTGAAGCTGGGTATTGCCCGCTCCTACCAGCGCACCAACATCTTCGCCCACCTTTCGGTCAGGGAAAACCTGCGGCTGGCGGCAAGCCGCTCGTTTGGCAATCACTGGTCTCTGCGACCTGGAAACGTACCCTGCGAAGTGAGCCGGCTGGTGCAGGACACACTGGACCTCCTGGGCCTGACCGCCATCGCCTCCCAGGTAACCGACACACTGCCCTATGGCGTGCAGCGTCTGGTCGATATCGGCATTGCCATCTGCTGCCGGCCGCAGATCCTGCTGCTGGACGAACCCACGAGCGGGCTGTCAGCCAGTGAGCTGCACGAAACGGTAGGTGTGCTTAAAAGCATTCGCAACCGGTTCACCATCGTATTGATAGAACACAATATGGAGCTGGTCGTGGAACTGGCGGATATCATCAGCGTACTGAACTTCGGTGAACTGCTCGCCAATGGCTCACCGGAAGTCATCAGCGCCAATCAGGCCGTGCAGGAAGCCTATTTCGGCAAGCGGCGCCGTGCGGTGGCATGATGACGGGTCTGGTGATACAAGGTCTGCACGCCGCCTACGGTGAAAGCAGGATATTGCACGATGTCTCTCTCGCCGTCGCGCCGGCGACAGCCGTCACTCTGCTCGGCCGCAACGGCGCCGGCAAGACGACGACCCTGCGCTGTATCTGTGGCCTGCTGCGGCCGTCCGCCGGGCACATTGCATTCAACGGTTCAGAGCTGACGCGACTGCGACCCGATGAAATTGTCAGGAAGCACGGCGTTGTCGCCGTCACCGAGGACAGGGGCATATTCACACACCTGTCAGTGCGTGAAAACATGGAATTGGTCAAAGTGAGTGGCGCAGGATGGCCGCTGGAACGCATCCTGGATGAGTTTGGCCTGATTGCGCGGCTCATGGAGCGCCAGGGCGGTGCACTGTCCGGCGGCGAGCAGCAGCTTGTAGCCATCGCGCGCGCCCTCATGCTCGACCATCGTCTGCTTCTGCTCGACGAACCCTCGCAAGGCTTGGCGCCGGTCATGGTGGATCAGGTACTGGACGTCCTCAAACGCCTGCAGAAAACTGCGTTGTCGCTACTGATCGTTGAGCAGAAACTGGATATTGCGCTCGAGATCGCCAGCCGGGCGTACATACTCGAAAACGGCCGCATCGCACTTGAATCGGATACCGAATCATTGCTGGACAACCCCGATCTGCTCAAACGCCACCTTGGCGTGGGCAGCCATCCCCAACTCTGAACGACCATCTGGAGAACACGAAAATGTCCACCTTCACCAAGCGACGTTCCATCCTGAAAGCCACGGCAGCCATGGCAGGCGCCGGTGCCCTGCCCTTCATCGGCATGCCGGCTTTTGCCCAGCAGAATGAGGCCACCATACTGGGTATTATTCCCCTGACCGGCCCCTATGCCGCAGATGGGGAGCGCATTCAGCGCGGCCAGCAGATGGCACTGGAAGACTTCAACCGCGTGGCCGGCTCCAGGCTGAAGATCAACTACATCAGCCGCGACACGGCCGGCGACGTCGGCACGGCAATCCGCCGCATCGGCCAGGCGCACGAACGCGAAAAGCCGGTTGCCATCGCAGGTCCCTGGGCGGATGATGTGGCTGCAGCCGTATCCGAGTTCGCGCAGCGCGAGAAGATCGTACATGCTTTCAGCGGCGGTCCCCTGCCCTGCCACCGCTACAACTTCCAGTGGGCGCCCCCGTACTACGCGGGTGTTCGCGCATCCATGGAGGCCATGGTGCAACAGCATCCGGATGCCAAGCGCTGGTACCTGCTGACTTCCGATTATGCCTTTGGCTGGACGGTCGAAGAGCTGGAACGCAAGTTCGCGCCTGAACTGGGCATCGAGATCGTCGGTGCGCAACGCCACGTCCTGGGCGAAAAGGAATTCAGCCCCTACATGGGTGAAATTTCGGCAGCCGCACCGGATGTCATCGTATTCAACAACTTCGGACTCGACACAGCGCAGTCGCTGCGTACTGCATTTTCCTTCGGACTGACGCAGCAGGCGAAGATCCTTGTGCCCTGGGGCAGTGGTATCGAAGACTATCTGCGCCTGGATCCCGCCATCTCGCAGGGCATCATCATCGGGACGGCGTTCTACTACACCATCGACAACCCGATTGCCAAAAGCATGGCCGAGCGCTACATCGAGCGTTTCAACGAGCCCCCGGGCTATCCGGCAGGCAGCGGTTATGCAGTCATGCAAATGTTGCTTGCCGCACTGGCGGATCTGGATGACATTTCGCCGGCCAGCCTGGCGACGGCACTGGAAGGCTGGCATTCGGATGACACTCTGGTCGGCAGCATGACCATGGACGCCGACACCCACCAGGCGTTCCGGCCATTCTTTGTCACTCAGGGCAAGGCGCCCAACGAGATCGAGGGCAAGTTTGACCTGGCGCGTATCATCGCAACCAGTGACGGACGCGTGCCTGCCGGTGCGCTGGATTGCAAAGGCGTGGTCTAAGCGGTGACTCTGTTCCTCATCAAGCTGCTCAACGGTCTGACCAGCGGCGCACTGTATGCGCTGACTGCGTTTGGCCTGACTTTCATCCTGGGGATGCTGAACATCCCCAACTTCGCCCACGGCGCCCTGTTTGCAATTGGTGGCTATCTGGCCTACAGCATCGGCGCCGCAGCAGGCTCCTATTGGTGGGGCCTGCTTTCGGGCGCAACCATCACTGCGGTGCTGGGCGTGCTGCTGGAGCGCGGCATGCTCAGGCATCTCTACGGCTCGGGCCCGGATGATGAAAACTTCCTGCTCATGGCCCTGTTCGCCGTCGCCATCATGACCCAGGAAGTCATCATCATGATCTGGGGTGGCGCGGGCGCAAGCGCCCTGCCGCCTCCGGCACTGGCCGGCGCGGTCAAGCTCGGGCCCATCTTCTATCCGAAATTCAGAATCTTTATCTTCATCGCGACTGCCGTCATCGTGTTGCTGGCCTGGCTGCTCATCGAGCGCACACGCATCGGGGCGCTAATCCGCGCCGCCATCGAAAAACCCGAAGCCGTGCTTCTGCTGGGCATCGACATCCGCGTGCTGTTTGCACTGAGCTTTGCCCTGGGGGCATTCCTGACAGCACTGGCGGGTGCACTCAGCCTGCCCTTGCGCGGACTGCATCCCTTTGTAGGCATGGATATCCTGGTAGTGTCCTTCATCGTGGTAGTGGTCGGCGGCCTGGGCAATCTCTACGGTGCCATTTTCGCAGGCCTGCTCATCGGCATCCTGCAAGAATTCTCGACCTATATCGATTCGCTGGCTGCATGGCCGGCCAGTTATCTGGCCATGATGGCCGTCCTGCTGTTCCGACCGACCGGCCTATTCGGCAAACGGTGAAATGAGGGTTTGATCGATGTCCGGAAAAGTCCTTCTCAACTGTGCTGGCATATGCGTGTTCCTGGTGGTTCTGCCCTATGCAGTTCCGGCGTCGCTGGCTGTTGATATTCTCATCTACGCCATTGCCGCACTGGCTTTCAGCCTGATGCTGGGCCATGCGGGGATGCTCTCTTTCGGACAATCCGCCTTTCTGGCCATTGGCGCTTACATCACCGGCTTTCTGCTCAAGCATTACGAACTCAGCGCCATCCCCCTGCTCCTGCTAGCGGCCGTCGGCGGCGCGATGTCCGCCATGCTGGTGGCATTTCTGACTGCTCGCCTGAAAGACGTGTATTTCATCCTGATGACCCTGGCGTTTGCCCAGCTCGTCTACTTCGTGGCGATGAGCTGGCGCAGCGTGACCGGCGGGCCTTCGGGGCTGACGGGCTTCGAGCGGCCCGTATTGTCACTGGGCTTCATGGAAATCTCACTGGGCAGCAATAATCTCTACATTTTCTCGGCCTGCGTAATGCTGGTCATTTTCGGCATGTTCTACGCCCTCGTGCTCTCGCCCGTCGGGCTGGCCTTGCGCGGCATGAAAGACAATGCCGAACGCCTGCAGGCCGTGGGTTATCCGGTGGCGCGCTACCGCATCTTCGTCTTCACACTATCGGGCGCCATGACCGGCGTAGCCGGCGCGCTGTCCGCCTTCCAGTGGTTGCTGGTGCCCGTCAGCAAGGCGTCGATGAACGAATCCGCCAACATCGTCTTCATGTCCATACTGGGCGGTGTCAACGCACCACTGGGGCCGGTCGTTGGTGCCACCGTCTACATCTGGCTCAGCGACATTGTTTCAAGCTACTGGGCGCGATGGCCCCTGCTGTTCGGCGCCTTCATCATTTTCATCGTCTTCTTTATGCGCGGTGGCATCGCGCAGGGAGTGGCGGCCCTGCCACGGCTGTTTGCCAGGCGTTGATCGCATGCGCAAGGCAAAAGTGCAGCTCAGCGCAATGCCGACTCCGACATCATCCCAAGCGCGTATCTGAGCGAGCAGGCCAGCATTTCGCCATGTCCATATTGCGGCAATGCCTGATACGACAGATGCAGGCCATGGGATGCTGCTCCGGATATGATTTCCATGAGGATTGCCAAAGGGTCAACCACGGGCCGACCGGGGTACCTTGCTGCTTCCAGTGTGTACGGCGCGGGCCGCGCGCGCGGCCGCGTTCCGGTCAAAATGGCCAGCCGTTTGCCGGCCAGCAGGTTTTTATCGGCATCGCGCCAGTGATCGCGGATTTCGCCATGATGCCACCAGAGTGAGGGGTCACCCGCCACATAATGTCGGAACAGCTCTGGTTGCTTCATCAGGGCATAGATTACAAACAGACCGCCATAGGAATGCCCCCACAAGGTACTCCTGGAATCATCCACAGCTACCCGGCTGTGCACCAGCGGCATGATGCGGGTGACCAGCAGGTGCAAGAACTCATCGGCGCCGCCGCCGGCATGCCCCAGAACAACCGGGGCCGGTGCACCACTGCTCTTGCCGTGCAGCGGCGGCGTGTAGTCATAGGCGCGTGCAGCCGCATCGGTGCGTGTGGGCACGTCATGGCCAAGCGCCACCAGCACGGGCGCCGTGCCGTCCGCCAGTGACTCTAGATCCTGAGGCTTCAGGGTATCCATTGCCGCATTACCGTCCAGCATGTAAAGAGCAGCCAAGGGCTCGTGTGCCCGTGCCCGCCGGGGAATGGCGAGCTGGATACGATAATGCCGTTGGCCATCCCGCGAGTCCATATAATGGGTTTCAAACCGGTAGCTTTCCGAAGGCTGGTCGGCCACTGTGACGCCAACGGGATCGCTTCCCCTTCGCACGGGCATCTCGGCATCCTGTGCATATACGGGAAGCAACACAAGACTGCACAGAATGACGGACACCAGGCGCCCTCTGTTCGTGCCCATCAGAAGGAACTCGTCAATTGCACGAAGAATAGACGGCCGGGCTGATTGTAGGTATACGCGCCGGCACCGTGAATATAGTTCGGGGTGTTCAGATTGACCCCTATGGCGTTGCCACGGCGCTGGATCCGCTTGTCGAGCAGATTGTCGACACCTGCGGTCAGTCGCAGATGTTTGCCAAAGCTGTATTGTGTACTCAGCCCCAGCAGCGCATAAGGTGAGATCTCATCAGTGGCGCTGCCTGTCAGGCGCTGTCCATAATAATCGTATTTTGGCCCCTTCTGCCGACCATACAAGGTCACGCGCGCGCGCCAGGACCATTGCGGATTGACCTGCCAGTCCAGCGTGCTGTTGACGGTGTAGGTCGGTATGGTCGACAAGTGCTCGCCGGTTTCCTTGTTGCGTGATTCGATCATATAAGTCAGGTTCGTCGACCACCGCCAGCGCTCGCCCAGGGGCAGGCTGAGGTTGCCTTCCAGGCCCTGGACCACGGCGCGCCGGATGTTGCTCCACTGGAATACGTCGGTCGGATTGCCGTTGCTGTCGATGATCTGGCCCAGAGGTACCCTCCCAGCCTCCACTTTGTTGTGATAATCATTGTGGAAATAGGCCAGGCTCATCGCCATGCCGTCTGGTTCACGGTACTCGAAACCCAACTCCTTGTTGATGCTGGTCTCTGCCTTCAAGTCGGGATTGCCAACCAGAAAACAGCCCGAATCGCCGCCTGAGCCTGTATTTCCCCAACAGCCGTTACCCGCACTGTACAGGGTATAGCCGCCGTTGCTCTGATACAGGTTCGGCGCCTTGTACGCACGTGCAATCCCTGCCCGCAAGGTCCAACGATCACTTGCAAGATAAGACACATTCAGCGAGGGACTCCAGTTATTGCCATGGATGCTGTGACGGTCGAATCGCAAACCCGGCGTCACAATCCAGTCCTCGCCCACCATCATGTTGTTTTCCGCGAAGATCGAGTAGATGCTGGCATGCGCGCGCCGCTGGTAATCAAAGGGCACCACAGGCATTCGCGCACTGGGCCGGTTTCGGGCGGACAGGTCCGAGGCGCCATCCTCCAGCGACTGGCGCACCCACTCCACCCCGAGCGTGGCGATCTGGTCCACGCCTTTCCAGTCAAACTGATGGTTCACCTCCGAGTGCAGGGTCCAGGTGCGCAGATCGATGTCCCCAAAGCCGCCATCGGCCACATTGCGATTGTCGGGATCATTGAACGCGCCTTCGGTACCACCCGCCAGGCCTTCGAGCAGCCTGGCATTGCGGGTGCGCTCGTATTGCACAGTGCTCAGCGTCTGCGTGTCGGGTGTCCAGTCACCCCTGTGGGTCAGGGAATAGGCCTGGCGATAGATGCGGTTGGTTTCGCTGCCAAGCTGGCGCTTCACCATGTCATTGGTATTCGTGTTCTGGGTGTCGCCCACATAGATATTGCCGTCGCGCCCGGCACTGGCCTCCAGATCGATCCGGTGTCCGGCCACGGGTCGCCAGCTGAGCATCCCGGAAACGTCGCGCGTTCTGACGCCTTCCCGTCCGGCGGGAAAAGTCCCGGCATTGCCGCCGCCCCGCGCAGAAGCATGATTCTTGTTGATGTCATAGGCATCACCCTTGAATTTTGAGGCGCTGCCATTCAAGCGGAACCGCAGTTGTTCGGATACGGGCCCGGACAGGCTGAAGCTCATCCGTGACGTCGCCCCTTCATCCCCATGCGCAGGAAAATTCGTATAGGCGGATACCGAACCACGCAACTGATCACTGGGCTCCATGGTAACGATATTCACAACACCACCTGCAGCGCCATTGCCATAGCGCGCCGCCGCCGGACCGCGCAACACCTCGATGCGTTCAATCGTTTCCGGCGCCACCCAGTTCATATCGCCACGCGTATCACGCTCGCCACGCCACCCGAACCGTACGGCGTTGCGGGACGATACCGGCTTGCCGTCGATCAGGATCAAGGTATTTTCCGGACCCATGCCGCGAATATCGACCTGCCGCTGGTTGCCCCGCTGGCCGCTCGACGAGTTTCCTGTCAGATTGACGCCGGGCATGGTGCGTATGAGTTCGGAGACATCATTTGCAGGAGGCGACCGCTGCATGTCATTACGGGTGATGGTCGATGCGCCCAGGGTCTGCTTGAGCTCGAGCTCGGCTTTTACGAGCACCCTGTCCAGTTGTATGACCTCATCCTGGGAGAGAGCGGGAACCGGTGCGGCAAGGACGACAGCAGGGACGGCAGCAAGCAGGAACGGAGAAGGACGGCGGACACCGCCATTGGAGGGGAAAGGCATGACATATCCTCAAACATCAATACTCGTTGCAGGGTTGTTCTCGCGCATAGCATAACGAGAATGCGAATCAATATCAATATTAGAATGGGGAGCATTAGTAATTGAGGAACCAAATACCTGACTTTCCTCCCCTGACACTCTGATCGCGATCGAAAAACCAGGATCAGGACAAACCAGAAGGCTCGGGGTTTTTTCGCGGCACTGTTGTAAGCTGTCGAGGTTTACACGGGTTTGACGGCAGCACGCACGTTCGGGTTGCAAGCGAGAGCAAAATGGTACTGCAGGCAGTTGATCTCGATGACAAGTACAGCCTGACCAAAGGGCGTATCTTCATTACGGGTACGCAGGCGCTGATCCGCCTGCAGATGACACAGCATCTGCGTGACGCCAGGGCAGGCCTGAGCACGGCCGGCTATATCACCGGCTACCGCGGTTCTCCCCTGGGTGCTGTGGATGATCAGGCCGATCGTGCTGCGCCATTCCTGGAAAAGCACAACATCACCTTCCTGCCCGGCGTGAACGAGGATCTTGCGGCCACTGCAGTGTGGGGTACGCAGCAGGCCGAAGCCGCTGGCGAAGGCAAATACGACGGTGTGTTTGCGATGTGGTACGGCAAGGGGCCGGGGGTGGATCGCAGCGGTGATGCCTTTCGCCATGGCAATCTGGCCGGCTCCTCTCGCCACGGCGGTGTGCTCGTGCTCATGGGCGACGATCACACCTGCGAGTCCTCCACCACCTGCCACCAGAGCGAGTTTGCGATGGTTGATGCCATGATTCCCGTGCTCAGCCCGGCCGGCGTACAGGAAATCCTCGACTTCGGCGTGCTCGGCTGGGCGCTGTCGCGCTACAGCGGTTGCTGGGTCGGCATGAAGTGCGTCAAGGACACGGTGGAGGCCACGGCCTCCATCGATGTCGACATCGACCGCATCAGGATTGTGACGCCGCAGGATGTCCCCCTGCCGCCCGATGGTGTGAATCTGCGCCAGCCCGATACGCCGCACAATCAGGAGGCCCGCCTGCATCGTTACAAGCTCGGCGCGGCAAAGGCCTTTGCACGCGCCAATGCCATCGACCGCATGGTGATCGATGGCGACACACCGGTGCTGGGTGTGATCACTCACGGAAAGAGCTACCTGGACGTCCTGCAGGCGCTCGACGAGCTGCATCTGACCGAAGAAACCACCGCCGCCCTGGGCCTGCGCCTGTACAAGGCGGGCATGATCTGGCCGCTGGAGCCTGAAGGTGCCATCGCCTTCGCAAAGGGGCTGAAGAAGGTGATTGTCGTCGAGGAGAAGCGCAGCCTCATCGAGTTCCAGCTCAAGGATGTGCTCTACGGCAGCGGCAGCACACCCGCCATCGTCGGCAAGCACGATGAGAACGGCGATGTGCTGTTCCAGTCGGAAATGGCGCTGGATTCCAACCAGATCGCCATTGCCATCGGCGAGCGTCTGGTGGCACTGGGCCATGGCGATGTCGAGGCGGTGCGCAAGCGTGTCGAGGAAATACGCGCCTGGCAGAAGCCCAGGGGCGTGATCGATACGCTTTCACGCAACTTCTACTTCTGCAGCGGCTGCCCGCACAGCGCCTCCACCGTGGTGCCCGAAGGCAGCAAGGCCTATGCCGGCATCAGCTGCAGCTGGATGGTGCAGTCCATGGACCGCTCCACCACGGGCTATACCCAAATGGGGGCCGAAGGCATGTCCTGGGTGGGCGAGGCACCGTTTTCGCAACGTGCCCACATGTTCCAGAACATGGGTGACGGCACCTACTTCCATTCGGGCCTGCTCGCCATACGGGCGGCAGTTGCGGCGAAGACCAACATCACCTTCAAGATTCTCTACAACGATGCCGTGGCCCTGACGGGCGGCCAGCCCCACGACGGACCACTCGACGTGCCCACCGTCGCATGGCAGGTGCACGCCGAGGGCGTAAAACGCATCGTGGTGGTCACCGACGAGCCGGACAAGTATCCGTCCGGCATCAGCTGGCCCGACGGCCTGACCATCCATCACCGCGACGCCATAGACGCCATACAGAAGGAACTGCGCGAGATCGAAGGCACCACCATCCTCATCTACGACCAGACCTGCGCGGCGGAAAAGCGCCGACGCCGCAGACGCGGCATCCTGCCCGATCCCGGCAAGCGCGTGCTGATCAACGATCTGGTGTGCGAGGGCTGCGGTGATTGCGGCGTGAAGTCGAACTGCGTGTCCGTTCAGCCACTGGAAACCGAACTGGGCCGCAAGCGCATGATCGACCAGTCCTCGTGCAACATGGACTTCTCCTGCGTCAAGGGCTTCTGTCCCAGCTTCGTCACGGTCGTGGGCGGTTCGCTGCGCAAGCCGCAGCCCGGACAACAGCAGGACACCCATGGCGATCCCTTCCCGGCCCTGCCGGAGCCACAGCGGCCATCGCTGGAGGCAGGCGCATACGGCATTGTCGTGGCGGGCATGGGAGGCACCGGCGTGGTCACCATCAGCGCCATCCTGGGCATGGCCGCCCACCTGGAAGGCCTGGGTTGCGGCCTGCTCGACATGGCGGGGCTGTCGCAGAAAGGCGGCTCGGTCTGGAGCCACCTGCGCCTGGGAAAGTCGCCCGAAGCCGTCAAGACGATACGCATCGCTCCCGGCGGTGCCGATCTGGTGCTGGGCTGTGACATGATGGTGGCCGGCAACTCGAAGACGCTTGCACTGACGCGCATGGGCAAGACGCATATGGTGGTGAACACGGCGGAAACCATGCCGGGCGATTTCACGCGCAATGCCGATCTGCGCTTTCCCTCGCGCAGCCTGCGCAGGAACATCCACGACACGGTGGGCGAGGAGCACACCGCGTTCATCGACGCCAACCGCATCGCCGTCACCCTGCTGGGCGACAGCATCGCCGCCAACATGTTCATGCTCGGCTTCGCCTGGCAGCGCGGCTTGATCCCGCTGTCGGCCCAGGCCGTGGAGAAGGCCATAGAGATCAATGGTGTGGCCGTTCAGATGAATCGCGACGCGTTCAACTGGGGACGGCGCACCGCCGTCGATCGCGCCGCGGTTGACGACGTGCTGGCGGCCAACAGCAAGCTGACGGAAAGCAGGGTGCCCCCGGCGCCCATGGAAAGCCTGGACGAACGCATCGCCTGGCGGCGCAACTTCCTTGTCGACTATCAGAACGAGAAGTATGCCCAGCGCTATGAGACGCTGGTCAACACGGTGCGGGCCTTCGAGCGGCGTCACTTCGCCGACGGGACGGCGCTGAGCGAAGCCGTGGCGCGCTACGCCTTCAAGCTGATGGCGATCAAGGATGAATACGAGGTGGCGCGTCTGCATGCGAACAGCGGCTTCCTCGAGCAGGTGAACGAGCAGTTCGAAGGTGACTACACGCTGGTATTCCATCTGGCACCCCCGCTGCTGGCCAGGCCCGATCCCGCCACCGGCGAACCGGTAAAGCGCGAGTTCGGCCCCTGGATACTGCCCGTGTTCAGGGCGCTGGCGCGGCTGAAGGTCCTGCGTGGCACGCCGCTGGACCTCTTCGGCCATACGGCGGAACGGCGCCGCGACCGCGCCCTGATCCGCGAGTACGAGACAATGATTGCGACGGTGCTCGAAGCGCTGGAAGGCACGCGCGATGCGAACACCTGGCAGACTGCGGTCGAACTGGCATCCATACCCGAACAGATCCGCGGCTACGGTCACATCCGCACCACGAATATGGCGCAGGCGCGCCGGCAACAGGAAGCGCTGCTGGCACGCCTGCAGCACGGCGAGACACCGCGCAAAAAAGCAGCCTGAAGGAGGCAGGAGAAAGCAATGAATTTCGAATTATCCGACACGCTGCGCGAACTGCAGCAGAAAACGCGGGACTTCATCCGCGACGAGATCATCCCCATGGAGGATGACCCCAGACACGACAGCCATGGCCCGCACGAGTCGCTGCGAAACGACCTGGTGGCCAAAGCGCGCAAGGCGGGCCTGCTGACGCCCCACGCCTCGCGCGAGATGGGCGGCCTTGGGCTGACACATATCGAGAAAGCCATCGTCTTCGAGGAGGCGGGCTATTCCTGGCTGGGCCCGACCGCGCTGAACATCCATGCACCCGATGAAGGCAACATCCATCTTATGGAGGAAGTGGCCACCGAGGCGCAGAAGGAACGCTGGCTGCGCCCGCAGGTGGAAGGCCACACGCGCTCCTGCTTCGCCATGACCGAGCCCGCCCCCGGCGCCGGCGCCGACCCCAACCAGCTGCGCACCACTGCGGTGCGCGACGGCAAGGGCTACCGCATCAACGGGCGCAAATGGTTCATCACGGGCGCCGACGGCGCCACCTACACCATCATCATGGCGCGCACGGAAGACGATAACGCCACGATGTTCCTGGCCGATATGGATCAGCCCGGCATCCGCCTGGTGCGCAACATAGATGCCATGGACAGCTGCTTCACCGGTAGCCACGGCGTGCTCGAGTTCGACAACCTCTATGTCCCGGAAGAGGACATCCTGGGGGAATACGGCAAGGGCTTCAGATACGCCCAGGTGCGCCTGGCCCCCGCGCGGCTGACGCACTGCATGCGCTGGCTGGGCCAGGCACGCCGCGCCAATGACATCGCGGTGGAGTACGCCGGCCGACGCCACGCTTTCGGCAAGCCGCTGGCAGAACACGAAGGCGTGGGCTTCAAGCTGGCCGACAACGACATCGACCTGCAGACGGCCCGGCTGCATATCTGGCACACCGCATGGCTGCTGGATCAGGGCGAGCGCTGCAACTTCGAATCCAGCCGCGCCAAGGTCGTCTGCTCCGAAGCGCAATGGCGCGTGGTGGATCGCTGTGTGCAGGTGCTGGGCGGTCAGGGCGTCACGGCCGAGACCCAGGTCATGCGCATCTTCATGGACCTGCGTGCCTTCCGCATCTACGACGGCCCCAGTGAGGTGCATCGCTGGAGCATGGCGAGCAAGATCGTGCATGCGGCCAGAAAGGCGCGGGAGGTGCAGGCCGGGGCACAGGACAGCCAGGGACCGGCATGAGCGGGCAGCCCTCGTCCTTCCCGTCCGAATCCGACCTGCAGCGTCTTGCCGGATACCTGGATGCGCAGGGCCTGAACGACGGCGGCGCCATCGCTCTGGTGCCCCTGTCGGGCGGTCAGTCCAACCCGACGTTCCGCCTGATCTGTGCCGAGCGCGAATACGTGCTGCGCAAGAAGCCCGAAGGCGTACTGCTGCCCGGTGCCCACGCGGTCGATCGCGAGTTCCGCGTAATGCACGCACTGCAGGACACCCATGTTCCGGTGCCCCGGGTCTTCAGCTACTGCGACGATGACCGTGTGATCGGCACGCCGTTCTACGTGATGGAATGGCTGCAGGGGCGTGTCTTCGTCGACCAGTCACTGCCGGGGATGAGCCCGGACGAGCGCGGGCGTATCTATGCCGATATGAACCGTGTCATTGCGGCGCTTCATGCCGTGCTTCCCGAGGCCGTGGGGTTGGGTGATTTTGGCCGGCCGGGCAATTACTTCGCACGCCAGATCTCGCGCTGGTCACGCCAGGCCAGGGAATCGACCCTGCCGATGAGCGCGGCAATGGACAGCCTCATCGAATGGCTGCCCGAGCACGTGCCGCCCGGCGACGAGACCACCATCGTGCATGGCGACTTCCGGCTGGACAACCTGATCATCCATCCGCGCGAGCCGCGCGTGATCGGCCTGATCGACTGGGAGCTTTCTACGCTGGGTCACCCGCTTGCGGATTTTGCCTATCACTGCATGAGCTGGCGCATTCCGGCCAGCCTGTGGCGCGGCATCGGCGGGCTCGATCTGACCGCGCTAGGCATCCCCCCGGAGGCTGAATATATCGACGCCTACGCCCGGGCAACCGGCCGCGACCCGCGGGCGCACTGGGAATTCTACATGGCCTACAACCTGTTTCGCATTGCCGCCATCCTGCGCGGCATCGGCCAGCGTGCGCTCGACGGTACGGCAGAGGGTGCCGATGCCGTCGAGATGGCGGCCAGGGCGGATCCGCTGGCGCAGATCGGCTGGGAATGTGCGCAGCGCTACGGCTGAGCCATGCCTGGCTGCCGTTGCCGGCAAAGCCATCCTTCAGGGCGTAATGGATCAGATGCCTCCCTTCTTTACGGCGCGCCTAGCGTTCCCGCTGCCTGCTCGAGCCCGCCCAGGATGGCATCGAGAACGCGTGGCGAGAAGCCCTGCGGCAAGTCAGCCTGTACTTCAGCAATGGCCGCCGGCGTTCTGGCAAGGATTTCTTCGATGATCGGCTCCACAGTCGAGGCGTAGCCGACCTTCTGCGCCGTACTGTTGAAGTGCCTGCGCTGGATGCCTTGCATCTCATAGTGCCGATTCTTCCCAAGCAAGGCCATCGCCAATGTGACGCGATAAGGTGACCACTGGTTGGGACCGTCGCCCAACACCGGATAGACCGACATGACGTCATACAGCGGAGTCAGCTGAAAACGTCCACGCGGCAGAAGATGGATACCAAAATTCTTGGCGTGACCGTCGGGCGCCCGCAGCAACCAGAACAGCACTTGCGCTGCCATCAGCGTCTTCATGTCGCTCTCGGCATTCACCGATTGTCGCAGCGTACCAAACAGGGCCTTGAGTCCCGGGCCTCCACCAGCCTCGTACTTGCGCAATGGCGAGCAACCCTCGGCCTGACAGAAGTCTTCCTGGGGCAGACGCATGAGCCAACGACCATCGGGTGCGGCGCGCCGGTCGAAACGTTCCACTACCAGCACACGGTGTCCACCAAACGTCGCAATACGGGCGTCGGCAACGCTCAGACCATAAGCCTTAAGCAGCCGCAAACACAGCCATTCGTTATCAACAGACGTGCTGAAGTCCGCCCGCCGCCCGCCCATCAGACCAAGCGGAAGCTTGAAGATATGGCTCGTTGGCGTGGCGCCGCGCGGCGCGAGCCATTGCCCATCCCACCACAGGAAGGCCGTTTTCTCTTGCGCACCAGCCAGTGAGATCCGAAAATCCATATCCGGATCCCGGCCTGCAGCGAAGGCCCGTGGCGAAACAATTTCTATCAGGTGCCGCTCGATATCCTCCTCGGACAGAGGCACGCCCTCGATTCGATCGAAACCGGTGGGCACCTCGTCATCACCCAGGATCTGGACAGCTCCCACGCAATCGCGCCCGATGGCTTTCAGCAAATCGAACGGCTCGATTGAACCCGTCCCGAACCGCTCAGCCGCGCGCCGACGGATCGCATCACTGTCGGGAAGCAAGTTATCGAAATAATTGGCAACCTGCTCCCCCTTGACCGGCAGGTTCTGCAGATTGAACGGCAATGACAATGACAGCGGTCGACCAACGTCAGCCCTCACCCAGTCTGGGTCATAGTGCAACTCCATCTCGCCGCGAGCGGGAATCGTCCATCTTCCAACGCGGACACCGTTGGTCCAGATGGACAGGCTGCGACTGCGCGAACGGCGCCCCATGTCACCAATCCGTGGCCGGCGACGACCCTATGGCACTGTTCCGAGTCCCAACGCTCAGTTCCAGCCCGAGCGCGGCACACCATGCCAGGAGCTGCTCCACACTCAGATCATGCGCGTTGAGCTCCAGATAGGACACGCGCGACTGGCTCAGACCAATACGGCTGGCCAGCACTGATTGGGTCAGCCCTTGAGCCTTGCGCGCGGCCTGCAGCATTGCTCCCAGTTGGCCGGCGGTGACCAGAGGATATGATAGAGATGTCATGATAAATAGTTGCAACTCAGGTAAATGCAATATACTTGAAATGCAACTATATGTCGATTAGTTGAAAATCAGCTAAAAAATTCACTGATGCACTCGAGTGACCAGCTGGGGTGAGGCAAATGGGTACCGGTGTATTTGTGGGGGCAAAACGCCACCCTGATGCCCCATCAGGTGGCTAGAATCGTCGGAATTGAATAAATTCGGTTCGACTAGGTGTCGTTTCAATTCGCAGAACCTACGCAAGACACGACTGCGCTCCAGCCAGCGCGAATTTCCTAATCAGTTAGTTTCAATCCACGCGCCTTCAATCCACGCGCCCGCACGGGGCGCGACATGATGGACGCGGAACGAGTTGAATGGGTATTCCGATTGATCGCGATCGACATGTGCGGGGACGACACCGTACAGTCACAGACGATGCACACAGATTGTGAGCTATTGCTGTCGGCCAGGAGCGGACGTCTACGAATCCTCGAATCTATTCTATGCCCCCGACTAATCTCCGACGTGATCGGCCTTCGCTGCAAGGGACTTCGATAGTGGTATCAGTAGAAATTGGGCTTTGCACGTGATCATGTTCTATTTGCGCATGTACGCGTTCATTTGCTACAATTCGAGATATGAATCACTTATCCTGGAGAGGCAATGAAAACCTTGGGGTATTGGAACAACAAAGGCGGCACGGGCAAAACCAGCCTAGCTTTTCAAAGTATCTGCGCTTTCGCGGCACAAAACCCAGACAGTCGAATTCTGGTAATTGACATGTGCCCGCAAGCAAATCTGAGTGAGCTATTTCTCGGGGGGCAGGAAAACGGCGGCGGTGCCAACTTGTTGGCGTTGCACGGCGAGGTCGGTCGGCGATCGATCGGCGGATACTTTCAGTCGCGGTTGCCCAAGCCATACGACAGTACGGGGGTGATGCCGCACAGTTACATTTCGAAGCCCAGCGTGTTTAACGTCACCATTCCCGATAACATCCACCTTCTGGCCGGTGATCCGCTGCTCGAACTCCAGGCGAATGCCGTGTCGACACTCGCCAACAACCAGATCCCTGGCACGAATAGCTGGATGGCGGTGTCAGGATGGCTGATTGACATCCTCAATGTTTGTGACGATAAATTCGACTTTTCGTTCATCGACATGAATCCCAGCTTCTCGATGTATACGCAGATTGCGCTAGCGGCGTGCCAGCGACTGGTGTTGCCCGTCACCGCAGATGACTCGTCTCGACGCGGCATCCAGAACGCGATGAGTCTGCTATTTGGTCTGAAGTTGCCGTCTGAGGTGTACGCCCAGCATAACTTCAACTCGCGCATGGTCGAGGCAGATATGGCGGTGCCACAGATTCATCTTGTGGTAAAAAACCGGCTGACCCAGTATATCAACACTGCAACCAGCTATCGGGCAGTGCTATCAGGGATCACTGATGATCTTAGGGGCATCGTAAAGGATAGCCCCGAGCACTTCACATTCCAGGACGTCACCGACGGAATGATTGAGGTGAAGGACTTTCAGACCGCCGGGGTCGTCGCTTTCGCGCGTGGCACGCCTTTTGTTTCCATGCGAGCCGGCAACCTAAGTGTTGCGGGGCAACGTGTGCGTGTGAATAGTGACCAACTCGAGCAGAACACTGACATCAGCAACGCGGTGGCTCAGCGTCTCTGGAACTAAGAACTGCAATCAATTCCGGGATGCCGTGTCTCTACGATGCGTCTCCCCGGTCGCGCATACCCACTCGCCGCCGCTTAGTCGGAAATGCGCCGACCGTCCGGTTTGGGTCGGTTTTGGCCCTCAGATTTTGGGATCGCGGCAGGGACACCGGTTACGCGACGCCCCTGATCTCGACAGTTTGACAATCCTCGGGCTCGAAACTGTTTTCTCCAAGCATACAGGGTCACGGTGCTGATTCCGGTCTCGCGGCTGATCTCGGCTACGCTCTGATTGTTTGGCGGCGTCATCTTGCGGGCCACCTGCTCTTTGGTTTCGCGACTATAGGACGCCGTGGTCTCTTTCCAACCGCCCCCTCATGGGTTATGGACTTCAAATCAAACCAACGGACATCTACTATGACAGAGGGGGCTTCTGCGGCCATCTGGATCAGATGATCGCTTCGAACCATCCCCTGAGGATGCTTGAAGCGCATATGTAATGACCCAGCTGAATCTTCAAAAGTTGCTAACGCAAACAGGATTGCGGTCTCGTCCCCAGCCCAACATATAGCGTTCCTTCCCGCACCATCCCCCACCCAGCTAAAATGGCTCAGAACCCCCTCCCCGCACACTGCGGCGCCATTCCTGACCTGCTGACCTGTCGATGACCCAAACAGACCTCTCCCAGCACACCCCCATGATGCAGCAATACCACCGCCTCAAGGCCGAGGCAACGGAGCATCTGCTGCTATATCGCATGGGTGATTTCTACGAGCTTTTCTACGAGGATGCACGTCGCGGGGCGCGGCTGCTGGATCTCACGCTGACCCAGCGCGGCCAGTCGGCGGGCGAGCCCATTCCCATGGCGGGGGTGCCGGTGCAGGCGCTGGAAGGCTATCTGGCGCGCCTGGTGGCGCTGGGAGAATCCGTGGCCATCTGCGAACAGATCGGCGACCCCGGCCAGGGCAAGGGGCCGGTGGAGCGGCGCATCGTGCGCGTATTGACGCCGGGCACGCTCACGGATGAAGCCCTGCTGCCGAGCAAGGCCGACCGCCTGATCGCGGCGCTCTGGATGCCGGGCACACGGCGCGGGGGCCAGCCCGGGCTGGCCTGGATGAATCTTGCCAACGGCGAGTTCCTGCTGGCGGAGTGCCCGCCCGCCCTGCTCGATGCCGAGCTGCACCGCATACAGCCCGCCGAGCTCATTGTGGCCGAGGCGACGCCCGCGCCCGCGCTCGATGGCAGCACCTTCAGCCCCATCCCTGAATGGCATTTCGACCTGGCCGCCAGCCGGGAACGCCTGCAGGCACACTTCAATGTGGACAGCCTGGCCGGGTTCGGCGTTGCCGACATGAGCTCAGCCCTGCGCGCGGCCGGCGCCCTGATGCATTATGTACAGGCCACCCAGTCGCAGGCGCTGGTACACATTCAGCCGCCGCGGGCCAGCCTGGCAGGCGACCATGTCATCCTGGATGCCGTCACCCGGCGCAACCTGGAGCTCACCCAGACCCTGTCGGGCGAGGATGCGCCCACCCTCTTTTCCACCCTGGATCACTGCGCCACGCCCATGGGCAGCCGGCTGCTGCGCCGGTGGCTGCATCATCCCTTGCGCGAACATGCCGTGCCCCAGGCGCGTCAGGATGCCATCGCACGTCTGTTGGCCGCAGACGAAGCGGCGCTGGCCGGGCGCGAGAGCCTGGACGTCCTGCAGACGATGCTGCGCCGGCTACCCGATCTGGAGCGCATCGCCACGCGTGTCGCACTGCAAAGCGTACGCCCGCGCGAGCTTGCCAGCCTGCGTGAAGGCCTGGCCCTGCTGCCCGACCTGCATACCCTGATGGCGCCGCTGCTGGATGATGCCCATCTGGCCGGCCTGTGCGCCGAACTGCTGCCTGACCCGGCGCTGGCCCGGCTTCTTACAGATGCCATTGCGGACGAACCCGCCGCCCTGCTGCGCGACGGCGGCGTCATCGCCACCGGCCATGACGAAGAACTGGACAGCCTGCGCCGGCTGTCACAGGACAGCGGCCAATGTCTGGCAGAACTCGAGGCGCGCGAGCGCGAGCGTACCGGCATCACCAACCTGCGGGTAGAGTACAACCGCGTCCATGGCTTCTACATCGAAGTCGCACGCAGCCAGGCCGACAAGGTGGGCGAGGACTATCAACGGCGCCAGACGCTCAAGAACGTGGAGCGCTACATCACGCCCGAGCTCAAGTCCTGGGAGGACCGCATCCTGTCGGCGCGCGAGCGCAGCCTGGCACGGGAGAAGTGGCTCTACGAGGCCTTGCTGCAGCAGCTGCTGGAACATGCGCCCGGCCTGGCGGCCTGCGCACGCGTGCTCGCGGAGCTGGATACCCTGGCCGGCCTGGCCTGGCACGCACGCGAGAACGACTGGTGCGCTCCCGTGCTGAGCGCCGTTCCCGAAGTGCATATCACGGCGGGCCGCCATCCCGTCGTGGAACGCAGTCTGGAGCAGTTCACGCCCAACGACTGCCATATGGACGACGGGCGTCGCCTGCTGCTCATCACCGGACCGAATATGGGTGGTAAATCCACCTACATGCGCCAAGTCGCGCTCATCGTGCTGCTGGCCCACATGGGCAGCTTCGTGCCGGCGCAAGCGGCTCGCATCGGGATCACGGACCGTATCTTCACGCGCATCGGCGCCGCCGACGATCTGGCCGGCGGCCGCTCCACCTTCATGATGGAAATGACGGAAGCCGCTGCCATCCTCACGGCCAGTACGGATTCCAGCCTGGTATTGCTGGACGAGATCGGCCGGGGCACATCCACGTACGACGGCCTGGCGCTGGCATCGGCGATTGCCCAGCGGCTGCTCACGCACAACGGCGCTCTGGTCCTGTTTGCCACGCATTATTTCGAGCTGACACGCCTGCCCGACCACCATCCGCAGGCCTGCAACGTCCATCTGGCGGCGGCCGAAGCGGCAAGCGGTATTGTTTTTCTGCACGAGGTACGCGACGGACCGGCCAGTCGCAGCTATGGCATACAGGTGGCGCAGCGGGCGGGCATCCCGGCGGCTGTGGTCCGCCAGGCGCTGCGCGAGCTCACGCGACTGGAAGAGGCGGCCGCGCCCAGTGCACAACTTGATCTGTTCGCAGCGCCGGCAAGACCGGCTCCGCCGGCCGAACCCGACCCTGAAATCGAGGCGGCTCTGGAAAAGGCCGAAGCGCTGCGTCAGGCCCTGCAGGCGCTGGACCCCGATGCACTCAGCCCGCGCGAAGCGCTCGACGCCCTCTACGAGCTTCGAAGCCTGCTCTAGCTGCCCTGCATATGCCCCATGAGCACGCTGAGGATGCGGCGTGCCGTTTCGGAATTCTCGCGCTGGCCCTGATCATCGAGCACGCTGACCCGGGAGCCCGCGCCGACCTGCTGCACATTGATACGGTAGCGCACTGCCTCGGCCTTGTTGCGTGCACCGAACATGCGACTGATGATGTTGGGCTGCTCTATCCTCTCGCCCGTATCCGTATCCAGATAGCGTACGTAATAGTCGCCAGTGGAACGATCACGGTCGTCCACGGAGAAACCGGCGGAATCTATGGCCACGCCAACGCGGCGCCAGGCACGATCAAAGCCTTCGTCAAGATCCAGTACCGCCTGCCCGTCCTGGGCCATGCGGATGTCAGGCATGTCGGGTGCGCGCTCGGCCTGGGCCACCAGCTCCTGGGCGCGTTGCACATCCGTACCCAGATAGACCATGAGACGGGCCAGCATGGCGGCATTCAGGCCCGGATCCTCCTTGCCGTGCACCCATTTGAACGCAGCACCATCGGCGGTGGGCGTCTCGTACATGTGCTGATGGCTGATATAGATTTCAGTCTGTCCATCGACGCGCTCCAGACGCGTGCGAAAGCGCTCACGCTCGCCGCTGTCGAAGACCTGGTCGATGATGCTGCCCAGCGCCGAACGTATCCAGCCTTCCGGAATCTTGGAGCGGTTCTCGGCCCAGTCAGTCTCGATCACGCCGGAGCGCGGCTCTTCCTTGCGGATGGTGAAACCGTTATCGCCCCAGAACTCGAGCACCCTGGGATAGACGGCTTCGGCCGGCTGATTCACGACCAGCCAGCGCAGGTCACCGTCGCGATACACGGCCACCCCGTCCTGGCGCGGAAGAATGCGATCCGCTGCACTGAGACGGCTCTGGTCTTCGCGCACCTGGGCATACCGGCTGTAGCTGGCCACGCCATCCGGTGCGCGATAGTGCGCCCCGTCATTGATCTGGCTCAGATCGGGTGGAATGCTCAGCGGGTCACCCCTTACCGTACTTTTGTAATCGATTGATTCCTCGGTACCCATGAGCTGGTTCCAGGTGGAGCAGCCGGAAAGCAGCGCCCCGGCACCCAGGAACATCACAGCAAGACGAATATTCAGAAGGCGGAATGTCTTCATTCAGATCAGATCCAGGTCTTTCAGTGTTTGGCGCAGAAGCGCATGGTAACGGGCATCAAGCGGCGTGAGCGGCAGACGATAACCTTCCTCGCACAGGCCCATTTGTGCCACGGCCCATTTTACGGGGATGGGATTGGTCTCGATGAACAAGACCTCGTTGAGTGCTGCCAGGCGGGCATTGAGCGTGCGCGTGCGCACCACATCGCCCGCAAGCGCAGCAGCGCACATCTCATGCATGAGGCGCGGCGCCACATTGGCCGTCACGGAAATATTGCCCCGGCCGCCCAGCAGGATGAGCGCGGCAGCGGTGGGATCATCGCCGCTGACCACGACGAAGTCACGCGGCACATCGCGCAGCAGGCGTGCGCAGCGACCGATGTCGCCCGTGGCTTCCTTGATGCCGATGATGTTGGGCAGCTGCGCAAGGCGAACCACCGTTTCGTTGGACAGGTCGGCCACCGTACGCCCCGGCACGTTGTACAGCAGGCTGGGCAGCTCCACCGCCTCGGCAACGGCCTTGAAGTGCTGGTAGAGCCCTTCCTGGGTAGGCTTGTTGTAGTAGGGGACTACCGACAGGCCGGCATCGGCCCCGACTTCCAGGGCGTGGCGCGACAGCTGTATGGCTTCGCTCGTGGAGTTGCCCCCCACACCGGCCACCACCGACACCCGGCCCGCCGCGTGCTCCACCGCCACACGGATGAGCTCGGCATGCTCGTCCATATCCACCGTGGGAGACTCCCCCGATGTCCCCACCACCACAATGCCGTCCGTGCCCTGCTCCACATGCCAGTCGATGAGTTTGCGATAGGCATCGAAATCGAGACGGCCATCCGCCTTCATGGGCGTGATCAGGGCGACAAGACTGCCCTGCAGGCGGGAAACGGGAGACGCGGATGTAGACATGGCGGATGAACTCTCTGACAACGGGTCTATTCAAAGGGACCGGGGTGATACTGCCGCAAGTTTAACGGATTCACGCCTCCCCGTTATAAAAACAGGCGTACGACCCAATAACCCAGCTGCAACAGGGGCTGGAGCAGGAACCACAGGCTGCCACTCATCATCAGCACAATCAGTATGAGCAGGCCATAGGGCTCGATGCGCGAATACTTCCATGCCAGGCGATCGGGCAGCAGGCTGAAGACAATGCGGCCACCGTCCAGGGGCGGCACAGGCAGAAGATTGAGTGCCATGAGCACAAGATTGATCTGGATGCCGGCAATCCCCATGCGAAACCAGAAGTCCGTTTCCGCCACGCCCGCGCGAAACAGCACGCCAACCAGCAGTGTCCAGCCAATGGCCATGACCAGGTTGCTGGCAGGCCCGGCCAGGGCGACCCAGAGCATGTCCTGCTTGGGCCGGCGCAGGCGGCTCCAGTCCACCGGTACCGGTTTGGCCCAGCCGAACAGGATGCCGGCACCGCCCGTGAGCTTGGTGCTGAACAGCAGCACCAGGGGCACAATGATGGTGCCGACCAGGTCGATATGGCGCAGCGGGTTGAGGCTGATGCGCCCGGCCTGCCAGGCTGTGGGATCACCAAACATGCGGGCCACGTAACCGTGAGCGGCCTCATGCAGGGTGATACCGAAAAGTACGGGCAGGGCGTAGACGGTGATGGTCTGTATCAGTTCGTGCATCGTGCCGGCAGACTCACGCCAGGCCAAGTTGTGCCGGATCACCCAGCCCGCGACGCAACACCTCCGGCGCCTCGCCCGTCAGATCAATGACCGTGGTGTGGGACAGATTGCAGGCCCCGCCATCGATGATGGCGGCAAGCGCATTGCCATAGCGGGCAAGAATCTCCTGCGCATCGTTGAGCGGTGTGTCCTCATCTTCGGGAATGAGCGTCGTCGACATCAGCGAAGAACCCGCAGCCTCCACCAGGGCGCGCGCAATGCGATGGTCGGGCACACGGATGCCTATGGTCTTGCGCGACGGGTGAGACACCCGCCGGGGCACTTCACGCGTGGCCTCCAGAATGAAGGTCCACGGTCCGGGCGTGGCCATCTTCAACAGGCGATACTGCTGATTATCCACCCGGGCAAAGTGACTGATTTCGGCCAGATCACGACACAGCAGTGTCAGATGATGGCGCTCATCCAGCCCGCGCAGGCGACGCAGGGCGTCGGCAGCGGCCTTGTCATCGAGCCGGGCCACGACGGCGTAGCTGGAATCGGTGGGCACGGCGACCAGGCCGCCTTGCGCGAGCAGATCCGCAGCCTGGTGCAGAAGTCGTGACTGGGGGTTTTCTGGATGAACGACGAAAATTTGAGCCATGGAAGCGTCCTTGCATTCACGGGTTGTCGCATCGTTGCGTGCCCGTTATTTTAGGGAATTCAGCTGCGGGGGACCAGCATGCAGAGTATCAGGGAATAATGCTATACTCGCGTTTCTCTGGTGGCCGTAGCTCAGCTGGTAGAGTCCCGGATTGTGATTCCGGTTGTCGTGGGTTCGAGTCCCATCGGCCACCCCAGGTTCCTCCCCTTCGGCATGCGGCGGCTTCACGTCTATACTAGGATCACCCTATATTGACGTTTCGGAGCCGGCATGGCAACCCCTGATTTCATCCCCGACTGGACTGAAGCGCCGTCGCAATGGGACTGGCTGGCCCAGGACGAGGACGGCCGCTGGTTCTGGTATGGCGTGCGCCCCAGGCCCGGCATCGGGGGCGGCGTCTGGCGCTCGCCTTCACGCATGCAGCAGTTTGCCGGCCAGTCGCAGCCAAATCCCGACTGGCTGGACAGCCTGCAGCAACGTCCCGCCTGAGCACAAGACAGACACCGGCGTGAACGAACTTCAGGTTTTCTTTACGAACTACTGGCCGCATCTGGCCTTTGTTCTGGGCCTGACCATCGGCGGCACGGCCGCAGTGCATGCGGCCATGACCAAGAATGATGTGCGCGCGGCGATCGGCTGGGTGGGCGTCATCATCATGTCGCCGCTGCTGGGCCCGCTCATCTATCTTGTAGTGGGCATCAATCGCATCCGTCACGACCAGATCTCCGAGCTGCGCAACCGCGCCCTGCACGACTACGGGCCGGCTTTCAGCGAACAGCCTTTCGAGCTGTCGGATCATGCGGGGCAGCAATTCGAGGCACTCGAGGTGCTGGGCGATCGCATCAGCCGTTTTCCACTGTGCACCGGCAATGCCATCGTACGCCTGCGCGGCGGTGACGAGGCCTACCCGGCCATGCTGGCCGCAATCGACGGCGCACAGCGCACGGTGGCGCTGCAGACCTATATCTTCGACCATGATCGCATCGGCGTGCAATTTGCCGAAGCCCTGGCCCGCGCGCACGCGCGCGGTGTGCATGTGCGTGTCCTTATCGATGCCGTGGGCTCGCGCTACTCGCGCCCGCCCATCATCCGGCTGCTGCGCCATCACGGCGTGCCGTCTGCGCTGTTCATGACCAACCCGTTGGGCATGCGCATGCCCTACGCCAACCTGCGCAGCCACCGCAAGATTCTTGTCATCGACGGACAGGACAGCTTCACCGGCGGCATGAACATCCGCGAAGGCTTCGTGCACGCCCTGGCGGGCGAGCGCACGGCGCTGGACACCCACTTCCATGTCACCGGGCCCGTGGTGCGCCAGATCATGTCGGTCTTCGCCCAGGACTGGATGTTCACGACCAACGAATCCCTGCCCCTGCAGATCTGGTGCAATGACGACCCCGTGCACCAGCCGCAGAACATGCCCGCACGCAGCATACGCTCGGGCCCCGACCGCCAGCTCGCCGCCACCCAGAGCATGCTGCTGGGCGCCTTTGCCGTTGCCCAGAAGCACATCCGTATCCAGTCGCCCTACTTCCTTCCCGACCAGGTGCTCATGGGTGCCATCAACACCGCCGCCCGGCGCGGCGTGAAAGTGGACATCCTCATCCCGGGGAGCAACAATCTGCGCCTGGTCAACTACGCCATGACGGCCCAGCTTGATCAGGTCATCCGCGCCGGCTGCCAGGTGTGGCGCGGCCGCGGCAATTTCGATCATTCCAAGCTGACGACCATAGACGGCACCTGGTGCTACATCGGTTCGTCGAACATGGATCCACGCAGCCTGCGGCTGAACTTCGAGCTGGATGTCGAAGTCTACAGCCGCACGCTCACCGCGCAGATCGACGAGGATATGGATGCCGCCATCAGCCAGGCCACGCCGGTAACCCTGCAGGACCTGGCGCGGCTGCCGTTTCGCAAGCGGCTGCGCAACCGCATCATCTGGCTCGCCAGCCCCTATCTCTGAAGGCTGGGAGCAGGCCTCAATGGATTGCCGGCCCCATCACCAGATCAGGCAGGCCGGTCACGATGCCGGGGAACAGGCACAGCAGCACGATGCCCAGCATCATCACAAGGACATAGGGCAAGGCCCCCATGAGGATGTCGCGTGTCGGCACCTGGGGCGCAATCGAATTGAGCACGAACAGGTTCAGGCCCACGGGCGGCGTGATCAGGCCGATTTCCATGTTGATGGTGAGTACCACCGCAAACCAGTAGGGGTCGAAGCCGGCCTGCATGATGATGGGATGCAGCAGCGGCGCCGCCATCACGATCACAGCCACGGGCGGCAGAAACATCCCGGCCACAAGCAGAAACACGTTGATGATGGCCATCAGCGCCCAGCGGTTGATCTCCATGGCCGCAATTGCAGCAGCCAGCGACTGCGTGATGTACAGCGAGGACAGGGCAAAGGAGAACAGCTCGGCCGAGGCCATGATCATCATGATCATGACGCTTTCGCGCATGGCTGAACCGAAGATGCCGACGAAAGGCCGGATGCGGAACAGGCGATAGATCACGATGACGGCAACCAGGGTGAGCATGGCGCCCGCACCCGCCGCCTCCGATGGTGTGGCCACCCCGCCGTAGAGCACGAACAGCATGCCCACGATAATGATGAGCAGCGGCAATACACGCGGCAGTGTCGCCAGTTTCTGGCGCAGCGTATAGTGCAGATCGGCAGCCCCGAAGTGAAAGCCCTTGCGCTTGGCGTCGATGATGGCCCAGGTCATGAACATCGCGGTGAGCATGAGGCCGGGCAGCACGCCCGCCAGGAACAGGCGCCCGATGGACGTCTGTGTGGCGATGCCGTAGACGATCATGGTGACAGAGGGCGGAATCAATATGCCCAGCGTGCCCCCCGCTGCGATGGAGCCGGTGGCCACCGAATTGGGATAGCCTCGATCGATCATCTCGGGCACGCCCATCTTGCCGATGGCGGCACAGGTGGCCGGACTGGAACCCGTCATGCCTGAAAATATGGCGCAGGCACCGATATTGGACAGCACCAGGCCGCCGGGGACCTTGTACAGCCAGCGGTCCAGCGCCTTGTAGAGATCACCCCCCGCCGGCGTGCCGGCGACGATGGCCCCCATGAGCACGAACATGGGTATGGCGACGTAGGCAAGGTTGGCGATGCCGGCAAACATGGTTTCGGCCATCACATAGATGATGTCGGGCCCCATGTCGAGGAAGAGTCCGCCCACAGCCGCAAGGCCAAGGGCAAAGGCGATGGGCATGCCGGTCCCGAGCAGCACGCACAGGACGACGACCAGGGTGATACCGGCCATGGTGGGCGTCATGACGGCGCTCCCGACAGTTTGAACAGCTCGGCCGCGTATTGCAGGCAAAGCAGCAGAAAGCCCAGAAACATGGGGGTCAGCGGCATCCACAGCGGCACGGCCGCCACGCTCGGCGTCGTCCAGCCGCCTTCGATGGCCTCGAAGAGATGCACGCCGGTGGCCACCATCATCACCAGGCAGAACATCAGACCCAGCACTGCGCCGACAAACTCCATGCGCCGCGACGCACGGGGCGCCAGCAGCATCTGTATCACATCGACTCCCACGTGACCCTTGCGCAGCAGCACATAGGGCGCGCCCAGGAAAATGGCGGCGGTGGCACTGAAGACCACAGCCTCGGTCTGCCATACGGTGGCCGCCCGGAAGATATAACGCATGAAAATCATCTGACAGACGATGATCATCGCAAACGTGAGCAGCAGGGCCGACAGTATGCCGCAGGCACGCGACATACCCTCGACCACGCTGATGAAGCGCCGGATCATGGTGAGCGCATCCTCTTCAAAACGGGGCCGCACCGCACGGCGGCCGGCCCCTTGACGGCGTTCAATGCCGGAACAACAGCTCAGTCAACAGCCAGGGCTTTCTTGAGCAGCTCGTCACCCCCCTTCACCTTCTCGGCGAAGTTCTTGTAGGACGAGTTCTTGGCCATTTCCATCCAGGCGTCGAAATCATCCTTGCTCATGGAAACAACTTCCACACCCGCCTTGGTGAAGGTGTCTATCATGCGCTGCTCGCCCTTGAGCGATTCGCCCACGAAGTAGTCCTCGGCCTTCTTGGCTGCGGCAAGAATGGCCTCGCGCTGGGCATCCGTCAGGTTATCGAACACCTTCTTGGACATGATGACCGGCTCGTACATGAACCACAGGGCATTTTCACCCGGTGCGGTCAGGCACTTGACCTGCTCGTAGAGACGATAGGACACAAAGCTGTCGTTGGATGTGTTGGTGGCATCCAGGACGCCCGTCTGCATGGCGGTATAGATTTCCGACGAGGGCATGGACGAAATCGAAGCACCCGCTGCCGCCAGCATCTGCTCGAAAGCCGGGCCGGCGGCGCGTACCACCTTGCCCTTGATCGTATCCGGGCTGGTGATGCAGCCTTCACGCGAGGCAAAGCCACCGGCCAGCCAGGCATCGGCAATCACCACGGCGCCGTTCTTCTCGACAATAGCCTTCATGTCCTTCATGAACTCGGACTGGTTCAGCCGGGCGGCATGGTCGTAGTTGCGCACCAGACCCGGCATCAGCGTGGCCGAGAACTGCGGTACGCGACCCGAGGCATAATCCAGCGGGAAGGCCGACATGTCGAGCTGCGCCCGCGTGATGGCACCCCACTGCTCATTGGCCTTGTACAGCGAAGAGGACGGGAAGACCTGGATCTCCAGGCCAACGTCAGCCGCCTTGACCTCGCGGGCAATGATCTGGACCATTTCGTCGCGCGGATCACCCTGACCGCCGGGGAACTGATGGGATGCGCGCAACACGGTCTGCGCCGAAACGACGCCGGTGCCGGCAATCAGGGCTGCCGCAACGGCAAACTGCATGGATTTTTTCATGACTATGTCTCCTGTCGATTCAATGGATAGGCGGCCGACATCATCCATTGCGTCGGATCGGCCTGCCTGTACAACAACTTCCGCAACAACTTCCGACCTGCTCAGTTCGCGCCCTCCGGCTGCGACCATGTCTGGCGCAGGACGTTCTTCTGCACCTTGCCCATGGTATTTCTGGGCAGTTGCGCGATCTGCCGCATTTCCTTGGGCACCTTGAAATTGGCCAGCTGATCCCTGAGCGCGTCGCGCATGGCCGCCATGTCCAGCGCGGCGCCGTCGCGTGCCACCACAGCGGCCACCACGGCTTCACCAAAATCGGGGTGAGGCACGCCGATGACGGCGGATTCCAGCACACCCGGCAACTCGTCGATGAGCAGCTCGATTTCCTTCGGATAGACATTGTATCCCCCGGAAATAATCATATCCTTGTTCCGGCCGACGATGGACAGCACATCGTCCGGGATACCCTCACCGCCCAGCTGCCCGACATCACCCGTGCGAAACCAGCCATCGGACGTGAATTCCTCACGCGTCTTCTCGGGCATGCGCCAATAGCCGGAAAACACATTGGGCCCGCGCACCTGCACATGGCCGATCTCGCCCACGGCCACGGGCGCATCGGCATCGTCCACCACGCGCAGGTCCGTGCCCGGCAGGGCGCGGCCCACGGTGCCGGCCAGACGCGGCCCATCCTCGGCCAGATAGGGGTTGGATGTGAGCATGATGGTTTCACTCATGCCGTAGCGCTCCAGGATGGTATGCCCGGAACGTTCCTGGAACGCGTTGAAAGTATCTTCAAGCAGCGGCGCCGAACCCGAAATGAACAGCCGCATCTTGCTGCAGACCTGCTTCGTGAAACGCGCGTCGGCCAGCAGGCGCACGTAGTAGGTGGGTACCCCCATCATGACCGTGCTGCGCGGCAGCCAGGCCAGCGCCTGATCAATGTCGAGGCGGGGCAGCCAGATCATGCGCGCACCGGCCAGCAGACTGCCGTGCGAAGCCACGAACAGACCGTGCACGTGGAAGATGGGCAGCATGTGCAACAATACGTCATCCGAGGACCAGCCCCAGTATTGATGCAGCACCCGGGCGTTGGAGCCGAGATTGCCATGGCTGAGCATGGCTCCCTTGCTGCGCCCCGTCGTGCCTGACGTATAGAGGATGGCGGCCAGATCATCGGGCTCGTTGAAAACATTGCCGAACACTTCCACCTGACCTTCAGCAGCCTGTGCCAGACTGCCTGCACCCTCGGCATCCAGCGTATGCACGTGGATGCCGCCGTGCTGCGCCGCGAGCGCCCGCATGGCCGGCTCGCGCGACGGATCGCACACCAGCAACGATGGCTCGGCATCGGTGATGAAATATTCGACTTCGGCGTCCAGATAGGCGGTATTGAGCGGGAGATACACCAGACCCGCGCGCAGACAGGCCAGATAGAGCATGAGCGCTTCCGGTGACTTCTCGACCTGGACCGCAACGCGCGCACCCTGGGGAAGATCAAGCGCCTGCAGGGCATGGGCATAGCGCGCGCTCATATTGCCGACATCGTGGTAGCTATAGTGACGCCGCGTGGTCTGAATGGCAATACGCGTCAGATCCTGGGGGAAGCCACTGGCCAGCAACTCGTAAAGATTGGCGTTGGCGTGCACACTATTCTCCTGTGAATTTCGGGGTTTGTCCTGCCAGGAAGGCGCGCACACCTTCCTGGTGGTCGTGAGTGTCGGCAAAACGGAAGAAGTGCGCAAGTTCGCCGGCATCCATCGGTGCCGGATTGTTCGCCAGACGGCGCACGGTTTCCTTGTTGATGCGCGCAGCCAGCGGTGCCGCGCGTTGGAGCCGCTGCATGAGCACGTCCACATGCGCATCGAAATCCGCATCCTCGACCACTCTTGTGAGCAGACCCTTGGCCTGGGCTTCGGCGGCGCCGAACACCCGGCCTTCGAGCAGGATTTCCAGCGTGACGGCCGGCCCGGCCAATGCCAGCAGGCCGCGCAGCTCGCCGGGCGCCATGGGAAAGCCCAGCCGATTGATGGGCACACCGAAACGGGCACTCGATGTCGCCACACGCAGGTCGCACTGGCTCGCAATCTCGAGCCCGCCACCCACACAGACGCCGCGGATGACGGCAACCACAGGTACTGCACAGGCCGCGACCGCCTCCAGCGCAGGTGCGATGATGTCCTGATGATAGGCCATGGTCAACGCATGATCGGCGCGATGTTGCGGAAACTCGCGGATATCGGCGCCGGCGGCAAAGTTTCCGTCGGCGCCGCGGATGCCGACGCAGCGCAACCCCTGTATCCGCGCCAACTGCACAAACACTTCGGTCAGCTCGCGCCACATGGCAATGGTGATGGCATTCAGGCGTCCGGGATGCGACAGCGTCACCCAGGCCAGCCCGTCTTCGACCTCGAGCAGGACGCGGCCGTCCCGCACTTCGTCTACAGCCATCGCAAGGCCCTTCCCGTACGCACCTTGCCCTGGGCGAGCTGGGCCAGATTTTCGTCCAGCTCATCCAGATCATAAAGATAGTTGGCCATCATGGCGCAGGATTGCTGCTGTCCCTTGGGCGAGGTATCGGCTGCCCAGTTCAGGCGCTCGATACGCGCACCGTTGCCCAGGTGAAAGCGCGCCACCACATCCAGCGGCTTGTCGTTCTTCATGGTCTTCAGATAGCGTGCCGCCAGGCGCAGCCCCGTGCGCTGGAGCGCTTCCGAGGCCTTGTCGTCCGCCGGTGCCTCCAGCACGCCATTGAGGCGATCCAGCCAGTCCCGACCGCTGAGCTGCTCTTCCCCGGTAAGCTGGCGATCCGCCTTGTCGGAGAGCAGTGCCAGCATGGCCTCGGCATCCTGACGTGCGAGCCAGGCCGAGAAACCGGGCATGGGAGACAGTGTGGCGAAGGACTTGAGGCGCGGAAATTCGCGCAGCAGCTCTTCCACCACGCGCTTGAGCAGGAAGTTGCCGAAGCTGATGCCGCGCAGCCCGGACTGCGTATTGGAAATGGAATAGAAGATCGCCCAGCGCATCTTGCCGGGATCGGACAGCGGCGCCTCGGGATCGAGCAGGGCCTGGACGTTGTCCGCCATCTGCTCGGTGAACGCCACTTCGACGAAAATCAGGGGTACGCCTTCCATGCGCGGATGAAAGAAGGCATAGCAACGGCGATGATCGGCCACGCGATTGCGCAGGTCTTCCCAGGACTGGATCTCGTGCACGGCCTCGAACCGGATCAGCTTCTCGAGCAGCGACGCCGGGCTGTCCCAGCTGATGCGGCGCAGCTCCAGCATGCCCACATCGAACCAGCTGGACAGCAGGCCGGCAAGCTCGGACTCGAGCATGACCAGGCCGGCCACCTGGTTGCGCCAGCGCAGCATATCGGCACGCAGCTCGACAAGCAGCTGCAGGCTTTCGGCCTGGGCATACAGCCGGCGAAACAGCCGCAGGCCGGCATCGTCGCGCGGTTCGAGCCGGGCGCTGGCCTCGGCCAGACCCGCCAGCAGGCGGCGGCGCTGGTCCTCATCGCCCTCAAGATAGCGCACGGCCCAGCTGCGGGCGGTGCGATTGGCCGCAACATCGGTCAGCCGGGCGGTGAATAATGCGGCGGTATCACCGGCCGACGGCCAGCGATCGCGATCCAGCCAGCGACTCAGGCGGCGCAGGATGCCATCGACGCCGGCCGGCGTGCGGGTGGCGGCATCGTCAGCCTGCGAAGCGTCGATTTCCTGTAGCGTCATGAATGGGACTCCTGCATATCACCCATCATTATGGCCCAAGACGTTTACATATGCCCGAAACGGGACACACATGTTTACCCTGATGCGCGACGGTACCCCGATGTGTAAAGGCTATCCCGACTGCTCAGGCAGGACTACGGGCGTGATCACCCGTCCTTCGCGAAAGTAGAGCCGGAGATTCTCCAGCGTGAGCTCGGCCATGCGCCGCCGGGTCTCGTGCGTGGCGCTGCCAATGTGCGGTGTGAGCACGACATTGTCGAGCCCCATGAGCCGCGCATCGACCCGCGGCTCATCGTGAAAGACGTCCAGCGCAGCCCCGCCGATGCGCCCTTGCGACAACGCCGCAACCAGCGCCTGCTCATCGATGATGGAGCCGCGCGCAATGTTCACGATCACCCCCTGCGGGCCCAGGGCATCCAGCACTGCGGCATCGACCATGCCCGCGGTCTGTGCACCGCCGGGGGCCGCGACAATGAGGATGTCGCTGGCCTGCGCCAATGCCCGCAGATCCGGCTCGAAACGCGTCGCCAGCCCCTGGTCACGACGGCCGTGATAGGCCAGCGCCACATCGAAAGGCACAAGCCGGCGCGCGATTTCCTTGCCGATGCGGCCCATGCCGATGATGCCGACACGCTTGCCCTCAAGGCTGGTACCCAGCGGAAACGCACCCTCCAGCCAGTGCGATGCGCGCAGGAAGCGGTCTGCCTGGGGCAGGCGGCGCAGCAACCCCAGCACCAGGCCTATTGTGAGCTCGGCCACGGCCGCATTGAGCACATCCGGCGTGTTGGCCACAAGTATGCCTTTTTCCCGCGCCAGGGCAAGCGGGATGCCGTCATAGCCGACACCACAGGTGGCAATGATGCCCAGTTCGGGCAGCTGCCGCATCCGTTCGGCTTCGATGAGGAAATTGCTGCGCGTGACGATGCCGCGCACCTGGGCGCGACGCGACGCATCGCCGGCAATATCCTCCCATTGGACACAATCGAACTCGGCATCGATCATCTCCTGGATAAACGACGGAAAACCACCGATCTGCAGCAGGCAGGGTTTCATGTTTGCTTCCTTGACGACATCATTCACGATGCTTGAGCAGGCGCTGACGCTGCCGGTATTGCTCAAGATAGGCATCCCGCGACGGTATGATATGGTCCCGGCACAGGGCGACCAGACCTTCGACGTCCTGATTCTGCACCGCACGTATCATGGCCCAGTGATCGCTTCTGGCCTTGCGCAGGAAATGGGGCTCGGCCATGGCGAGGAAGCGAATGGGATGCGCCCGCCGCGCGAAGTCATCAATGACAGCGCACAGTGCGGGATTGCAGGTGAGCGAGAACAGCTGCTGGTGAAAAGCGATGTTGGCCCTGAAGGCACCGCGCAGGTTGCCGCTCTCGGCGCAGGCGTCATGCGTTTTCTGGATGGCCGTCAATCCTGCCAGTTGCGCCTCGTCCACCGGAAACCGGATATGCCGGGCGGCATTCGTCTCCAGGATCTCGCGCACGACGTACAGATCCCGCACCTCGACGTCGGTATAGGCGCGCACAAAAGCGCCCACGTTCTTCGGACGATCGATGAGCCCCATCTTCTCCAGCTCGACCAGGGCGCGGCGCACCGCATGCCGCGTGGCCTGGAAGCGCGCGCACAAATCATCTTCGACCAGGCGTTCGCGGGGATGCAGATAGCCGAAGACGATATCCTCCTCGAGGATCTCGGCAATCTGCTCGGAAGAATACGCCGGCGATGCTGCACCGGCCGGCGGCGCATCCTCGACAAGGACCGCCTCCGGCAGGTCCGCCCTCACATCGCTGTCTTCCATCGCCTCCTCCTCCCGAAGAATGGTTTCATGCTTCCAGAGCATCGTCGACCGCCATTATCCCAGATCGACCGGGACACGACGCCTGCGAAACAGGCGGAACAGGGGCGTGGCCTGCAGGATCGAGAGCGCCGCAATCACCAGCAGTCCCAGCGACACCGGACTCTCGAGGAAGACGCTCCATTCGCCGTAGCCGATGAGCAGGGACTGCGCAAGACTGGAATCCAGCAGCATGCCCAGCACCAGCCCGATCACCATGGGCGCGATCGGGATGCCGCCGCGCTCGAATATATAGCCGATCAGGCCAAAGCCCAGCATCAGCCAGACATCGAAGAGATTGTTGTTGATCGCGAGCGAACCGACCACGCCCAGCACGGCAATGGAAACCGCGATGATGATCTTGGGAATGCGCGTGACAAGCACGCACAGCCGTGTGATTCCGAGGCCGATCAGGAACAGGGGGATATTCGCCAGGATGACGGCCCAGATCAGGGTATAGGTGATATCACCATGCTCTGTGAGCAGGGTGGGTCCGGGCAGGATGCCATGCACCATCAGCCCGCCCAGCAGGACGGCCGTGGTGGAGCTGCCCGGTATGCCCAGGGCAATGGTGGGCACGAGCGCGCCACCGACCACCGCATTGTTGGCCGCTTCGGGCGCCGCAATGCCTGCGGGCTCGCCCTTGCCGAACTGGCTCTTGTCCTTCGCCCAGCGCTTGGCCTCGTTATAGGCAAACCAGCTCGCCGTCTCGCCGCCACTGCCCGGAATCACGCCCACCACGATGCCGATGGTGCCCGAGCGGAAGATATTGGGCAGCAGGCGGCGAAATTCCTTCAGCCGGGGCAGGACGCGCGAACCCAGCGGGTTCACGGGCGGCAACGGGATGCGTGCATGTTCAGCCAGGCTGATGGCCTGGGGCAGCGAGAACATGCCGATCAGCGCCACCGTATAGGAGATGCCGGAATACAGGTTGATGTTGTCGAACGTGAAGCGCGCCGACCCGGTGGTTCCGTCCATGCCGACCATGGCGAGCAGCAGGCCCAGGCAGCCCGAAAACAGGCCCTTGACAGGCGAGCCGCCCGACAGCGTGCCTATCATGGTGATCCCCAGAACGGCGATGGCAAACAGCTCCACCGGCCCGAACATCAGGACCAGACGACCCAGGAAGGGCGCTATCGTGAGCAGCGCAATGCCGCTCATCAGGCCGCCCACCAGCGAGGCGGACAGCGAAATGCCCAGCGCCCGCCCCGCCTCTCCGCGCTCTCCCATGGGAAAGCCGTCGAGCACCGTGGCGGCCGCCGCCGGTGTGCCCGGCGTGCGCAGGATGATGGCCGCGATCGAGCCGCCATACATGGCCGACAGGTAGAGCGAGGCCAGCATGACCAGGCCGGTCTCGGGCGGCAGCGAGAAGGTGAGCGGCAGCAGCAGGGCCAGCGCCATGGTGGCCGACAGGCCGGGCAAGGCACCGACGATGATGCCGATGAAGGTTCCCAGCACCAGGAAGACGAGGTTGTACGGCGTCAGTGCATGAGACAGGCCGATGGCAATGAAATTGGCATCCATGGGGGATGATCTCCGTGATTGCGTCAGTCGAGCCAGGGGGCAATGGGCGCCGGCAGGCCAAGCGCCCAGATGAAGACCAGCCAGACAAAGGCCGTGATACCCAGGGCGTACACAATGGCCACCACCGGGCGGATGATGCGGCTGGCCAGCAGCGTTCCCCCGACAAATCCGATAGTGGCAATGGGGTAGCCCAGGATGGGGATCAGCCACACGTAGGCAGCCGTGGCCACGGCAAACCCCAGACCCAGACGCCAGCTGACGCCGCTGTCACCCGCACCATCACCGCCATCACCGCCATCGCCGGCAACCGTCGCTGCCGGCGCCTGCGCTGCCCGGCCGGCGCGTGCCTGTCGACCGCGCCAGTACTCTTCGAGCATCATCAGGACAGCCAGGGCCCCCACGATCCAGATGAGCAAGCCGGGCAATCGCTGCGCAGTCGCCGGCAGCTCGCCCAGTTCACGATGGAAGATGCCCACAAGGATCAAACCGGCAACGCCTGAAAGATAAGTGCTGTTCACATGGCCTCCTCGACATGCAGTACACACCGGGGCGGCCATGCCGCCGGACATGGCCGCCCCGGTACCGACTGACGCCTACTTCTTGTACTGATCCTTGATCTCTTCCCAGATCTGGGTGAAGGTGACTTCCTGATCCTTCAGGTAGGTGCCATAGTCGTCGCCCCGCTTGTAGTCCAGGGGCAGCGCACGGGCGGCCGCATCACGACGGAAGTCGGGATTCTCCATCACACGATCCATGGCGTTCAGGATGTCCTCGCGTGCCTGCGCAGGCATTCCTGCCGGCGCGCTGTAGCCGCGCGAAGAACCGGCCACGACGTCGATGCCGATCTCCTTCATCGTCGGCACATCGGGCAGATCGGGCGAGCGCTCATCCGCGTACAGCGCCAGGGCACGCAGGTTGCCCGCCTTGATCTGCGGGAAAGTGATGCCCAGGTTGTTGGAGCTGGCGTCGATCTTGCCCGCCATGGCGGCCTGCCAGGACGGCCCGTCGCCGGCAAACGGTACGGACTGGAACTGCAGCCCGGTTGCCTTCTCGATCATGATGACCGAAAAGAAGTCATCGCCCCCGACGCCCGAATTGCCCACGGTGATCTTGCCCGGATTGGCGCGGGCGGCGTCGATCAGCGCCTCGATGGTGTGGTAGGGGCTGTCCTTGCCGACAACCATGATGCCGGGATCGGTAACGACGTTCATCAGCGGCGTCAGATCATCGATCTTGTACTTGATCGTCGGGTTCATCAGATAGTTGGTCATCAGCATGGGAGTGTTGGTGATGCTGATGGTCTTGCCATCGGCCTTGGTCTGGTTGGCCAGCTGGGTCCAGGCGATGGCACCCGTGGCCCCGGGAATATAGCGATTGACGAAATTGACGCCCAGCTCCTTCGCGAGATAGGGCTGGACCAGCTGCGCCAGGGCATCACTGCCGCCCCCGGCCTTGAACCCCTGCAGCACCGTGATCTCGTTGCCGGCGCTGTAAGATTGCGCCAGTGCCGGGCCCGTGAAGGCCAGGCTGGTCAGCGACGCGATCAGCGCCGTCCCGAAAAACATTCGTTTCATGGCAAGTCTCCTGTTGCTTACTGTTGACTACTCAGAACTGCGGCCATCCCGGCGTGTGCGTGCACACGCTCATGACCAGTCATCAATGGCATAGCGCTCCAGCGCCTGCTCATCGAAACCAAAACCCAGCCCCGGCGCCGTCGGCACTGTCAGGTGTCCGTCCGCAAACTGCAGCTGGACATCCACAAGCCGGCGGAAGTTGAGCACCTGGTCATCCGGGAAGAACTCCACGTATTCGGCGTTGGGCGTGGCCGCCACCAGATGGATGTGCAGATCGTGGAACCAGTGCGGATACATGCTCACGCCGAATCCGGCAGCGCTGGCGGCAATGCGGCGCCACTCGCTGATACCCCCGCACACGGCGGCATCGGTCTGCAACATCATGGCCCCGCCCTTCTCGAGCAGTTCCTGGTGACGCCAGCGTCCGGCCTCGATTTCACCGGTGGCGACGGGCACCGCCGTGCGCTGCGCCAGAGCGGCATGATTGTTGATGTCATCGGGGCTGAAAGGCTCCTCGATGAAATAGGGATTGCTGGGCTCGTAGCGCTTCATGTACTCGAGCGCCGTGGGCAGATCCTTCCAGGCGTTGTTGGCGTCCAGCATCAGCAATACATCGTCACCGATGGCCTCGCGCGCCGCGCGGATGCGTGCCTCTTCCTCGGCGGGACTCAGACGACCCACCTTCATCTTGACGGCACGAAAACCCCTGGCGACGTAGCCGGCCAGCTCCTGGCCCAGCATGTCGTTGGTCTTGCCATCCAGGTAATAGCCCCCGCTGGCATAGGCTTTCACGCGATCACGCGCATGGCCGCCCAGGTAGCGCGACAGCGGCAGGCCGGCGGCGCGCGCATTGCGATCCCACAGGGCGGTATCGACAATGGACAGGGCCCGCATGACCGACCCGGCGCGCCCGTGCAGCAGGCTTTCCTGATACATGCCTTCCCACAGGCCTTCCACGCGCAAGGCGTGCTCGCCCACGAGCATCTCGCTGAACAGCTCGCGCACGGCGTGGCTGACAAGCACGCCGCCGCGGCTGCCGCCATAGCAGAAACCGATGCCCTCATGCCCGTCTGCCGTACGGATACGGGTCACGGTGTAATCACGCGCATGTACCTTGCGAGTGGAGAACGAAGTGGCATGATCCAGCGGAATGCGGATGCTGCGCGTCTGCACCGAAACGATACGATCATCCTGCGTCATCAGACTAGCTCCTGAAAAAATTACTTCGCCCCGCGCGGCACACGCTGCACGAGGCTGACGTTTTGCAGAAAATCAAAATCACAACCCTGGTCGGCCTGCAGCACCGACTCCAGATAGAGACGCCGGTAACCCCGCAAACCGGCTTCGGCCTGTGCAGCGGGCCGTGCGGCTGCGCGCTGTGCCAGCTCGGCAGCGTTCACGAGCAGCTCCAGCCGCCGTTGCGGGACATCCAGGCGAATGCGGTCACCCGTGCGCACCAGCGCCAGCGGGCCGTCGCACGCCGCTTCGGGCGCCACATGGACGACGATGGTGCCTGCGGCCGTGCCACTCATGCGGCCGTCCGAGATGCGCACCATGTCCTTTACGCCCTGGCGTGCCAGCTTGCGCGGGATGGGAATGTAGCCGGCCTCGGGCATGCCGGGCGCGCCCACGGGACCAATATTCCGCAGCACCAGCACATCGTCCGCCGACACATCCAGATCCGGATCATCGAGGCGTTCGGCCATATCCTGCACACCTTCAAACACCACCGCCCGGCCTTCATGCACCATGAGTTCGGCGCTCGCTGCCGACTGCTTGATGATGGCGCCCGACGGCGCCAGATTGCCCTGCAGGACAGCCAGGCCGCCCTGGGGATGGACGGGTTGCTCGCGGGTGTGCACCACAGTCTGGGCAAAGGGCGGACCGGCCCGCTCGAGCTCCTCGCCCAGTGTGCGCCCCGTGACGGTAAGGGCGTCCAGATGCAACAGGGGGCGCAGCTCTCGCAGGACCGCCGTGAGCCCGCCGGCCTTGTGCAGGTCTTCCATATAGTGGTGGCCTGACGGCTTCAGATCGACGAGTACCGGCGTCTCGGCACCCATGGCATCGACGCGTTCCAGATCGATGCCGATACCCATGCGTCCGGCAATCGCCGCCAGATGGATGATGCCGTTGGTGGAGCCGCCTATGGCGAGCAGCACACGCAAGGCGTTCTCGAAGGCCTGCGCCGTAAGAATGCGATCCGGTGTCAGGCCTGCGGCAATCATAGCCACAGCCTGGGTGCCGGTCTGCTCCGCGATGCGCATGCGATCGGCCGTCACGGCCGGCGCACTGGCGCCGCCCGGCAGCATGATGCCCAGGGCTTCGGCAATGCACGCCATGGTGCTGGCTGTCCCCATGACGGCGCAGGTGCCCACGCTGGCCACCAGATGGTCGTTCACCCGCGCAATTTCCGTGTCATCGATCTCCTCGGCCCGGTATTGCGCCCAGTAGCTGCGGCAATCGGTGCAGGCGCCCACACGCGTGCCGCGATACGAACCCGTCAGCATGCTGCCCGTGGTCAGCTGTATGGCCGGCACGCCGGCCGAGGCGGCCGCCATCAGCTGGGCGGGTACGGTCTTGTCGCAACCGCCGATGAGCACGACCGCGTCCATGGGCTGGGCGCGGATCATCTCCTCGGTATCCATGGACATGAGGTTGCGCAGAAACATGCTGGTCGGATAGGCAAAGCTTTCGTGGATGGAAATGGTGGGAAACTCCACCGGAATGCCGCCCGCCAGCATGACGCCCCGCCGTACCGCCTCGACCAGCTGCGGCATGTTTCCGTGGCAGGGGTTGAAACCGCTGCCGGTATTGGCGATGCCCACGATGGGGCGATCGAGCGCCTCGTCCGTATAGCCTGCGCCCTTGATGAAGGCCTTGCGCAGGAACAGGGAGAACGCCGTATCGCCGTAGCTGGTCAGGCCTTTCCTGAGACCTCGGGCTTTGTTGCTATCCATCCTGATTCCATCAATAAAATTGTCGACAATTCTGAAGATAATATATTCGACGAATCAGCGGCTGCGAAACAAGGGTTTATACGGATAGTGCGGGAAAGCGATTTCTGGCCGAAAAATCCTGGCTGAGAGTCAGGCTATGTAATTCAAGCCACGTAGTTCAGGACAGCCACGTAATGGCAGCCGCTGCCACCCAGCACGAACAGATGCCAGATGCCATGCGCTGCGGGCCAGCGATGATCGGTGGCGTAGAAGGGAATGCCCAGCGTATAGGCCGCTCCGCCGGCGACCACCCAGCCAAAACCCGCCGGGCCCAGCGCCTCGATGAGCGGAAAGACGGCCAGCAGGGCCAGCCAGCCCATGAGCACGTAGAGGATGAGCGAGAAAATGCGCAGGCCGCGCGCGAGCCAGATCTCCTGCACGATGCCGATGACGGCCAGCCCCCAGACCACGCCGAACAGCGACCAGCCCCAGGGACCGCGCAGGCTGACCAGCATGAAAGGGGTATAGCTGCCGGCGATGAGCAGATAGATGGCGCAATGATCGAACTTGCACCAGATGCGTTTGGCCCGTCCGCGCAGGCTGTGATAGAGCGTGGACGTGAGATAGAGCCAGAACAGCACCAGACCGTACACGCCGAAGCTGACAATCTTCCAGGGGTCACCTGCACGGGCACCCATGACCAGCAGCACCACCGTACCTGCCAGGGCGAGTGCCGCCCCGGTCAGATGGGAAATACTGTTGAACCGCTCACCGCGAACCATGGTGCCTCGCTGGCCCGCCCTGCAGGATTCGAACCTGCGGCCTACGGCTTAGAAGGCCGTTGCTCTATCCAGCTGAGCTAAGGGCGGTTGCACACGTCTATTAGGGAAGCTCTGAGCCCTCATTTTAACCTGTTCACGCCCCAACCCATATAATCAGGGTTTTCTGAAACGGAACTTGCCGGATGGAGCTGTTGCAGGACCCGAATACCTGGGTCGGCCTGGCGACGCTGGTCGTGCTCGAAATCGTTCTGGGCATCGACAATCTGATCTTCATTGCCATCCTTGCAGGCAAGCTGCCGCGCGCGCAGCGCGAGCGGGCGCGCATCATCGGGCTGGGGCTGGCGCTCATCATGCGCCTGGGCCTGCTGGCCATCCTCTCCTGGCTATTCACGCTCACCCGGCCATGGCTGGTATTGGGGCCCGTCGTCCTTACCGGACGCGATCTCATCCTTGTGGTGGGCGGCTTCTTTCTTGTGCTGAAAGCGACGCTGGAACTGCATGAACGCATAGAAGGCGGCCCGCACCTGCCCGGCACCGTGGGCGGCCACGCCAGCTTCTGGGTCATCGTGACGCAGATCGTGGTGCTCGATGCTGTCTTCTCCCTGGATTCCGTGATCACCGCAGTGGGCATGGTCAAGGACGTGGAGGTCATGATGGCGGCCGTCACCATCGCCATCATCGTGATGCTGGTTGCCTCGCGCGGGCTTACCCAGTTCGTCACTGCCCGCCCCACTGTCGTCACCCTGTGCCTGGGCTTTCTGCTCATGATCGGCTTCGCCCTCATTGCCGACGGCTTCGGTTATGCCGTCCCCAAGGGCTATCTCTATGCAGCCATCGCCTTCGCCATCGGCATCGAGGCCCTCAACCAGATTGCACGGCGCAACCTGCGCCTGCTCGAGGCGCGCCGCCCCCTGCGCGAACGGACCGCCGAAGGCGTGCTGCGCATGCTGGGCAAGACGCCGGTCACACCCCAGACCATTGAAGATGCGCCCGCCCCGGGCGGCGATGACGAAGAGCTGCCCTTTGGCGTGGAAGAGCGCAACATGGTCAGCAGCGTGCTGCACCTGGCCGAGCGCAGCATCCACTCCATCATGACCCCGCGCGCCGACATCTCCTGGATCAACCTGGAGGCCGACGCCGGGACCTCGCGCGCCACCATCAGCGCCACTCCGCACGGCTTCTTTCCCGTCTGCCGGGGCAGCCTGGACGATATCGTCGGCGTGGGCCGGGCCAAGGACATGATGGCGGACCTGCTGCAGTTCGGAAAGATTCGTGAATCCAGCCTGCGCGCTCCCATTCTGGTGCACGAAACCATCCGCGCGCTGGATTTGATAGAGACCCTCAAGAAAGCACGCGGCCAGCTGGTCATGGTGCTGGATGAATTCGGTGCCGTCGAAGGTCTGGTCACGCCCATGGATGTCTTCGAGGCCATCGCCGGGGATTTTCCCGACGAGGACGAAACGCCCGATATCATTCAGGATCAGGCCGGTCGCTGGGTGGTGGATGGCGCCACCGACCTGCTGCACCTGGAACAGGCGCTGGATATCGACGATCTGGGCAGCGACACCGAAGAGTTCAGCACCCTTGCCGGCTACCTGCTCGAGCACTTCGGGCGCCTGCCGCAGGCCGGCGATACGCTGGAAGTCGCGGTCGGGCATCGTACGCTGCACTTCCGCGTGCTGGAGATGGAGGGACGACGTATCACCAAGGTGCTGGTCCAGACCGATCCGGCATCCGCGGATGATGATGCGCCGGATGCGACTGTGTCCTGAGGCCATCCGCCGCAGCATGGTAAAATGGCTCGCGCTGGCATCCGGTATTCACGATAATTTCAAGATCAAGATAAAACAGTCGGGGCGTGGCGCAGCCTGGTAGCGCATCTGGTTTGGGACCAGAGGGTCGCATGTTCGAATCATGTCGCCCCGACCATCAAATCAACAACCGCACAGGTGCACGGTACGTCACGGTACGCAATATGACGCAAGCCAACCCAACGCTGGCGCAGAAGGCGCAGGCCTGTCGCCACCAGATCCGTCACGCGACCCATACCGGGCCCACGGCCGGTCTGGCACGGGGCGCCGTACAGGCCAATCTGATGATACTGCCGGCCGACCTGGCCGGCGAATTCCTGCTGTTCTGCCAGCGCAATCCCAAACCCTGCCCCGTACTCGCGGTCACCGAACCGGGACAGGTCACCGTACCGGCGCTGGGCGACGATATCGATTTGCGCACCGACATTCCGCGCTACCGCGTGTGGCGCCATGGCGAGCTGGTCGACGAGCCCGCTTCACTGCTCGATATATGGCGCGATGATCTCGTGTCCTTTCTGATCGGCTGCTCGTTCTCGTTCGAAGAGGCGCTGCTGGCCGAAGGACTCGATATTCGCCACATCACCGAAAAGGTGAACGTGCCCATGTATCGCACCAGCATTCCCACGCAGGCCACATCGCGCCTGTCGGGGCCCATGGTGGTATCCATGCGCCCCTTCAGGGCCGCGGATGCCATCCGTGCCATCCAGATCACGTCGCGCTTCCCGGCGGTGCACGGCGCGCCCGTGCATCTGGGTGACCCGGCACTGATCGGCATCAAGGACCTGCAACAGCCCGATTTCGGTGACCCGGTCACCGTGCGTGACGACGAAATCCCCGTCTTCTGGGCATGCGGCGTGACGCCACAATCCGTCATCGCCACGGTGAAGCCCGAATTCAGCATCACGCATGCACCGGGCCACATGCTGGTCACCGACATCCCCAACACGCAACTGGCTTCCTTCTGAAGCCGGATGCCCTGCAGCCAACAGCTTCGGGCGGGCTGCACCATCACCGAGGAGAACTCCATGAAACGTCTGATGTTGTCATCTCTGATCGCCGGCGGCCTGCTTGCCGCCCCCGCCCTGGCACAAGAGGTTGTCAAGGACCTGCCTGCAACCAAACTCACGGTTGTCGGCGGCCTGAGCAACCTGACCGCCTACCAGAACTTCGAATATCCCTTCTGGACCAAGACCGTCACCGAACTGTCCGACGGCAAGGTCACAGCCGACATCAAGGGCTTCAACGACATGGGTCTGAAAGGGCCTGAAGTCATGCGCCTGCTCGGCCAGGGTGTCCTGCCCTTCGGCTCGGCCACGCTGTCCTACTTTGCCGGCGACGACGCCATCAACGAAGCCATCGATCTGGCCGGCCTGGCGCCCACCATCGAGATCGCCCGTGAAGTGACCGATGCCTTCGCCCCGGTATACGAGAAATTCTACGCGGCCAACGGCGTCAAGGTCCTCGGCTTTTCCACCTACGCCGCCCAGGTCCTGTTCTGCAACGCGCCCGTGGAGAAGCTCTCCGACCTGAAAGGCAAGAAGGTGCGCACCAGCAGCCGCACCCAGGCCGAGTTTGTCGAAGCCGTGGGTGGCAACAGCGTGACCATTCCCTTCCCCGAAGTCGTACCCGCCCTGCAGAACAAGGTGGTGGACTGCGGCATCACCGGCTCCATGTCGGGCTACTCCGCAAAATGGTACGAGGTCGGCACGCACCTGTACGCCCTGCCGGTCAACTGGAACCAGCAGATCCATGCCGTCAACATGGACTACTGGAACAAGATTGATCCCAAGGTACAGGACTTCCTCCAGGCCAATCTGAAGACGGTCTACGATGGCATCTGGGATGCTGCAGCACGCGAAACCCAGGAAGGCCTGGATTGCAACACGGGTGCCGACAGCTGCCCGCACGCGGAAAAGGGCAAGATGAAGCTCATCGTGCCTTCGGATGAGGATCGCGAAGCGCTCAAGAAGATCACTGCGGACATCGTGGTGCCGAAGTGGGCCGATCGCTGCTCGGCTCAGTGCATCACCGATTTCAACGCCACCATCGGCAAGATGCTCGGCTTCACCGCCGGCAAGTAAGCCCGCACCATGGATGCCCTGCTGCGCAAGGCCACCACGCTGTCCCGCTGGGCCAGCTGGGTGGCAGGCCTGCTCACCCTGGCCAGCGTGCTCTATATCACGCTCGACGTGCTTGCCAGGCGCATCCTCGGCGCACCGCTGGGGGGCTCGGACGAGCTCTCCGGCTACGCCTTTGCCATCAGCATCTCCTGGGCGCTGTCCTTTGCCACATTGCAGCGAGCGAATATCCGTGTAGATGCCTTGTATCAACATCTGCCGGTGCGCGTCTGTGCACTGCTCGACTGGATAGCCCTGGTTGCCCTGGCCATCTTCATCGTCGTCATGACGCGCTGGGCGGGCGAAGTCGCACTCACCTCCTGGACACGCAACGCCACGGCCAATACCACACTGGGCACACCTTTGTGGATTCCCCAGGCGCTGTGGGTCCTGGGCCTGCTGTGGTTCTGCCTGGTGCTGGCCCTCATGCTGCTGCGCGCCTCGATTGCCCTGGTCACGGGTGATCTGCCCGGCGTGCAGCGCATCGCCGGCATGCGCACCGCGCAAGAGGAGGCCCGTGAAGAGGCTGAAAGCGGCCGTCGCATGGTGCACGGAGACGGCACATGATCACCACCAGCCTGGTGCTTCTGCTGGTGCTGATCGGCATCAGCATCCCGGTCGGTGCCGCGCTCGGCGTGCTCGGTCTCGTGCTCGACCCGCTGTATTCCATGCTGCCGCTGTCACGCGCCATCGGCGAGGTCACCTGGGGCACGAGCAATGAATTCCTGCTCGTCGCCATCCCGCTGTTCATCATGCTTGGTGAAATCCTGCTGCGCTCCGGCCTGGCCGAACGCATGTACAGCGCCATGTCACTGTGGCTGTCCTGGCTGCCCGGCGGGCTCATGCACGCCAACATCGGCGCCAGCGCCCTTTTTGCCGCCACTTCGGGGTCCAGCGTGGCAACGGCGGCCACGGTCGGTACGGTCGCCCTGCCCCAGATCAGCAAACAGGGTTATCACGAGCCACTGTTCCTGGGCAGTCTTGCGGCCGGCGGCACGCTGGGCATCCTGATCCCGCCCTCCATCAACCTGATCATCTATGGTGTGCTCACCAACACCTCGGTACCACGCCTCTACCTTGCCGGCATCCTGCCGGGCATCGTGGCCGCATTGCTGTTCATGCTCATCATTGCGCTGGCCTGCACTGTCAGGCCCAAATGGGGCGGACGCCCCATTCAGGCCGGCTGGCGTGAACGCCTCACCAGTCTGGTGCACCTGCTGCCGCCGCTGGCCATCTTCCTGCTCGTGGTGGGCTCCATCTACGCGGGGCTGGCCACACCCACCGAAGCCGCCGCCCTGGGTGTGAGCGGCGCACTGATACTGGCCGCCTTCGCGCGCCGCCTGACTGTGGCCATGCTCAAGGAAGTGCTCGAAGGCACGATGAAGACCACAGCCATGATCATGCTCATCATCATCGGCGCCGCTTTCCTGAACTTCATCATGGCCGGCGCCGGACTCATCAGCGCGCTCACCAACGCCATCGCCGGCCTGGGCTTCTCACCCGGCGTCATGCTGCTCATCCTGGTGCTCTTCTATCTGGTGCTGGGCTGCTTCATGGAAACCCTGTCCATGATGGTCACCACCATTCCCATCGTGGCGCCCATCATGATCGCCCTGGGCTTCGATCCGGTCTGGCTGGGCATCGTCATCATCATCCTCATCGAAGTCGCCCTGATCACCCCGCCGGTGGGGCTCAACCTCTTTGTTGTGCAAAGCCTGCGCACGCAGGGCAGCATGAATGCCGTGATGCTGGGCAGCCTGCCGTTCGTGCTCATGCTGCTGGCACTGGTGGGCGTGCTGGCCCTGTTCCCCGGCCTTGCCCTGTGGCTGCCCCAGCTGTTCCGTTAAACTGATGCCATCTCTCCGGCGTCTGAAACCGCCACCCTGCGGAGTTTTTCCATGCAACTCGAATTCCGTCTCGTTCCCGTCGCCGCCGGCACGCCCGCATCAGACATCACCGTCAATATCGACCAGTTCATCGTGGGCGGCTGGGCCGGGCGCAACCGCGAAGCCATAGAACACCATATTGAGGAGCTGGCCGAGCTGGGTGTGCCCCGGCCCAGCGCCATCCCCCTGTATTACCGCATTGCCAGCGATCAGCTCACCCAGGCCGACACCATACAGGTCGTGGGCGACCAGACCTCGGGCGAGACCGAAGTGCTGCTGTTCAATCATCAGGGCGAGCACTGCATCAGTCTGGTGTCCGACCATACCGACCGTGCACTGGAAGCGCACAGCGTGGCCCTGTCCAAGCAGATCTGCGCCAAGCCCGTCGGACGCACGGCCTGGCGGCTGGCGGATGTGGCCGATCACTGGGATTCGCTCGTGCTGAAAGCCTGGATCGAAGAAGACGGCCGCGAAGTGCGCTATCAGGATGACAGCGTATCCGCGTTACGCCATCCCGAAGCACTGATGCGCGGCCATTTCGACGCCGAACGCATCCCTGCCGATGCCGCCATGAGCTGCGGCACGGTAGGCGCCATCGGCGGCATCCGCCCTTCCACGCACTTCATCATGGTCCTGTCGGATCCCGTCCTGAAGCGTGAGCTGCGACACGAATACCATGTCCAGGTGCTGCCCGAGATCGCCTGAACGCCCCGGCGCACCGGCTCCGCCCCCTTTTTGCCTGAACCTCTCTTGAAACGGAAATCTGCATCATGTCGTCCCCGAACACCATTGCCGCACTGCATCAGGCGCTGACGCGCCGGGAAACCAGCTCCGAAGCGCTGGTCAAGGCCGCGCTGGAGCGCATCGCCGCCCCCGAAGGCGAAGGCAGGTACGCTTTCACACGCGTCCATGCCGAAAGCGCACTCCAGGCCGCCCGGGTGTCGGATCAGCTGCTCGCCGCCGGCCAGGCACGCTCGCCACTGGAAGGCCTGCCCATCTCGATCAAGGACCTGTTCGATCTGGCCGGCGATGTCACCACCGCCGGCTCGGTCGTCCTGGCCGACCAGCCCGCCGCCACGGCCAGCGCGCCGGCGGTACAGCGCCTGCTGGATGCGGGTGCGGTCATTGTCGGGCGCACCAACATGACGGAGTTCGCCTTCTCGGGTCTGGGCATCAATCCGCACTACGGCACACCGGCCTCGCCCTGGGATCGCGGCCGCCGGCGCATTCCGGGCGGCTCATCCTCGGGCGCTGCAGTCGCCGTCGCCGACGACATGTCCGTCATGTCGCTGGGTACGGACACGGGCGGTTCGGTACGCATCCCGTCCGCCTTCTGCGGCACTACGGGCTTCAAGCCCACGGCGCGCCGGGTGCCCATCGATGGCGGCGTCCCCCTGGCCACCAGCCTGGATTCGGTAGGCCCGCTGGCCCGCTCCGTACAGTGCTGCATCACCACCGACGCCATACTGGCCAACGAAACCGGGCGCGTCCTGGAGGCCCCCGGGCCCGGGCAGTTGCGCCTGGCCGTGCCCGACAGCCTCATCCTCGAAGAGGCCGATGACCACGTGCGCCAGAGCTTCGAGTACAGCCTGGACCTGCTGCGCAAGGCCGGCGCGCGCATCGACATGATTGCCGTTCCCGAGTTCGAGCGTCTGGCACACATCAACCGCAAGGGCGGTCTGGTGGCCTCTGAAGCCTGGGCCTGGCACCAGGAGCACATGGCCCGGGGCGAAGCGCAGTACGATCCGCGCGTCAGCACCCGCATCCTGCGCGGACGCGACATGACGGCAGCCGACTACATCGAACTGCTTGCCGCACGCACATCGTGGATACAGGCAGTAAATGCCCGCCTGCGCTGGTACGACGCCCTGCTCATGCCCACCTCGCCCATCGTGGCGCCTGAAATCGCACGCCTGGAAGCCTCCAGCGACGACTATTTCATGACCAATGCACTCATACTGCGCAACCCCACCTTCATCAACTTCCTGGACGGTTGCGGCCTGTCCCTGCCCTGCCACCCGGCAGGCACGGCGGCCGTCGGTCTGATGGTGGCCGGCCCGGCCATGCAGGACGCACATATCCTGGAAACCGGGCTGTGCGTGGAGCGTGTACTGCAGGAAGGTCGCTGATTCAGCGCGGCGGCACGGCAAAGCCGTCGCGCATGACTTCGCGCAGGAAGCCGACCAGCAGCTGCACCGCCTGCGGCACCTGGGGCGAATAGGGCCGGATCGCATAAATGGTTTCGCTGAAAGTGCCTACCGGCTTCCAGCCGGGCAGGACGGCAACGAGCGCCCCCGTGCGCAAGGCGGACTGGACACTGAAGTCCGGTACGACGGCAATACCCAGGCCGGCCAGGGCCATTTCACGCAGCACCTCGCTATTGTTGGCGGCAAATACACCCTGGACGGGAATGGTCAGGCGGGACCGGTCGGCACCATCGGCATGGCTGTCCACCGACCCGGACTCCAGCGTCCAGGTCAGGCGCCCGCGCGGACGGGGATAGGTCAGGCAATGATGGCGGGCCAGATCACCGGGCGCCCGCGGCCGGCCCTGACGCGCCAGATAGGCAGGGCTGGCCACGAGCAGGGGACGCGTGGTGCACAGTTGCCAGGCCACGTGCGTTTCGGGCGGTTGTGCCGCATGGCGCACCGCCAGATCGAACCCCTCGTTCACCAGTGAACTGAGCTGATCCGACAGGTCGAGTTCGACACGGATGCGGGGGTAAGCGTACAGGAATTCGGGCAGGCGCGGCACCAGCTGCTGACGCGCCAGTGCCACCGGTGCCGTCACGCGCACCAGACCGGCGGGCTCCTCCGCCAGCTCGCGAATGCTGGTGAAACTCCAGAGAATCTGGTCAAAGGCATCGCGCGTATCCTCGACGAGCTGGCGGCCGGCTTCAGTCAGATGCACGCTGCGCGTCGTACGCCGCACCAGCGGCAGGCCGGCCATGCGCTCGAGCTCCGCAACGCGCTGGCTCACCGCCGCCTTGCTCACGCCCAGACGACGCGCAGCCAGGGTGAAACTGCCCTGTTGCTCAAGGACGATGAGCCAGTGTACGGATGACCAGATGGCGTGGTTGTGTTGCGTTTCCATTGGAGTATTGTTCAATATTCTGAACAATCAATCAACAGAACAAGTCTAGGCAAAGGCCCGGGGTCGTCCTAAACTGTATACAAATCAAAACTCTGGCGCTGCCGGCGCCGGACCCTTCCAACACAGACAGCGAGGCTTTCATGCAAGCATTCACCGATACACAGGATGTCGTCAACTACATCGGCGGGCAGCGCATGCCCGGCCAGGGCGGCACGCAGGCCATCATGAATCCGGCCACCGGCGCCGTGGCGCGCCAGCTGCGCCTGAGCACTGCGGAGGATGTCAATGCCGCCGTCGCCAATGCAGCAGCAGCGGCACCCGCCTGGGGCAATACGCCGCCCCTGCGCCGCGCCCGCATCATGTTCCGTTTCCTGCAGCTGATGACCGAGCACCAGGATGCGCTGGCCGCCATCCTGACTGCCGAGCACGGCAAAGTCTTCAGCGACGCCCAGGGCGAAGTAGCGCGCGGCATCGACGTCATTGAATTTGCCTGCGGCATCCCGCAGTTGCTCAAGGGTGATTACACCGAACAGGTTGCCAACGGCCTGGACAACTGGACCATGCGCCAGCCCCTGGGCATCGTGGCCGGCATCACGCCGTTCAACTTCCCCGCCATGGTGCCCTGCTGGATGTTTCCCGTGGCCCTGGCCGCCGGCAACTGCTTCATCCTCAAGCCCAGCGAGCGCGATCCCTCGGCCTCACTGATGATGGCCGAGCTGCTGAAGAAAGCCGGCCTGCCCGATGGCGTGTTCAACGTCGTGCAGGGCGACAAGACGGCGGTCGACGCGCTCATCGAACACCCCGATGTTGCCGCACTCAGCTTTGTCGGCTCCACGCCCATCGCACGCTATATCTACGAGCGCGGTGCAGCTTTCGGCAAGCGCGTCCAGGCGCTGGGCGGTGCCAAGAACCATCTGGTCGTCATGCCCGATGCCGATATCGATCAGGCCGTGGACGCCCTGGTCGGTGCCGGCTTCGGTGCAGCCGGCGAGCGCTGCATGGCCATTTCGGTTGCCGTGCTGGTCGGTGATGTGGGCGATCGCATCGTTTCCCGCCTGGCCGAGCGCGTGCGTGCGCTCAAGATCGGCAACGGCATGGATGCCGCTTCGGAAATGGGTCCGGTCATCACGAAGGACGCGCTCGAGCGCATCGAGAACTACGTACAGATCGGCGCGGACGAAGGCGCCACCCTGGTCGTCGACGGTCGCGGCCTGAAGGTGGCCGGTCACGAAAACGGCTATTTCACCGGCGGCACGCTGTTCGACAACGTCAAGCCCGGCATGCGCATCCACGAGGAAGAAATCTTCGGGCCGGTATTGTCCTGCGTACGCGTGGCCGACTTCGGCGAGGCGGTCGATCTGATCAACAATCACCACTATGGCAACGGCGTATCCTGCTACACCCGCGACGGTCATGTGGCGCGTGAATTCGCCCGGCGCATCGAAGTCGGCATGGTGGGCATCAACGTGCCCATCCCCGTACCCATGGCCTGGCACGGTTTCGGTGGCTGGAAGCAGAGCCTGTTCGGCGACACCCATGCCTACGGCGAAGAAGGCGTGCGCTTCTACACCAAGCAGAAGTCCATCATGCAGCGCTGGCCGGAAAGCATCGACAAGGGCGCTGAATTCGCCATGCCCACGGCCAAGTAAGCCCGGGTCCGATGTGCCCTGCTCTGCCCGCAGCGCTGGTTCAGGCTGCGGGCGGCGCGGGGACTTGTTCAGAGTTTCCCCAGGAATTCCCGTAGCACACCGGCCGAGTAGAAGCGCGCCACCTGCTGCAGGAAAGCATTGAAATCCACGCCGGCGCTGTCGTCCGCGCGGTCGGATATGGTACGCAGGACGGCAAACGGCATGTCATATTCATGGCAGATCTGCGCCAGCGCCGCACCCTCCATCTCGACGCACAGGGCGTCGGGCACCGCTTCACGCAGCCGGCGCACGCCGGCTGAATCATTCACGAAACAATCGCCGCTGATAATGGTGCCGGCATGAACGCGCGGCGCATCCAGACCAAAGGTCCGGCGCGTGCCGGCGGCAATCTGCTGCCGGAACGCCTGTTGCAGAAAATGATTGGCGCTGTGCATCAGCCGTGTCGACAGGTCTGGATCGGCGGCAATGCGGCTGCAGCCCAGCAGCGGAATCTCGTAGCGCGGAAAGATCGGGCTGGCATCCATATCATGCTGCAGGAGATCTGCAGCCACCACCATGTCACCCACGCGCACTGCGGGTGACACCGCACCGGCCACACCCACGAAGATAACGGCATCCACGCCGAACTCGCGGATCAGGGTGACGGTGGTCGCCGCCGCCGCCACCTTGCCGATACGCGCCAGCACCAGCACGCAGGGCCGGCCATGCAGCCGGCCCACATGATAGTCACGCTGTCCTATGCGATGACGCTGCACCTCGCCGTGCATGGCCTGCAGCAGCAATGCCGCCTCCTCGTGCATGGCGGCAACAATACCCAGTGTCTTCAATCGGGCCTCACTCTATATAATCAACGGTTCACGCTCAGCGGACACTTTACCGACAGACCCTGTTGCCTCTCATGGAGCCTGCCCCTCATGTCCTATTCTCTGCTCGACAACCTCGGAAAACTCGTATTGCGCGTCTCGATCGGCGGCATGCTGTTGCTGCACGGCATCGGCAAGCTGGTCGGCGGCATCGGTGGCATAGAACAAATGGTGATGGCGGCCGGCATGCCTGCCATTGTTGCCTGGGGCGTCTACCTGGGTGAAGTGCTTGCACCGCTGCTGATGATACTCGGCTTCTACACCCGGCTGGGCGGCCTGATCGCCGCCACCAGCATGGTGTTCGCGATCCTGCTTGCCCATTCGGCGCACATCTTCAGCCTGAGCCCCATGTGGGGCTGGGCCATAGAGACCCAGGGCCTGTTCCTGTTCGGCGCGGTCGCGGTGGCCCTGCTTGGCGCGGGGCGCTACAGCATGGGCGGCATCGGCGGGCGCTGGAACTAGCATCCGGCGGGACATCGCCTAGCCAAAGCGACCCGTGATGTAGTCCTCGGTCTCCTTGCGCGCAGGGTTGACGAAGATCTGGTCCGTCGTGCCGAACTCCATGAGCTCGCCCAGATACATGTAGGCCGTGTAGTCGGAGCAGCGTGCAGCCTGCTGCATGTTGTGCGTCACGATGACGACGGTGTAGTCGGACTTGAGCTCGGCGATCAACTCCTCGATCCTGGCCGTGGAAATCGGGTCCAGGGCCGAGCACGGCTCATCGAGCAGCAGCACTTCAGGCCGTATGGCCACGCCGCGGGCAATGCACAGGCGCTGCTGCTGGCCGCCTGACAGCCCGCTGCCGCTCTTGTGGAGCTTGTCGCGCACTTCGGGCCAGAGCGCCGCCTTGGTGAGCGCCCATTCCACGCGCTCATCCATCTCGCCCTTGCTCAGGCGCTCGAACAGGCGCACGCCGAACGCGATATTGTCATAGATGCTCATCGGAAACGGCGTAGGCTTCTGGAACACCATGCCGACCTTGGCACGGATGAGCGAAATATCGGTCCTGGATGTGAGCAGGTTCTCGCCGTCGAGCAGAATCTCGCCTTCGGCCCGCTGGCCCGGATACAGCTCGAACATGCGGTTGAAAGTGCGCAGCAGTGTGGACTTGCCGCAGCCCGACGGGCCGATGAAGGCCGTCACGCGTTTCTCCTTGATGTCCATGGACACATTCTTGATGGCCTGGACATCGCCATAGTAGAAGTTCAGATTGCGTATGGCCAGTTTGGTGGGATCGGGATCTCGGGCATGAAGCATGGTGACAGACCGGGCCCCGGCATCAGCCGGGGCGCTCCTCATTTGCGAAAGAAAATACGGGCCAGCAGATTGATGGCCAGCACCAGCAGGGTGATCAGCGCCGCCCCCGCCCAGGCCAGATCGTTCCAGTCACGGAAAGGGCTGGCCGCATACTGGAAGATGATGACCGGCAGATTGGCGATGGGCGCATTCATGTTGAAGGACAGGAACTGATTGTTCAGCGCGGTGAACAGCAGGGGCGCCGTCTCGCCGGCGATGCGCGCGATGGCCAGCAGCACACCCGTCATCATGCCGGAACGCGCCGCACGATAGCTGATGAAAAGCACGATGCGCCACTGGGGGCAGCCCAGGGCGGCCGCCGCCTCGCGCAGGCTGTTGGGCACCAGACTGAGCATATTGTCCGTGGCGCGCACCACCACGGGCACGACGATGATGGCCAGTGCAAAGGCGCCCGCCCACCCCGAGTAATGACCCACGCGCGCCACATACACGGAATAGATGAACAGGCCGATGATGATGGACGGCGCGGACAGCAGCACATCATTCAGGAAGCGCACACTGGTCGCCAGCCAGCGGTCGCGGCCGAACTCGGCCAGATAGGTGCCGGCCAGCACGCCCAGAGGCGTTCCCATGAGTACGGCGGCGGCGGACATGAGCACACTGCCCACGATGGCGTTGAGCAGGCCGCCAGCCTCACCCGGTGGCGGCGTGCTCTCGGTGAACAGGGTCAGCGTGAGGGCCGGCGCGCCCTTCATCAGCAGCGTGAGTATGATCCAGAACAGCCAGAACAGGCCGAAGGCCACGGCCACCGCCGACAGCATGAGCATGAGGCGATTGAGCCGGCGCCGGCGACGATAGACCGGATTGCTGTCGGTGGCCATGACCTTCATGCGCCGCCCGCCGGCAGGTCCTGTCCCCTGGACAGGCGTCGCAGCACCAGTTTGGACAGGATGAGTACCAGCGTGGTGATCACGAAGAGGATGAGCCCCAGCTCCAGCAAGGCTGCTTTCTGCAGGCCGCCCGCCTCGTTGAACTCGTTGGCCAGCGCGGACGCAATGGAATTGGAGGGCGAGAACAGCGAGTGCGGCAGGCTGAAGGCATTGCCGATCACGAAGGTGACCGCCATGGTCTCGCCCAGTGCACGGCCCAGGCCCAGCATGATGCCGCTGATGACGCCGTTACGCGTGAAGGGCAGGACGATTTTCCAGACCACTTCCCAGGTCGTGCATCCCAGACCGTAGGCGGACTCCTTGAGCATGGGCGGCACCTGCTCGAACACGTCGCGCATGACGGCGGTGATGAAGGGAATGATCATGATGGAAAGGATGAGGCCGGCCGTGAACAGGCCGATGCCCAGCGGCGGCCCGGCGAACAGCTCGCCCAGGACCGGCACATCCCGGGTCCATTGCACCAGAGGCGACTGCACATGCTGCTGGAACAGCGGCACGAAGACGAAAAGCCCCCACATGCCGTAGATGATGGACGGGATGGCTGCCAGCATTTCTATGGCCGTACCCAGGGGACGGCGCAGCCAGCCGGGTGCCCGTTCGGTCAGGAACAGCGCAATGCCGAAGGACACCGGCACGGCAATCAGCACGGCAATGGCCGAGGTGATGAGCGTGCCGGCCACAGGCACCAGGGCACCATAATGGTCACGGACCGGATCCCATTCACTGGTCCACAGGAAGGACGGGCCGTAGGTGGTGATGGCGCCGCGCCCGCCCCATGCCAGTGATACGATGATGCCCGCGAGCAGCAGCAGCACCAGCACGGCGCTGGTGCGCGTCAGGACGCGAAACAGGCGATCGGCGCCCACATTGCTGGCTGCCCTGCGTGTGGCCATGACCTTCATTCCCAGATCGCCTCGCCGCGGGGCGTGCGGATGTCGTGGGCCCAGCGCTCGCGGATCTGCCCGATCACGGTGTCGGGCAAGGCCACGTAACCCAGCTCACGGGCAATATCGCCCCCTTCCCGGAAAGCCCAGTCGAAATAGGCCAGGACCTCGCGCATGCGCTCGGGTCGACGGCGCACCGTGCGCGGCACCAGTATGAAGCTGGCTGCGGTGATGGGCCAGGCCTCCTCGCCCCCGGCATCGGTCAGCATCACACCCATCCCCGGCGCCGACTGCCAGTCGGCATCCAGGGCGGCGGCCTGGAAGCTGGATGCCTGCGGCGCCACGAATGCGCCCGCCCGATTGCGCAGGCGCACCCAGGACAGGCCATTGTGGGCCGCATAGGCATATTCCACATAGCCCACGCTGTAGCGCAGCTGGCTGACATAGGCGGCCACACCTTCGTTGCCCTTGCCCCCCTGCCCCAGCGGCCAGCGGATCGCCTTGCCCATGCCCACCTGATCGCGCCATTGCGGCGATACGCGGGCCAGATAACTGGTCCATCCATAGGTGGTGCCCGAGCCGTCGGCCCTGTGGACGACAACGATGTCGGTCGCCGGCAAAGCCAGCTCCGGATTGAGCGCAACGATGGCACGATCATCCCAGCGGCGGATACGTCCCAGATAGATGTCGGCCAGCAGCGCACCGGACAGGCGCAGGGCACCGGGCGCAATGCCCGGTATGTTGACCACAGGCACGATGCCGCCGATGATGGCGGGAAACTGGAACAGATCATGACGGCGCAGCCCGGCTTCCGGCATGGGGTCATCGGAAGCACCCCAGTCCACGGTACCGGCGATGATCTGCTGCTGACCGCCGCCCGATCCTATGGACTGGAAATTGACCCTGTGCCCCGTGAGCGCGTGGTAACGTGCAGCCCATTTGGCATAGACGGGGTAAGGCAGGGACGCCCCGGCCCCGGTCAGATCGATCGCCGGGCTTGCAAGGCTGACGCAGGCCAGCGCCAGACCCATACAGCCCGACACAATGAATCTTCGCATTCTGTCGGTGTTCATGCAGTGGCATTTCATCCAGGCAGGCGCCATGATAGGCCAGAAATATGACCGTTTGATGACGACGGCATGACAAGGCGGCCCTGAACGGCTCAGTGGTTCTCGGGCTGGCCCAGCCGGGCCATGAGCGCGTCATGCAGGTTGAACGGCGCGGCGCGCGAGCGTACACGCACCCAGGAGCCATCGGGCAGCCCGCGCCAGGCGAGCTGGTTGTCGCGCAGGGCGTAGCGAAAAGCTTCGGTGATGACGCGCTGCTTCAGACGCCGGTCGAGCACGGGGAAGGCGACTTCCACACGGCGAAAGAAATTCCGGTCCATCCAGTCGGCAGAAGCCAGATAGACCTTCTCCTGACCATTGTCATGGAAGTAGAAGACACGCGAATGCTCAAGAAAGCGCCCCACGATGGAGCGCAGACGGATATTGTCGGACACGCCGGGCACGCCGGGACGCAGGGCGCAGGCCCCGCGCACAATGAGATCGATGCGCACACCGGCCTGGCTCGCGCGGTACAGGGCCTCGATGATGGTCGGTTCCAGCAGGGAATTCATCTTTGCCATGATGCGCGCCGGCCGCCCCTCCCTTGCGTTCAGGGCCTCGTTGCGCACCAGTGCAAGCATGGTCTCATGCAGGGTGAACGGCGACTGCAACAGGCGCTTCAGCGGCCGGCGGGCGCCCAGGCCCGTGAGCAGCGAGAAAATGCGCTCCATGTCCTCGCAAATGTCGGGGTCCGTGGTCAGCAGGCCGAAATCCGTATACAGGCGCGCCGTGCGCGGATGGTAATTGCCCGTACCCAGATGGGCATAGCGCCGTATGCCGCCTTCCTCACGACGCAGGACGAGCGCCATCTTGGCATGTGTCTTGTGTCCGACCACCCCGTAGCTGACGTGCGCCCCCACCTCTTCCAGGCGCGCCGCCCAGTTGATGTTGGTCTGCTCATCGAAACGGGCCATGAGCTCGACGATAACGGTGACTTCCTTGCCCGCCCGCGCGGCCGCCAGCAACAGGCGCATGAGCTCGGAATCCTCGCCGGTACGGTAGATCGTCTGCTTGATGGCCACCACAGCCGGATCACGCGCCGCCGCCGTCAGGAAATCGAGCACGGGCTGAAAGGACTCGTAGGGATGATGGAACAACCGGTCGCGCTTTGCGAGCGCGGCAAACAGCTCGCGCGGATGCTCCACCCCCTGATCGAACGGCGGCGGAATGGACGGACGATACTCGGAAAAGCGCAGATGGGAGGCATCGGCCACATTGCACAGTGGCAGCAGACGCGCCGGATTGATGGGGCCCTGCACACGATAGGTGTCGCGCGTCTGGAGCTGAAACTCATGCTGCAGGAAGAGCTCCAGATCGGCCGGCATCTCATGCTCGACCTCCAGGCGCACGGCAGCCCCGAAATTACGTTGCGACAGCTCCCCCTGCAAGGCCTGGCGCAGGTTGGTAATCTCCTCCTCGTCGACAAACAGGTCGCTGTTGCGTGTGACCCGCCAGCCATGACAGGACTTGACCTCGAGACCCACGAACAGATCCCCCACGAAGGCACTGATGAGGCTGGTGAGCAGCACATGGCCGTGGGGCACGCCCGCAGTCTCGCGCGGCACCCGCAGCAGGCGCGGCATGGAGCGCGGCGCCTGCACGATGGCAATGGAGGCCACGCGTCCGAAGGCATCGACGCCCGACAGGGCGACAATGAAGTTCAGACTCTTGTTGTAGACGCGCGGAAAGGGACGCGCAGGGTCCAGCCCGATGGGCGTGAGCAGGGGCATCACCTTCTGCTCGAAATGCGCCTGCGCCCAGGCCTGCACCTCGGCCGGCCAGGAGCCCGGCTCGAAGACGACAATGCCCTCCCGCCCCAGGCACGGCATCAGCGCTTCCGTCAGCAAGGCGTGCTGACGCTGCGTGAGTGCATGTGTGGCCTGCTGGACCTGATCGAAGGCCTGGTCCGGCAGACGGCCATCCGGGCCCACATGGGCGGGATTCTGGCGCTGCTGCTCTTTCAGGCTGGAGATGCGGATCTCGAAGAATTCATCCAGGTTGGCGCTGACGATGCACAGGTAGCGCAGCCGCTCGAGCAGCGGCACCTGCGGGTTCTCGGCCATGGCCAGCACCCGCTCATTGAACTTGAGCAGGGACAGCTCGCGATTGAGCAACACGGGAACGTCGCCGGAGGTGGATTCCATCAATCAGACACGCCAGATATGCCGCCCTGGGCTGCGGCGGCCTTCTCCCGATTGTAGTGCGCCCGGACAGACACGGGGCAGTGTCCCTATAATCGAGGCATTTCACCGCCATCAGGCCTGTCAATGGATCATCTGCTCGCCGCGGTCGACCTGGGTTCCAACAGCTTCCGGCTCTCGGTCGGGCGTGTGGTGCAACAGGATGGCAAGGCGCAGATCTACGCCGTAGATCGCCTCAAGGAAACCGTCCGCCTGGCTGCCGGGCTGGGCGAGGACCTGACGCTCGACGAGGCCGCCGTGCAGCGCGGCCTGGCCGTGCTGCAGCGCTTTGCCGAACGCATAGAGGGCTTTCACCCCAACCGGGTGCGCGCCGTCGCCACCAATACCCTGCGCATCGCGCAGAACATCGACCACATCCTGCCCCGCTTCCAGGCGGCGCTGGGATTCCCCGTCGACGTGATCTCGGGTCAGGAGGAGGCGCGGCTGATCTTTGTCGGCATCAGTCACGAGCTCCCGGCCTCGCCCAACCGGCGCCTGATGATAGACATCGGCGGCGGTTCCACCGAAACCATCATCGGCAAGGAGTTCCGGCCGCTGCAGCTCGCCTCGCTGCCGATGGGCTGTCTTTCCTATACGGAGCGGTTCTTCCCCGACGGCAAGATCACCGGCGAGCGCATGGATCTGGCCACGCTCGCTGCACGTCGCGAGCTGGAAGCCATCTCGCGCGCCTGGCGACGCACCGGCTGGCAGGAAGCCTATGGTTCGTCGGGCACCGCCAAGGGCCTGCTCGCCGTGCTGCAGGAAGGCGGAATGTCGGAAAAAGGCATTACGCTGGCCGGCCTGAGACAATTGCGCGACAAGCTCGTGAATGACGGCGAGGTGCGCCTGCATGAGCTGCCCGGCCTGAAACCCGACCGCGCCATGGTGCTGGCCGGTGGCCTGGCCATCATGCTGGCGGCCTTCCTGGAGCTGGGCATCACGCGCATGCTGCCCGGCGAGGGCGCACTGCGCGTGGGTGTGCTCTACGATCTGCTGGGCCGCGATTCCATGCATGACAAACGTGATGAGACGGTGCGCCAGTTCATGCGACGCTACCAGATCGATACGCGGCAGGCGGCACGCGTGCGCCAGATTGCCCTGGCCCTGTTCGAACAGCTCGCCCTGCCGGCCGACCCGGAGCACCAGGCGCTGGCCCAGGCGCTGGGATGGACGGCCGAGCTCCACGAGCTGGGGCTGAACATCGCCCACGCCGATTATCACCGGCACAGCGCCTACATCCTGGCCCATGCCGACATGCCGGGCTTCTCGCATGACGATCAGGAGCTGCTGGCCCTGCTCGCCCTGGGCCACCAGGGAAAGCTGGGCAAGCTGAAGGCACTCGCACCCAGCCACGCGCAATGGATGGCACTGCTGTGCCTGCGCCTGGCCGTACTGCTGGCGCGCCGGCGCGAGAACATCAACGGCCTGCCGCTACGGCTGCACGTGGACGAGTGCGGTATCCGCATCTGCATCGATGCCCGCTGGCGCCAGACGCATCCCCTGTCAGACTATTCCCTGCAGCGCGAGCGTCTGGAATGGACGCACAACGGGTTTGCCATGGTATTGCACAGTTCCAATCATGGTCCCTGCGTGGAATGATTCCTCCATGGTCCGGAGTCACACATGAAAGCCGTAATGATCACCGCCCATGGCGGCAACGAAGTCGTACAGGTGGGCAATTGCCCGCGCCCGCAGCGTCGCCCCGGCGAAGTCCTCATCCGCATGGCGGCGGGCACGCTCAATCAGGTGGATCTCTACATGCGCAACAGTGGTGCCGGCATCACGCACCGCCTGCCGCTCATCATGGGCCTGGACGGCGCCGGCACGGTCGAGGAGGCCGATGCGGACGAACCCGTGCTCCAGCCCGGCCGCAAGGTTGTCATCCATCCCAGCCTGTCCTGCGGGCGCTGTGAATACTGCCGCGCAGGGGAGACCATTCTGTGCACGCATGTGCAGATCATGGGGGAGCATAGTGACGGCAGTTTCGCGCAATGGACGAGCGTGCCGGCAAGCAATGTCTTTCCCCTGCCCGAACATCTGGATTTCATGCAGGGCGCAGCCCTGGGCGTGAACCACCTGACAGCCTGGCGCATGCTGTTCACACGGGCCCGGATGAAGCCCTGGGAAACCGTACTCATCTTCGGCATCGGCGGCGGTGTCTCGCTTGCTGCGCTGCAACTGGTCACGGCCATGGGCGCACGGGCCATCGTCACCTCGCGCGATGATGCCAAGCTCGAGCGTGCACGGGCGATGGGCGCCGGGCTGGGCATCAACAGCAATACAAGCGACGTGGCACGCGCGGTGCTGGCACATACCGGCGGACGCGGCGTGGATGTGGTCATCGAGAACGTGGGGGCCGCCGTATGGCCGGCGGCCCTGCGTTCACTGGCGCGCAACGGGCGTCTGGTGACCTGCGGCGCCACAACGGGCGGTCAGCCCCCTGCCGACCTGCAGCGCATCTTCGTGCGCCAGCTGCAGATCCTGGGATCCACCCACGGGACACTGGCTGAATTCCATGAGCTGCTGAACTTCGTCCGCCGTCACGCCATCGTCCCGGTCATCGACCAGCGTTTCACCATGGATGACATCCACGCCGCATTGTCACGGCTGGAGTCCGGCGAGCAGTTCGGCAAGGTCGGCATCTCGCTGGCCGACTGAGGCGCGACGCTCCTGACGCGCCTCAACCCGTCTCGCGGTTGCCGCGCTCCCGCGTCTGCAGGGCATCGACCTCGCGCATGTTCTCTATCATCTTCATCAGGTAATGCAGGGTATGCGCAAGATCGTTCACGGAAAAGCCTGACAGGGCCTGCTCGTAATAGCGATGAATCTTGGGCCGGGCTGCATCATGCCAGACAAGGGAACCGGACTCCGTCATCGTGACCAGGCGCGAGCGCCGGTCGCGCCCGTCCGGCGTGAGGCGGATGTGGCCGTCGCGCTCCATGCGCCCCAGCAGCCCTGACAGATTCTGGCGGCTCACCATCAGAAAGCGCGCCAGATCTCCCACACTCATACCACCCGCCGCCCTGGGGTGTGCCAGGGCGCCCAATACGGCCCATTGCTGGGTTGTGAGGCCGTCTTCTTCCACGGCACGAGTTCCAGTTTTATGCAATAGGTTGGCACATTGATACAAACGGAAGAAAACTCTGTTAGCAAGATTTATCTTCGCCTCGTAATCGGATGCCTCTATGACATCCGCTGGTTTGACCGTGCTTTGCCGCTCATTGACCCTAGGGAAAACCATGATTCATCCTTTCGTTGAAGTGCTATGCATCCTGTTTTTTATTCGGCATAATAAAGCAACATGTTTGCATAAATACAGGATATGCGGATATTTTTATGGCATCCGCAGTGTAAAGCAAAGGAGTTGTGAATGCGCAGGTTCGAAGGCAAGACCATCATCGTCACCGGAGGGGCGGGCGGCATCGGCCGTGCCATTTGCCACCGGCTATCGCAGGAAGGCGGACAGCTGGCCGTCCTGGACCTGGACCTGACTGCGGCACAGGAAACCGCACAGGCAATCCAGGCTGCCGGCGGCAAGGCGCTCGCCGTGCAGGCCGACATCAGCGAGCGCAGCCAGGTGGATGCCGCGCTGGCGCAGGTGCACGACGGCCTGGGTCCCGTCGATGTGCTCATCAACAACGCGGGCTGGGATGTGTTCAAGCCTTTCGTGAAGACGGAGCCGGCCCTCTGGGATCGCCTGATTGCCGTGAACCTGATCGGTGCCCTGCATCTGCACCACGCAGTGCTGCCGGAAATGGCCGAGCGCGGCAAGGGACGCATCGTCAACATCGCTTCCGATGCCGCCCGCGTCGGCTCCACCGGCGAAGCGGTCTATGCGGCGTGCAAGGGCGGCCTGGTGTCCTTCACCAAGACGATTGCGCGCGAGCATGCCCGCCAGGGCATCACCGCCAATGTCGTATGCCCCGGACCGACGGATACCGCGCTGTTCGCCAGCTATCAGGAAGGTGCGGGCAATCCGGAAAAGCTGGTCGAGGCCTTCCGACGGGCCATCCCGCTCGGACGCATTGGACAGCCTGAAGACCTGCCCGGCGCCGTGGCCTTCTTTGCCAGCGACGATGCGGCCTATGTCACCGGACAGGTGCTCAGCGTGTCCGGCGGTCTGAGCATGTGCGGCTGAGCCGTCGGCAAGACCTCTTTCTTCATACGCCAACTCAAGGATTCCCATGAGCTATACCGATATTCTCTACGAACTGCGCAATGGCGTGGCCTGGATCACCATCAACCGCCCCGAGAAGATGAATGCCTTCCGCGGCCAGACTTGCGAGGAGCTGATCCGCGCCCTGCAGAAGGCGGGTTACGACCGCGAGGTGGGCGCCATTGTCCTGGCCGGCAGCGGTGACCGGGCCTTCTGCACGGGCGGCGACCAGTCGGCGCATGACGGCGATTACGACGGACGCGGCACCATAGGCCTGCCCATAGAAGATCTGCACAATGCCATCCGCGAAGTGCCCAAGCCGGTGATTGCCCGGGTTCAGGGTTATGCCATCGGCGGCGGCAACGTACTGTGCACCATCTGCGATCTGACCATCGCTTCCGAGAAAGCCATCTTCGGCCAGGTCGGGCCCAGCATGGGTTCGGTGGATCCCGGCTACGGCACAGCCTTCCTGGCACGCGTCGTGGGCGAGAAGAAGGCGCGCGAGATCTGGTATCTGAACAAGCGCTACAGCGCCGCCGAGGCACTGGCCATGGGCCTGGTCAACACGGTTGTGCCGCACGAGGATCTGGACAGGGAAGTGCAGGAGTGGGCGGAAACGATCTGCCAGCGCAGCCCGACCGCCATTGCGATTGCGAAGCGCAGCTTCAACGTGGATACGGCGCACCAGGGCGGCATGGCCGGCCTGGGGATGCTGGCACTCAAACTCTTCTACGACACCGATGAATCGCGCGAAGGCGTGAACGCATTCAAGGAAAAGCGCAAGCCGGACTTCCGGCGCTATGCCAAATAAGCCGGGACGCCATCATGCCCAATCCCTACATCGACGATGAACTCGCAGCCCTGGCCAGTCATGTGCGCCGTTTCGCACAGGATCGCATTGCGCCCGGTTTCGAAGAACGCGACCAGAGCCGTGTGCTGGACCCCGCACTCATGCGCGAGATGGGGGAGATGGGTCTGATTGCCCCGGAGTTGCCCGAGGCCCACGGTGGCCAGGGCCTGTCGTGCCTGGCAAGCGGCCTGATTCATGAAGAAGTGGCACGCGCCGACCTGAGCATGAGCTACATCAACCTGCTTGCCTCGCTGAACGGCCAGATCCTGTCGCAACACGGCCGGGCCGATATCGCCCTGCCCTGGCTCACCCGCCTCACCGCCGGCGAAATCATCATCGCACTCGCATTGACCGAGCCGCAGGGCGGCTCCGATGCCGCCAACCTGCGCCTGAAGATCACGCGTGAAGGCGAGGACTACATCCTCAACGGCGAGAAGACCTCGATCTCGGCGGCCGACCAGGCCGCAGCGGCCGTGGTCTTCGGCCGCACAGGCAGCCCGGAATCCGGCGCCCGCGGCGTCACCGCCGTCTTCGTACCACTGGACACCCATGGTGTCACACGCAGCCGCTTCGATTGCCATGGGCAGCGCGCCATCGGCCGCGGCTCACTGTTCTTCGAGAATGTACGCGTGCCCGTTTCGCACCGCCTGGGCGATGAGGACCGGGGGTTCGTGCAAGTCATGCAGGGCTTTGACTTCTCGCGCGCGCTGATCGGTCTGCAAGTCCTGGCCGTCGCACGCGCCGCCCTGGACGAGACCTGGGAATATGTGGCCCAGCGCCAGGCCTTCCAGCGCCCGCTTTCCGCCTTCCAGGGTGTTTCCCATCCGCTGGCGGAACTGGACACCCAGGTCACGGCCGCCCGCCTGCTGTGCCTGCAATCACTCTGGCTCAAGGACCGCGACCTGCCCCACTCCGCCGAAGCCGCCATGTGCAAGTGGTGGGCACCGGCCCTGGCCTACGACACGATTCACCAGTGCCTGCTGATGTTCGGCCACGGCGGCTATGACCGCGGTCCCATGGAACAGCGGCTGCGCGATGTGCTGGGATTCCAGATCGGCGACGGTACGGCGCAGATCATGAAATCCATCATCGCGCGCCAGCGGGCCGGCCGTGATGCCGTACCAATCTAGCTTCCACCCCAACCGAGAAAACACTCTGGAGACAATGATGGACCTCAACCCCATACTGCTCGCTCCCCGACGCGAGCGCATGATCCGCGAAGGCTACTGGCATGATCGGACCATCAATGACTATCTGGATGACTGTCTGGCAAGCCGCCCGGACAAGCTTGCGCTGAATGCGCTGCGCGTCGATGACGATGTGCAGACGCGCTTCACCTACCGCGAAATGGCGGCCCTGGCGGATCGCATCGCGGTCGGCCTGTCGCGCCTGGGCATTGGAAAGAATGATGTCGTCGCCTGCCAGCTGCCTAACTGGTGGCAATTCACGCTCACCTACCTGGCCTGCTCGCGCCTGGGTGCGGTCATGAATCCGCTCATGCATATCTTCCGTGAACGCGAGCTTTCCTTCATGCTCAGGCATGGCGAAGCCAAGGTACTCATCGTGCCCAAGGCTTTCCGCGGCTTTGACTTCGAAGCCATGGCCAATGACCTGGCGGAAAGCCTGCCCGACCTGCGCCACATCGTCGTGGTCGATGGCGAAGGCGACAACAGCTACGAGGCGCTGCTGACGGCGCCCGAGTGGGAAAAGGAAGGCGATGCGGCCACCATCCTGCTGGCGAACCGCCCCGGGCCCGACGATGTCACCCAGCTCATCTACACCTCGGGCACCACGGGCGAGCCCAAGGGCGTGATGCATACCGTCAACACGCTGGGCGCGAACATCATACCGTTTGCACAACGCCTTGATCTTGGAGAGGATTCCGTTGTCCTCATGGCCTCGCCCATGGCACACCAGACCGGTTTCATGTACGGCCTGATGATGCCCATCATGCTCAAGGGCACCGCCGTGCTGCAGGATGTATGGAATCCGCAGCGCGCCATTGCACTGGCCAATGAACATGGCGTCACCTTCACCATGGCATCCACCCCCTTCCTGACCGACCTCGCGCAGGCCGTGCAGACGGGCGGCCGGTCCATCCCGACGCTGCGCACCTTCCTGTGCGCCGGGGCGCCCATACCGGGCCCGCTGGTCGAACAGGCCCAGACGCACCTGGGTGCCAAGGTCGTCTCCGCCTGGGGCATGAGCGAAAACGGCGCCGTCACCTCCACACTGCTGGATGACCCCGACGAGCGCGCCTGCAATACCGATGGCCGCCCCTTCCCGGGCGTCGAGATCAGGATCGTCGACGCCCGGGATGCGGACTTGCCCACGGGCGAGGCGGGGCGCCTGCTGCTGCGGGCCTGCTCCAACTTCGGCGGCTATCTCAAGCGGCCCGAACTCAATCAGACGGATGAGGATGACTGGTTCGATACCGGCGATCTTGCCTACAAGGACGAGCAGGGCTATATCCGCATCACCGGGCGCAGCAAGGACGTCATCATCCGCGGCGGCGAGAACATTCCTGTGGTCGAGATCGAGTCCCTGCTCTACCGGCATCCGGCCATCGCCCAGGTGGCCATCATCGCCTATCCGGATGAACGCCTTGGCGAGCGCGCCTGCGCAGTCGTCGTGCCCAAGGCGGACCAGAGCATCACGCTGGACGATGTGGTCGATTACCTGAAATCGCGCAAGGTGGCCATCAACTACATCCCCGAGAAGCTGGAAATCGTGGACGCGATGCCCGCCACGCCGTCGGGCAAGATCCAGAAATTCCGGCTGCGCGACATGTTCGCCGGGCAGAATCGCTGAGGAGCGCTGTACTGTGGCTTTCATTGAACAGGCCGTTCACGGCCGGGTGGGGATATTGCGCCTGACCCGGCCCGAGACGCTGAATGCGCTCAACGATGCGCTCATGGACGAACTGGGTGCCGCCCTGCGCACACTGGACGCCGATGCACAGATCGGGACCATCATCCTTACCGGGAGCGACAAGGCTTTTGCCGCCGGTGCGGAGATCGGCGCGATGACGCAATGGCGCTACGCGGACGTCAGCGGCGCCCGCTTCATCACGCGCAACTGGGAAGTCATCCGCGAGGTGCGCAAGCCGGTCCTGGCCGCCGTCGCCGGCTATGCCTTCGGCGGCGGCTGCGAGCTCGCCCTTGCCTGCGACATCATCATCGCTGCCGAGTCCGCGCGTTTCGCCCTGCCCGAGATCAAGCTCGCCCTGCTCCCCGGCGCCGGCGGAACGCAGCGGCTGCCGCGCGCCATCGGCAAGGCCAAGGCCATGGACATGTGCCTGTCCGGGCGCGTGCTCGATGCCCATGAGGCCGATCGCTACGGCCTGGTGTCGCGCGTGGTGAGCGACGACCGCCTGATGGATGAAAGCCTGGAGCTTGCGGGCCGCATCGCCGCGTTTTCACTGCCGGCATTGATGGCCGTGAAGGAATCCATCAACCGCAGCTGCGAAAGCTCGCTCAGCGAAGGCATACGGTTCGAGCGGCAGGCATTGTATGCTCGCTTCGCAAGCGAGGATGCGCATGAAGGCATGCAGGCCTTCATGGAAAGGCGCAATCCCCGCTTCCGGCACCGTTAAATCACATCAGCGAGAAATTCCATGGCTCTTGATCAAGAATCCTTCGACCTTCTGCTTCCTTCCATCCAGCGCTTCGTGCGCGAACGTCTCATGCCCGCCGAGGACCAGGTGGAGCACGACGACGCCGTGCCCGCCGACATCATCCGGGACATGAAGGACATGGGCCTGTTCGGCCTGTCCATTCCCGAGGCCTACGGCGGCATCGGGCTGTCCATGGCCCAGGAGTGCCAGGTCGCCTACGAACTGGGCCAGACCGCCCTGGCGTTTCGCTCGGTCTTCGGTACCAACGTCGGCATTGGCTCCCAGGGCATACTGATGGATGGTACGGAAGACCAGAAGCGCGAGCTGCTGCCGCGCGTGGCCAGTGGCGAACTCATCATGTCATTCGCCCTCACGGAACCCGACGCCGGCTCGGATGCCGCTTCGCTGAAGACCCGCGCCGAAGCCGACGGGGACGACTACGTACTCAACGGCACCAAGCGTTTCATCACCAACGCCCCTTCCGCCCACGCCTTCACACTGATGGCGCGCACCGGCGGGCCGGGTGCCTCGGGCGTATCGGCCTTCATCATCCCGGCGGACAGCCCCGGCCTGAGCCTGGGAAAGCTGGACCGCAAGATGGGCCAGCGCGGCACGCGCACCTGCGATGTGGTGCTGGAGGACGTGCGCGTGCCCGCCTCGGCCATCATCGGCGGCGTGCCCGGCCAGGGCTTCAGGACAGCCATGAAGGTGCTGGACCGGGGCCGGCTGCACATCTCGGCCGTGGCCTGCGGCATGGCGCAGCGCATACTCTCGGAATCCATTGCCTGGGCCGGCCAGCGGCGCCAGTTCGGGCGCACCCTGGGCGAGTTCCAGCTGATCCAGGCCATGCTGGCGGACAGCCAGGCGGAGCTGCTGGCCGGCTGGTCCCTGGTGCAGGATGTTGCGCGGCGCTTCGACGCCAGGCCGGCAGGCGCCTCGGACCCCGATGTTTCCATGAGGGTGTCCTGCAGCAAGATGTTCTGCACCGAGATGGTGGGCCGCGTGGCCGACCGCGGTGTGCAGATCCACGGCGGTGCCGGCTACATGAATGAAACCAAGGTGGAGCGCTTCTACCGCGATGTGCGCCTGCTGCGCCTGTACGAAGGCACGACACAGATCCAGCAGATCATCATCGGGCGTGCGCTCATGCGACAGGACGGCTGACATGCTTGCCATCCACCTGTTCAATGGCCTGGTCTACGGGGCACTGCTCATCATCATCAGCTCGGGCCTGGCACTCATCTACGGCCTGCGGCGCGTGGTGAACTTCGCCCACGGGGCGCTCTACATGCTGGGCGCCTATCTTGGCTTTGCCATCATGCAGGCCAGCAACTTCTGGGTGGCGCTGGTCCTGGCGCCCGCAGCCATGGCCTTTCTGGGTGTCCTGCTGGATCGCTACGGCTTTCGCCTGCTCCAGGATCGCGAGCCGCTGAGCGTGATGCTGGTGACGTTCGGCTTGCTGCTGATCCTGGAGGATGTGGTCGTCTTCATCTGGGGCAAGACCAACTATTCCATCTTCACTCCGGAATTGCTGCACTTCTCCGTCACACTGTTCGGCGAGTCCGTGCCGGCCTATCGCGTGGCTGTCCTGTTCATGGGTGTCCTGGTGGCTGTCGGGTTGACGGCCTGGCTGCGATTCTCGCGCGTGGGGCTCTACGTGCGGGCCGCAAGCACGGACCCGGTAACGACCTCCATGCAAGGGGTGAATACCGACCTGATCAGCGCCGGCGTCGTCGGCCTGGGCTGCGCGCTCGCCGGACTGGCCGGCATCGTGGCCGCCCCTTTCCTGTCCCTTTCCCCCAGCATGGGCTCGGACGTGCTGATCGACTCCTTCGTCGTCGTCGTGATCGGCGGCCTGGGTTCACTGGGCGGCGCCTTTCTGGTGGCCGTCCTGCTCGGGATCATCCAGACCCTGGGCGCCGTCTACATGCCCGCCATCGCCGTACTGCTCCCCTTCATGCTCATGATTGCCGTGCTCATCTGGAAGCCCTCGGGCCTGGCCGGCAGCCGCACCTGATCCGAGGAAGACGCCCATGCACAGCCTTCGCGTCCCTGCCCTGCTCCTGATCGTAGGCATTCTTGTCACCCAGTTCGTCCAGTCCGGCAGTCTGTACAGCATCTTCACGCAGGCAGTCATCTACGCGATCTTCGCCCTGGGCATCGGCATCCTGCTGCGCCAGAACGGCCTGGTCAGCTTCGGACATGCGCTGTACTTCGGCATGGCGGGTTATGGCATGGGCATACTGCTGGCCGGGAGCGGCATGCCGGCCGAGGCGGCCATGCTGCTGGTGCTGCTGGTCATGGGCCTGTCGGCCTTCCTCATCGGCCTGGTCATTGTCCGCGTACCCGGCATTGCCTTCAGTATGCTCACACTGGCCATGGGCCAGATGTCCTATCTGCTGGCATCACGTGCACGCGGCGTCACCGGTGGCGCCGATGGCATGGGCATTGCCTGGCCGGCCCAGGTCTTCGGGGTCTCGCAGTCGGTGCTCCTGAAACCACCCACCTTCTTCCTGATCAGCTGGTGCATCATGGTGGCCGTGCTGCTGGTGGTTTCGCTCATCCTGGCCACGCGCTTCGGCAGCATCAGCGAAGCCATCCGCGACAACGAGGAGCGCGCCCGCTTCATCGGCATTCGCACAACGGTGCCACGTGCGCTCATCTACGCGCTCTCGGCTGTGGTGACCGGCATCGCCGGCCTGCTCTCCTCGCTGAACTCGGGTTTCATCTCCCCCGAAAGCCTGCACTGGAGCGTATCGGCCATCGCCCTGCTCATGGTCATCGTCGGCGGCTTCCGGCAACTTGCCGGCCCCATCGTGGGTGCCATCGTCTATGTCCTTATCAAGGATGTACTGGGCGATCTGGCCACACATTCCATGGCCATCTTCGGCACGGCACTCATCATCGTCATCGTCTTTGCGCCCGAGGGCATCGCCGGGGTCCTGCGGCACTGGCTGCGACGCCCACAGACCGCTGCAAGCGCAAATGAGCTTCCGGGTTCCTGATCATGGCTGATACAGAAAAGAAAACAGAAGTGGACACCCATGTCCTGCAGGCGCTGGACGTATCGGTGCACTACGGCGGCATCCGTGCCCTGGACGGCGTATCACTGCACTTGCGCAAGGGTCAGGTACTGGGCCTCATAGGCCCCAACGGCGCAGGCAAGTCGACCGTGATCGACGCCATCACCGGCCGGCTGACACTCACGCGCGGCCGGATTGTCCTGGATGGCGAAGACATCACGACATTGAGCGCAGAGCAGCGCCGCAAGCGGGGTATCTCGCGCAGCTTCCAGCGCACCAGCATCTTCGGCGGCATGAGCGTCTACCGCCAGGTGGAGCTGGCCGCCCACATGACAGGCCTTGCCGACGCCAGGGATGATGCACTGGACATCCTGGCCGAGCTGGACCTGCTGCGCCTGCGGGACACCCTGGGCGAAGACCTGGGCTATGGCGAGCAGCGACGCCTGGATCTGGCCCTGGCTCTCGCCGGGCGTCCACGCGTGCTGCTGCTCGACGAACCCATGGCGGGGCTGACCATGCAGGAATCCATGGACATGGCCGAGCATCTGAAGGCCCTGACAACACGGCGCCAGGTATCGGTGCTTCTGGTCGAACACGATATGGATGTCGTCTTTCGCATCTGTGACGCCGTGACCGTCTTCGAGCTCGGCGTGGTGATTGCCGACGGTGATCCCGCCGCGGTGCGCGCCGATGCCCGCGTGCGTGAAGCCTATCTGGGGAGTGCTGCATGAAGCCGCTGCTCGAACTCGGGGACGTGCACGCCTTCTATGGCGCGGCGCACATCCTTCACGGCGTGACGCTGGAAGTGAAGCCCGGGGAACGGGTTGCACTCATCGGACGCAATGGCGTGGGCAAGACGACCGTGGTCAACACCATCCTCGGTCTTGCGCAGATGCGCCAGGGAAGCATCCACGTCGCAGGGACGCGCCTGCGGCGCCCGCGCCCCTACCTGGTGGCACAGCATGGTGTGGTCATCGTGCCGCAGGGGCGGCGCATCATCGCGAACTTGAGTGTCGAGGAGAACCTCATCCTGGGTGCAGCGCCGGGACGCAAGGGCATGTGGAACCTGGACGGGATCTATCGCCTGTTTCCCATCCTGAAGGAGCGTGCGCACACGCGTGGCACCGCCCTCTCGGGCGGACAGCAGCAGATGCTCGCTGTGGGACGCGCCCTGATGAGCAACCCGGCCCTCATCCTGCTCGATGAGCCCACCGAGGGGCTCGCGCCCGTCATCGTCGATCAGCTGGCCGACATTTTCAACCAGGTGGCCGATCACGGGACAGCCTTGTTGCTGATCGAACAGAACCTGAGTCTGGTCACCCGCGTGGCCCATCGCTACCTGGCGATGACCAAGGGCAGCATCGTTGCGCGCGGTACCGTCTCGCAGTCAGAGGAGGGCATTGCCGAGATCGAACAACACATCACGGTGTGAATACTTGCTTCACCATGGGGCCGGCACAAGACAGCCGTCCCGAATTTCAAAGGAGACAAACATGACAACTCTGTCAAAGCTCAGACTCACGACTCTCGCCGCCCTGCTGGCGGCCACCCTGCCCCTGAGCGCGCAGGCGAAGGACCCTCTGAAGATCGCCCTCATCACTTCCGAATCGGGCCCCTTCTCCGCCATGGGCGTGGACGCCGCCAACGGCATCCGCTTCGCCGTAGAGGAAATCAATGCCAAGGGCGGCGTGGACGGGCGCGAAGTCATCATCGCAACCGGGGATGACGAAAGCACGCCGGATGCCGGGCGCCGCGTCGCCGAGAAGCTGGTCCGGGACGGCCACCCCTTCATCATCGGACCCATCACTTCGGCGATCTCGCTCGCCATCAGCCAGAGCCTGATGCGCTGGGACGCCGCCTTCATCGGCACGATCAGCAAGGCTGACAAGCTCACGGGCGACACCTGCAATCCGCGCTTCATCCGCACCAACCACTCCGACGCCATGGATCTGGCCATGATCAAGGAATGGGTGGGCGACATCCCCGGCAAGAACTTCGCCATTCTGGCGGCGGACTATGTCTGGGGTCAGGATTCCGCCAAATCCTTTGAAGAAACAATGAAGGCGCATGACAAGAACGTCACGCTCAAGCTGTTCGCACCGCTGGGCACCAAGGATTACGCTCCCTATATTCAGCAGCTCAAGGCCGCCAAGGTCGATGCCATCTGGCATGCTGACGTCTCGGGCGCCGTGGCCTTCATCAAACAGGCGGCCGACTTCGATCTGATTCCGGGGACACCCATCATCGGCCACGCGCTGCTGTCGGATTTCCTCATCAAGGCCACCGGCAATGCCATGGAAGGCATTCCAGGCAACGTCGGCTTCACGGCCGATGTCGACACGCCGCGGGCCAGGGCTTTTGTAGAAGCCTTCCAGGCCAGGCATCAGCGCCTGCCCTCCGATACGGAAGCCCAGACCTACAACGGCGCACTGATCCTGTTCCAGGGCGTCGAGATGGCAGGCAGCGTGGAGCCCGAAGCGGTCATGAAGGCCCTGCGGGGCGCCGAGGTTGAAACACTGTACGGGCGCCACCTGATCCGTGCGGACGACAACCAGCTGGTCATTCCCAATTACGTCGCCCGGGTCATGACCAAGGACGGTGTGCTGCGCCCGGTCATCGAGCACAGCTATCCGGAAACCCTGACTCCGCCGCCCTCTCCCGAGTGCAAGATGCCGTCCTGATCCTGCGGTAGCAGCTGCGGTTGCGGTTACAACTGCGGTTGCAACTGCGGTTACAACATCTGCGCCCGCAGCCAGGCCAGCACCGCCGCACGGGGCCCGCGAAAGACGACACGGCTGTCGCGGGCCTCGCGTTGCGAGGCATACATGGGATCGTAGTAATGCTTGAGCAGGAGCGTGATCCAGGCATCATGTGCCTGGGTGTCCCCCTGATCGCGATGCTGCTCGAGCGCATGCGTCATCAGCCTGGCCGCCTGCGCATGGCGCGCCCCGCCCAGGCGACGTGCAATGCGCGCCAGACTGCTCCCCAGCATTTCCGAAAGCTGTGCCCATGCCATCGCCGCATCATGGGTGTCCAGCAGTTCGGCCAGGGTGTCCAGCACATAGTCCTTGCGGATGCGTGCGATGCGCTCCTCGAATGACGCCTCCAGCCACACCAGAGGTGCGGACTGCATGCGCAGATGCAATGCGCGCGGCAGATTGCGCTGCCCGATGAAGCGGCTTTCATCTTCCACCACGAAATGGTTCAGACCCTGCACCCGGCGACGCAGGAAGTCCGCCGCAAGCGCATTTTCAAAATCGACCTGACCGGGCTGCCCACAAAGACGACGGCCAAAGCTCGAGCCCCGGTGCGCTGCATGGGCCTCCAGATCGATTGCCTGCACCACCTCGGCCAGCAACTCCGTCTTGCCGGTTCCCGTCAGCCCGCCCAGCACCGTGAAGTCGCATTGCGCCGCCACACGTTCATGGGTGTCCAGCAGAAAACTGCGCAAGGCCTTGTAGCCGCCGGCCACGCGCGGAATGCTGTAGCCGGCTTCGGCCAGCCACTGCCGGGCAATACCCGAGCGCTGTCCACCCCGGAAACACATGACGACGGCATCCGGGTGAGCACGTACGAAACCGACCCAGGCCGCCAGACGGGCCTCGCGCAATGCTCCCGACACCAGCCGGTGCCCCAGCGCCAGCGCAGCCTGCGGCCCGTGCTGCTTGTAGCACAGGCCCACACGGCGCCGTTCTTCATCATCCATGAGAGGCAGATTGACGGCGCCGGGAATGGCGCCTGCACGAAACTCGACCGGAGCACGCACATCCAGCAAGGGAACGGCGCGGCCGAGCAGATCGGCCAGGTCGGTGATATCAGGCTTCATGATGAAGACCCCGACGGATCAGAACTCCACCGCCGCCAGCCGGTCCATGCCGGCCTGCGCCAGTGCGGCATCATCGGCCTCGACCATGAGGCGCAGCTTGGGTTCGGTGCCGGACGGACGGATCAGGACCCGGCCCTGCGTGCCCAGAAGCGCATCCACCTCGGTACACGCCTTCTGCAGCCCGCTGTGCGCACGCCAGTCCACCCCCGCGCGCAGGGGTACATTGATCATGAGCTGGGTGGCCATGTGGAGGTCGGACACCAGGCTGGCCAGCGTCTTGCCATGGCGCTTCATCGCGGTGAGCACCTGCAGCGCAGCAATGATGCCGTCACCCGTCGTATGGCGATCCAGACACAGCAGATGGCCCGAACTTTCACCCCCCAGCAGCCAGCCGCGCTCCTGGAGACGTTCAAGCACATGCCTGTCCCCCACAGCCGCGCGCTCGAAAGGCAGGCCAAGGGCCTGAAGACGACGCTCCAGCCCGAAATTGCTCATCAGCGTGCCCACCACCCCGCCCACAGGCCCCTGGGACATGCGATCTCGCACGATGGCATACAGGAGCTCGTCGCCGTTGAACAGCCGCCCGGTGGCGTCCACCATCTGCAGACGGTCCGCATCGCCATCGAGGGCAATACCCAGATCGGCGCCCTGCTCGCGCACGGCCGCCACCAGTGCCTCGGGATGCGTGGCGCCCACACCGTCGTTGATATTGAAGCCGTCCGGCTCACAGGCAAGCGCATGCACCTCCGCACCCAGTTCGCGGAACACGTGGGGCGCGATGTGATAGGCTGCACCATGGGCTGCGTCGACCACCAGGCGCAGGCCGAGAAGATTCATCTCATTGGGGAAAGTGCTCTTGCAGAACTCGATATAGCGTCCGGCCGCGTCTTCCAGGCGTCGTGCGCGTCCCAGCAGGCGCGACTCAACGCAGGACACGGGCTGATCGAGATGATGCTCGATCTCCAGCTCGGTGACGTCCGGCAGCTTGGTGCCGCCCCCTGAAAAGAACTTGATGCCATTGTCCTGGAAGGGATTGTGCGAGGCGCTGATGACTACGCCGGCCATCAGACGCAGGGTGCGCGTCAGGTAGGCGATCGCCGGTGTCGGCAATGGTCCTGCAAGAAGAACATCGATGCCGGCCGCCGAAAAACCTGCCTCCATGGCTGATTCCAGCATATAGCCCGAGATGCGCGTATCCTTGCCGATCAGCACCGCAGGCCGGCCCCGGCCCTCATGACTGGCGGCAAAGACCCGCCCCGCTGCGTGACCCAGGCGCAAGGCAAACTCGGCATTGATGAGCGGGCCGCCCACCTCGCCACGGATGCCGTCCGTGCCGAAATAGCGTCGCTCCCCCTGTTTTTCAGCCATCATTCACCCCATGTTCCACCGCCTGCCAGACCCGCAGCGCATCACGGGTGGCGGCCACATCATGCACACGCACCATGGCCGCACCGCGCGCCACTGCGGCCAGCGCGGCGGCAATGCTGCCGGCCACGCGCTCCACCGGTATCCGTCCGGTCACATGACCGATCATGGACTTGCGCGACACCCCGATCAGCCACGGAAAATCCCCCGCCCTGGCTTCAGGCAGGCGACGCAGCAATTCGTAGTTCTGCGATTGCGTCTTTCCGAAACCGAAACCCGGGTCGATCAGAATGCGTCCGGACGCCACGCCGGCGGCAAGCACGGCGTCGCAGCGATCCTGCAGGAATGCCTTCACGTCCAGCGCCACATCATCATACTGCGGGCGCTGCTGCATGGTGCGCGGCTCGCCCTGCATATGCATGATGCACAGGGCACAATCCGCAGCCGCCACCGCCGCGATCGCCTGCGGATCACGGAAGCCGGTAATGTCATTGATCAGGTCGGCACCGCGATCCAGTGCGCGTCGCATCAGGCGGGGCCTGGACGTATCCACGGACAGCGGCACGCCGGTGTCGCGCAGTGCCTCGAGGACGGGCAGCACGCGGGCCGCCTCTTCTTCCTCCGGCACGGGCAGGGCGCCCGGCCGTGTCGATTCGCCGCCGATGTCGATCAGGTCTGCGCCCTGGGCAATCATCTGGTGTGCGCGTTCCAGCACCACTTCCAGTTGCGTGCTGGGCGCCGCTTCGGCAAAGGAATCGGGCGTGACATTGAGCACGCCCATGATGAGCGGGCGATCCAGCTTCAGCCGGAAGCGCCCGCAGCGCAGGATTTGGCCCATGCGCGCAATCAGACCGGTGTGGCGGCCGCCTTGCCGTCGTCGGCGGCCACACCCCCGGGCGCAGGCGGCGTTGCATCGCTGCTGCTGCCGGAACGGCCCGCCTTGGGCGGACGCGGCTCGCGCCCTTCCATGATGTCATTGATCTGGTCGGCATCAATGGTTTCCCACTCGAGCAGGGCGGCGGCCATCGCCTCCATCTTGTCACGATTGTCTTCGATGAGCTTGCGCGCAATGGCATATTGCTCGTCAATGATGGCGCGGATTTCCTGATCCACCTTCTGCATGGTGGCCTCGGACACATGCGTGGTCTTGGTCACGCTGCGACCCAGGAACACCTCGCCTTCGTTTTCCGCGTAGACCACGGGACCAAGCGAATCCGTCATGCCATAGCGCGTGACGATATCGCGCGCGATGGCAGTGGCACGCTCGAAGTCGTTCGAAGCACCCGTCGTCATCTGGTTCATGAAGACTTCTTCAGCAATACGCCCGCCAAACAGCACGGCAATCATGTTGAGCAGGCGCTCCTTGTCCATGCTGTAACGATCCGTCTCGGGCAGCTGCATGGTCACACCCAGCGCCCGGCCGCGCGGAATGATGGTGACCTTGTGCACCGGGTCCGTCTTGGGCAGCAGGCGCGCCACCAGGGCATGGCCGGACTCATGGTAGGCGGTATTGCGCCGCTCCTCTTCGGGCATGATCATGGTGCGCCGCTCGGCACCCATGATGATCTTGTCCTTGGCACTCTCGAAATCATGCATGTCGACCGCACGCCCGTTGCGACGGGCGGCAAACAGCGCGGCCTCGTTGACCAGGTTGGCCAGATCGGCACCGGAGAAGCCCGGCGTGCCGCGTGCCAGCACCATGGCATCCACGTCGGACGCCAGCGGCACCTTGCGCATATGCACCTTGAGGATTTGCTCGCGCCCGCGAATGTCGGGCAGGGGCACAACGACCTGACGATCGAAGCGCCCGGGCCGCAGCAGGGCCGGGTCAAGCACATCCGGACGGTTGGTCGCGGCGATGACCAGCACACCCTGGCCGGTCTCGAAACCGTCCATCTCGACCAGCAGCTGGTTGAGTGTCTGTTCGCGCTCGTCGTTGCCGCCGCCCAGGCCTGCACCCCGCTGGCGACCGACGGCATCGATCTCGTCGATGAAGATGATGCACGGCGCATGCTTCTTGGCATTTTCGAACATGTCGCGCACGCGGGCCGCGCCCACGCCGACAAACATCTCGACGAAATCGGAGCCGGAAATGCTGAAGAACGGCACCTTGGCCTCGCCCGCAATCGCCTTGGCGAGCAGCGTCTTCCCTGTACCGGGCGAACCCACCATGAGCACGCCCCGCGGGATGCGTCCGCCCAGGCGCTGGAACTTCGTGGGATCTCTCAGGAAATCAACCAGCTCCTGGACATCTTCCTTGGCCTCGTCGCAACCGGCGACGTCGGCGAAGGTGACCTGATTGGTGTTCTCATCGAGCAGGCGCGCCTTGGACTTGCCGAAGCTGAAAGCCCCGCCCTTGCCACCGCCCTGCATCTGGCGCATGAAGAAGATCCACACGCCGATAAGCAACAGCATGGGGAACCAGGAAATGAAGATGCTGGTAAGGAAGGACGGCTCCTCGCGCGCCTTGCCTGACACCTGCACGCCGGACTTCACGAGCTCGGGCACCATCCACAGGTCACCCGGTGATGTCAGACTGTAGGGGCGGCCGGCCTCGGGCGTGACATACAGGGTGTCACCCTGAATGTCCACCTTGGAGATGCGTCCCGCCTGGGCATCGTTCATGAACTGCGTATAGCTGACGGCATCCGGGCTGATGACCCGGCTGTCAAACTGCTTGAATACAGTGAACAGGACCAGGGCGATCACCATCCAAATGGCCACCTTGGAAAAAGAGTTGTTCAAAGCCAACCTCCCGAGTGATGCTGTGACGTGTCCGGTCCCGTGGCGAACAACGCCGTAAACAAGTGTTTCATCAAGCCATTCTACCTGATCAGGGCTGCCTGCGCTGAAGGTCGCGGGCGATGAGATAGGTCTCGGCGGACTTGTCGCGCGAGGCATCCGGCTTGAGCACATGAACCCGGCGGAAGTGCCGGCGCAGCTGCTCGACCGTCTGCGAGAAACCACTGCCATGGAAGGCCTTGAGCACCAGCGCACCACCGTCGCGCAGGTGATCGAGGGCAAAAGCCAGTACCAGCTCGTGGACATGCTGTATGGCTGCAGCGTCAGCCGCCTTCACTCCCGACAAGTTGGGGGCCATATCGGAAATCACAAGATCCACACGGCGGCCGTCCAGCGCGGACTCCAGCTGTTCCAGCACGTCCTGTTCGCGGAAATCACCCTGGATGAACTCCACGCCGTCGATGGGCGTCATGGGCAGGCGGTCGAGCGCGATGATGCGCCCCTGCAGATTGCCCCGGGCATCGAGCAGGCGCTCACGCACCACCTGGGACCAGCTGCCCGGTGCCGCGCCCAGATCGACGACAACGTCGCCGCGGGACAGCAGGCGCCAGGCGTCGAGCACCTCGCTCAGCTTGAAGGCGGCGCGTGCGCGATAGCCCTGTTGTTGCGCGCGTCTGACATAAGGGTCGTGAAGATGCTGCTGCACCCACGCCCGGGAGGATTTCTTGCGTGCCATTGCCTTACAATTGCCCTGCCATGACAAGACTCGACATCACCCCGCAAGAGCGCAGCCGGCTGCGCGCCCAGGCCCATGGGCTGAATCCGGTCGTACTGATCGGCGCCAAGGGCCTGACGCCCTCGGTGCTGAAGGAAACCGACCACAGCCTGACGGCGCACGCGCTCATTAAACTGCGCATCGCCAGTGCAGACCGTGCCGAACGCGAAGCCATGCTCGCGCAGCTGTGCGACGCGCTGGACTGCGCGCCGGTGCACCACCTGGGCCGCACACTGGTGCTATACCGTCCACGGCCGCAGGATGCCCAGGCGGGGAACACCTAGATGTAGGCAACGCTGATCACCTCGTATTCGCGCACGCCGCCGGGGGCGTGCACTTCGACCACATCGCCCTCTTCCTTGCCGATGAGGGCACGGGCGACGGGGCTGGAAATGGAGATCAGATTGGCACGGATATCGGCCTCGGCATCACCCACGATCTGATATTTCAGCCGGGCACCGCTTTCCAGATCCTCGATCTCGACCGTGGCGCCGAAGACGGCCTTGCCACCGACATCGAGTGTGCTGGGGTCGATGAGCTGCGCATTGGACAGCGTCCCATCGAGTTCCATGATGCGCCCTTCCACGAAGGCCTGGCGCTCACGCGCGGCATCATACTCGGCATTCTCGGACAGATCGCCCTGTGCCCGGGCTTCGGCAATGGCGTTGATGACCTCGGGCCGCTCCACGGTCTTCAGACGGTGGAGTTCGGCTTGCAGGCGCTCGGCGCCGCGCACGGTCAACGGGATCGCAGACATAGACTTCCTGAACATGAAAATAAAAGACGCTTTGCAAGAAAATGGAAAGCGTCTGAAATGGCAAATCCGGAGACGGGCTGTATCGCAGCGTCGGGCGGAACGCCCCGCATGGCGCAGTCTTGCGCAGATGGGCATACGATGAACGTCCGCAGCCCAAGCCCGGAACAGGCTTCCATTGTGGCGAAAGTCCCGGTCGAATGCAAGCCCTCAGGCTAAAACCCGGCGCCGCCCGAGCTGCAAGACGGCGTTCAGCAGGATGGCGCCGAAAGTGGCCGTGCCAATACCATCGAGCCGGAAGCTGCCGAACTCCAGCGCGAAATTGCCGGCACCCAGCACCAGGGTCACAGCGGCCACGATCAGGTTGTGATTCTGGCTGAAATCCACCTGGTTCACCACCCAGATGCGGGCGCCGGCAATGGCGATCAGACCGAAGACCACAATGGACATGCCGCCCAGTACCGGGCCGGGAATGGCCTGGATAAGCGCACCGAACTTGGGCGAAAATCCGAGTACGATCGCAATGAAGGCGGCGATGACGAAAACCAGTGTGGAGTAGATGCGCGTCGCCGCCATGACGCCGATATTCTCGGCATAAGTGGTCACGCCGGTGCCGCCAACGGCACCCGACACCATGGTGGCCACGCCATCGCCCACGAAAGCCCGGCCCAGATAGCGATCCAGATCCTGTCCCGTCATGGCGCTCACCGCCTTGATGTGGCCCAGATTCTCGGCCACGAGGATGATGGCGACGGGCACGATCACGCTCATGGCGGCCGGCTCGAACACCGGCGAGGAAAAGGTCGGCAGGCCGATCCAGGCTGCATCGCGCATGCCCGAGAAGTCGATGGGAACACCCATGCCCAGACCATTGGTGAGCACGCCGTAGATGACGCAGGCGAGCAGCAGGCCGGCCAGAATCAGCAGGCGCTGCAACAGACCCCGGGTGTAGACGGCGATGCCGCCCACGCACAGCACGGTCATCAGTGCCATGAGCGCATCAAAGCTGGAGGCGCCCATGGCGCCCCTGGCGGCAATGGGCGCCAGATTCAGGCCGATGACGGCCACCACGGCACCGGTGACCACCGGCGGCATCCAGCGGTTGATCCATTCGGAACCACCGCCCGAACGCGCCCCGATATACCAGACAAGCAGGCCGATGAGCGTATAGGCCGCCCCGCAGGCGATGATGGCACCCAGCGCCACGCCGATGTTGGGATTGGGCCCGGCGCCCGCATAGCCGGTCACGGCGATGACGCCGCCGATGAAGGCGAAGCTCGAGCCGAGATAGCTGGGTACCCGGCCGCCCACAAACAGGAAGAAGATCAGCGTGCCCACACCCGACATGAGGATGGCCACGTTGGGATCGAAGCCCATGAGCAGCGGCGCCAGGATGGTGGAGCCGAACATGGCGACCACATGCTGGGCGCCCATGGCCACATTCTGCAGCGGCAGCAGGCACTCATCGGGCTGGACGACATCGGCATCGCTGGTGGCCTGCACGGGCCGCCAGCGCGGGAAGTAGGGCTGAACCATGCAGCGCTCCTCAGTCCTGGATCAGGCCGGCATCCAGACCGGCGTGCAATTCCTGCAGCGAATACACCTGCAGACCGCCGCCTTCGCGAAGATAGTGCAGACCCTCGACTGCGGCGCAGGCCCCCGCCATCGTCGTGAAGTAGGCCACGCCGGCCGACAGCGATGTGGTACGCAGCACGCGCGAGTCCGCAATCGCATTGCGCCGCGCCTCGACCGTGTTGATGACCATGGCGATGTCGCCGTTCTTGATCCTGTCGACGATGTGGGGCCGCCCTTCCGTCACCTTGTTGACGGCCTGCACCGCAATCCCCTGCGCCTTGATCGCAGCGGCCGTGCCGCGCGTGGCGACAATGGAAAAGCCCAGGTCCGCCAGCTGGCGCGCCACCTCGACGGCACGTGGCTTGTCCATCGCCTTGACACTGATGAAGGCCACACCGCCGTCGGGCAGCGGACTGCCGGCGCCAATTTGCGACTTCACGAAAGCCTCGCCGAAGCTGCGTCCCACGCCCATGACCTCACCCGTGGATTTCATTTCGGGGCCCAGGATGGTATCGACGCCGGGAAACTTCACGAAGGGGAAGACGGCCTCCTTGACCGAGAAATAGCCGGGCACGATTTCCCGGCTCACACCCTGATCGGCCAGCGAACGGCCGGCCATCACGCGCGCCGCAATCTTGGCCAGCTGCAGCCCGGTGGCCTTGGAGACGAAGGGTACGGTGCGCGAGGCGCGCGGGTTGACTTCGAGCACGTAGACCTCGCCATCCTGAATGGCGAACTGCACGTTCATCAGGCCCTTGACGTTGAGCGCGCGCGCCATGAGCGCGGTCTGGCGCTTGATCTCGTCGATATAGCTGTCCGACAGGGAATACGGCGGCAGGCTGCAGGCGGAATCGCCCGAATGCACGCCCGCCTGCTCGATATGCTCCATCACGCCGCCGATGAACACCGTTTCACCGTCGGCAATGCAGTCCACATCCAGCTCGATGGCGTTGTTCAGGAAATGATCCAGCAGGACGGGCGCATCATGGCTCACCTGCACGGCGTCGCGCATGTAGCGCTCCAGCTCGGATGCCTCATGCACGATTTCCATGGCGCGCCCGCCCAGCACATAGCTGGGCCGCACGACCAGGGGATAGCCGATCTCGCCGGCCAGCGCCATGGCCTCGGCCTCGGTGCGCGCCGTGCGGTTGGCCGGCTGGCGCAGGGCAAGCTTGGCGAGCAGCTTCTGGAAGCGCTCACGGTCTTCGGCAATGTCGATGGACTCGGGGCTGGTACCAATGATGGGCACGCCATTGGCCTCCAGCGCCTTGGCCAGCTTGAGCGGCGTCTGGCCCCCGTATTGCACGATGAGCCCCAGCGGGTTCTCGCGGTGGACGATCTCGAGCACATCCTCCAGCGTGAGCGGCTCGAAATACAGACGGTCGGACGTGTCGTAATCCGTGGATACCGTCTCGGGGTTGCAGTTGACCATGATGGTCTCGAACCCGTCCTCGCGCAGCGACAGCGCGGCGTGCACGCAGCAGTAATCGAACTCGATGCCCTGACCGATGCGGTTGGGCCCGCCGCCCAGCACCATGATCTTGCGCCGGCCGGTGGGTGCGGCCTCGCACTCCTCCTCATAGGTGGAGTACATATAGGCCATGGGCGTGGCAAACTCGCCCGCACAGGTATCAACTCGCTTGTAGACGGGGCGTACGCCCAGCGTGTGGCGCAGCTTGCGCACTTCGGCTTCAGTGGTATCGAGCAGGAAGGCCAGGCGCCGGTCGGAAAACCCGCGCCGCTTGAGCGCGCGCATGGCGGCCTCGTCCAGCTCGGCCAGCGTACGCTGTTCGAGTGCGAGCTCGATGTCGACAATCTCCTTGATCTGCGCCAGGAACCAGGGATCTATGCGGGTAAGCGCATGCACTTCCTCCAGCGTGAAGCCCTGGGCAAAGGCATCCCCGACATACCAGATGCGCTCCGGGCCCGGCTCACCGAGCTCGACCTGCAGCGTCTCGCGATCGGTCGTCATCTGATTCAGACCGTCGACGTCCACCTCCAGGCCGCGCAAGGCCTTCTGCAGGGACTCCTGAAAGCAGCGTCCAATGGCCATCACTTCGCCGACCGACTTCATCTGGGTCGTCAGGCGCGAGTTCGCCTGCGGAAACTTCTCGAAGGCGAAGCGCGGCACCTTGGTCACCACGTAATCGATGGCGGGCTCGAAAGCGGACGATACCGCACCGCCGACGATTTCATTGGGCAGCTCATCCAGCGTATAGCCGACGGCCAAACGGGCCGCCACCTTGGCGATGGGAAAGCCGGTGGCCTTGGACGCCAGCGCCGAGGATCGCGAGACGCGCGGATTCATCTCGATGACGATGAGGCGGCCGTTCTCGGGATTGACGGCAAACTGGACGTTGGAGCCACCCGTGTCGACACCGATCTCGCGCAGGATCGCCAGCGAGGCGTCACGCATGATCTGGTATTCCTTGTCGGTCAGCGTCTGTGCCGGCGCCACCGTGATGGAATCACCCGTATGCACGCCCATGGGATCGAGGTTCTCTATGGAGCACACGATGATGCAGTTATCCGCGCAGTCGCGCACGACTTCCATCTCGTATTCCTTCCAGCCCAGCAGCGACTCCTCGATGAGCAGCTCGTGCGCCGGCGAGGCTTCCAGCCCGCGGCGGCAGATGTCTTCGAACTCTTCGCTGTTGTAGGCAATGCCCCCGCCCGTCCCGCCCAGGGTGAAACTGGGCCGGATGACCACCGGAAAACCCGAGGAGCCGTTATCGGCCGCGATGCGCCGCTGCACCTCCCAGGCCTCCTCCATGGAATGGGCCACACCCGATTTGGCCGACTCCAGGCCGATGCGCGTCATGGCGTCCTTGAACTGCTGGCGGTCTTCCGCCATTTCGATGGCGCGGGCATTGGCCCCCAGCAGCTCCACGCCGTAGCGCTCGAGCACGCCGTGGCGTGCCAGATCCAGGGCGCAGTTCAGCGCCGTCTGGCCGCCCATGGTGGCCAGCACGGCATCGGGTCGTTCGCGCTCGATGATTTTTTCAACCGCTTCCCAGGTAATGGGCTCGATATAGGTGACGTCGGCCGTTTCCGGGTCGGTCATGATGGTGGCCGGATTGCTGTTCACCAGAATCGTGTGAAAGCCTTCGGCCTTGAGGGCCTTGCAGGCCTGGGCGCCGGAATAGTCGAATTCGCAGGCCTGGCCGATGACAATGGGACCGGCACCGATGATGAGTATTCTGTGTAGATCTGTACGCTTGGGCATGATGCGGTACCTGGCCTAGGCAGCCATGAAATGGAGGAATTGGTCGAAGAAGAACGCCAGGTCGCGCGGACCGGGGCCGGCTTCGGCCTGTGCCTGCACGCCGATGACGGGACGCCCCGCCAGACGCAGGCCCTGGACCGAGCCATCGACCAGCGAGCGATGCGTCACCTCCAGTCCGGCCGGCAGACCGTCAGCCGATACCCGATAGGCCTGACGCTGGCTGCTGATGCCGACACAGCCATCCGCCACTGACTGCACCGGGTGATTCAGGCCGTGGCGCTCTGTGGACATGGGCTCCAGGCGAGCACCCAGGGCAAGTGCCATGAGCTGCATGCCCAGGCCGATGCCGAAGACGGCACGCTCACTCTCGACCAGAGTCTTGACGCAGGCCAGAGCCTCTTGCGCCTCGCGCGGATCGCCCGGCCCCCCGGCCACCACCACTCCGGCAGGCGCCCGGGCCAGGATCTCGCCGGCGGACGTTCCGGAAGGCAGGACATCCACCCGGCAACCCCTGGCCGCCAACTGGCGCAGGACCTCGTACTTGACCCCGAGATCCAGCACCGCGACCTGTGGTCCTTCGCCTGTCATCGCGGTAAAACCCTGATCCGGCTGCCAGCCACCCTGTCGCCAGGGTTGCTCAATCGTGCGCGCCGGCATGGCGGCGGACGCCGCGGTGTGGGCCTCGCGCGCCAGCGCCACGGCTTTCTGCGCATCCTCGCCGACCCATATGCAGGCGCCCTGGCTGCCATGCTCGCGCAGATGGCGCGCAAGCCGGCGCGTATCCACGCCGGAAATGGCCACCATGCCGGCCGCCTGCAAAGCTTCGGGAAGCGTCTGTGTGGCGCGGTAGTTCGACATCTGGTGCGGGCAGTCGCGGATCACCAGACCGGCGGCCTGCAGGCGGTCAGATTCCATGTCTTCAGGATTGACACCGGTGCTGCCGATATGGGGGTAGGTGAAAGCAATGATGTGATCCCGGCTCGCGGGATCGCTGAGGATTTCCTGGTGGCCCGACATGGCGGTATTGAAGACAGCCCTGCCCGTGCAATGGCCGCCGGCCCCAATGGAAATGCCCCTGAAGACAGACCCATCGGCCAGAGCCAGAATCGCAACAGGGCAGGCCGTCGATTCCGTGAACGAGAATGATGGCAGCACGCTGAAACCCCGGATAGAAATTGACCGCAGAATTATAGCCTGTGCACCTGCACCCACCCGGAACACAGGCCGCTTCGCCGGACGGGAATTTATCAGTATCGGGGAAATCGTCTACAGTAAGAGGTTTGAACAACTCCGGGTTTCCGCCTGCATCATGTCCGATCAACTAGAGCAATTGCGCAGCATGACTACCGTTGTGGCCGACACGGGCGATCTCGAGCAGATCCGCCAGTATCGCCCCACCGACGCGACCACCAACCCCACACTCATCCTCAAGGCCGTCCAGCTGCCGGCCTACCGGCCGATACTCGAACAGGTAATGCACGACCACCCGCAGGCCTCTCGCATCGAACTGGCCGACCGGCTTCTGGTCGCCTTCGGACGACGCATCCTGGACATCGTGCCCGGGCGCGTCTCCACCGAGATCGACGCCCGGCTGTCCTTCGACGCCCAGGCCAGCCTGGAGCGCGCACGCCAGATCATCGAACTCTATGAAGCCGCCGGCATCGATCGCGAGCGTGTGCTCATCAAGCTGGCGGCCACCTGGGAAGGCATACAGGCGGCGCGCGAGCTGCAGGCCGAAGGTATACGCTGCAACCTGACCCTGATGTTCAGCATGGCCCAGGCCCTGGCCTGCGCCCAGGCCAAAGTTCAGCTGATCTCGCCCTTTGTCGGCCGCATCCTCGACTGGCACAAGAAGGCGGCCGGCGCGGACTGGGACGACGCGGCAAACCGGGGCGTGAATGATCCCGGCGTCATCTCCGTGATGCGCATCTACCAGTACTACAAGACCTATGATGTCCCGACCCAGGTGATGGGGGCCAGCTTTCGCAACGTCGACCAGATCCGCGCCCTGGCGGGCTGCGACCTGCTCACCATCAGCCCCGATCTGCTGAAGACGCTGCGCGAATCCGCCGCGCCGCTGAAGCGCCGCCTGGATGCCGAATCCGCCAAGGCTGCGGCGCCCGAATGGCAGGCCAGCAACGAAGTGGCCTTCCGCACCCAACTCAACAACGACGCCATGGCCACCGAAAAGCTGGCGGAAGGCATACGGCTTTTCTCGGCCGATGCCCAGCGTCTGGACACCCTGATTGCCGAGGCCCGGAACTGAGGCAGGCTGCGGAAGATCCCTATAGCACGCGGGTCAGCCAGAGTGCCAGGCCGGGGAAGAGATAAATCAGCAGGGCCATCCCCAGCATGATGAGCACGAAGGGGATGACGCCGTGGATGACGTCGGTGATGCGCGCCCGTGTGACCGCCTGTATGACGAACAGATTCATGCCCACCGGCGGCGTGATGAGGGCCACCTCGATCAGGATCACGAAGTAGATTCCAAACCAGATTGGATCGATATTCATGGCCTCGAGCGAGGGAAACAGCACGGGCACCATGATGAGCAGCATGGACAGGCTTTCCAGGAACAGGCCCACGACCAGCAGCACGGCGGTGACGGCCACCAGGAACATGAAGGGCTCATGGAAATTGGCGGTCACGAAGGCGGTGATCTCCTGCGGAATGCGATACAGCGTGACGGCATGGCCGAAGATCTTCGCGCCGACGATGATGAGCAGGATGGTGACCGAAGTCTTCATGGTATCGGCCACGGCCCGGCCCAGGGCCTGCCAGCTCAGGCTGCGCATCAGGCCCGCCGTCAGCACCAGGGCGCAGAAGAAACCGATGGCGGCCGCTTCCGTGGGTGTGAAGATGCCGGCGTAGATACCGCCGATGATGATGACGGCAATCAGCAGCGTGGGCGAGGCCTTGAGCGTGATGCGCCAGCGCTCGGCCATGGGCACACGGGCGACGGGCACATAGCCCTTGTCGAAATGGCAGAATATCGATGAAAACACGGCAAAGGCCGTCAACAGCACCAGGCCGGGCACCATGCCGGCAAGGAACAGCTTGACGATGGACTGCTCTGCAATCACGCCGTAGACGATGAGCGGTATGGATGGCGGGATAAGGATACCGAGCGTGCCGCCCGCCGCAACCAGACCGTAGGAAAATGATTTTCGGTAGCCGCGCTCGGCCATCTCCGGAATGGCCACGGTGCCGATGGTGGCTGCGGTGGCGACGGAGCTGCCGTTGATGGTGGAGAACAGGCCGCAGGCCATGAGCGTGGCCGTCGCCAGGCCGCCGGGCCAGTGCCCCGTCCAGGCCTGGAATGCGCTGAACAGGTCCCGCCCCACCCCGCCCTTGAGCAGCACGTTGGACATGAGCAGGAACAAGGGTATGGCAAGGAGAATGAAGCTGTCCAGGCCGCCGGTGAGATTCTGTGCGGCGATGGTCAGGGGAAACCCCTTGAACCACAGCATGGCCACGCCCAGACCGGCCAACGAAAAAGCCACCGGCACGCCGATGAACAGCAGACACAGCAGCGTGCCGATGATGATCAGACCGGTCATTCAGCCGAGTCCTCTTCGGTGAACGCCGGCGCCGGGCGCGACGGCAAGCGCGCCAGCTCGAGCAATGCCTGCAGGGCCAGCAGGGAAAAACCGATGGGAATGGCGATTTCGGGAATCCACATCGGCGTCTCTATCATGGTGGGCGCACGCCGGCCACGCGCCACCGACTCCATGACGACAAGAATGCTTTCCCAGGTCATGAGGACGGAAAACAGGGTGATGAAGACAAGCGAAAAGCCCTCGACCAGCTTGCGTCCCAATGGTCCGAGCAGGCGCACGAACGCGGTGATGCGGATCAGGCCGCGCTCGCGCAGCACATAGGCCATGCCCAGATAGACCACCCAGATCTGGAGGATGACGGAAATGTCGCCCGCCCAGGCGGTGGGTGAATGGAACAGGAAGCGGGCAGCGACGTCATAGGTCAGCACGATGCCGATGATGAAGAAGAGCCAGCCGCTCACCCGGCCGATGATGCCGGATGCGCGGTCAGCCCATTGTGCAAGCCCCATGACGCCGTCCTGCCTCTACTGTGCCAGCGCCGCTTCGACCACCTGGCGCGCCAGCTCGCCGCTTTCTTCCGCAAAGCGCTTCATCGTCGGCTCTGCGGCCTTGCGCCATGCCTCGATTTCCTCGGGCGTCAGATCAACGACTTCCATCGAGGTTTCATTCTGCAGGAAGGTCTTGGCGTCCAGATTCTGCTGCTCGACACTGTTGCGCAGCTCGGTCTCGACCTCGCGCGCCGACTGCATGACAATGTCCTGCAACTCGGGCGACAGCTTGTTCCACGACTTGTCATTCATGATGACCAGGAACTCGACCGCCGAATGGTTGGTCATGGTGATGTAATCCATCACTTCGTACATGTGCCGCGACTGCGTGGCCGTGGTACCCGACATGCCGACATCAACCGTGCCACGCTGATAGGCCAGCACCTGCTCGGCGCCGTCAATCACGATGGGCACACCGCCCACGTCATCGATGAAGGAGCCGATGGGCTTGCTGAGCACGCGCACCTTCTTGTTCTTCAGGTCAGCCGGCGAGCGGATGGGGCCTTTCTTGCTGAGCATCTGCACCGCACCATAGGCCTGCCACCAGATGACGCGGGCACCTGTCTCCAGAATGGCGTTGTCTATGCCCTTGCGTACGGCGTTGTCGGGGCTGGTGGCCTTGCGGATGGCTTCGTCACTGGGAAAGAGAAAGGGTACGGCAAAGGCGCCGGCTGCAGGAACCGTGCCGCCGTAGACACCCAGCTCGACGATGCCCATGTCGATTGCCCCCGAGCTGACGGCCTGGGGAACTTCGTTGCCCTTGTAAAGCTGGCCGGAATCGTAGATTTCGATCTTCAGCTCACCCTTGGAACGCTCCTCGACCAGGGTGCGAAAGGCCTCGATATTCTGACCCAGAACATGCTTTGCGGGCAGCTGGGACGTGAAGCGCAGTGTCTGCGCAGCAGTGGCGGTACCGGCGGTACCCATCAGACTGATTGCGAGACCGGCGCCCGCGACAAGCTTGAAAAAGGACTTCATCGGAATTCTCCTGCAAACAAGATATTGCATCACACCCGTCCCGGCATCAGATGACGCCTTCACGGGACAATTCTTCTACTTCTTCCTGCGACAGACCCAGATCAGCCAGCACCTGTGCCGTATGCTCGCCCAGTGCCGGGCCGACATGACGGACGCTGCCCGGCGTGTCCGACAGCCGGGGAGCCACGTTCTGCATGGCGACATCTCCCAGATGGGGGTGCGCCACCCGTACAATGGCTTCGCGCGCCTGGAAATGCGGGTCTGCCAGCATTTCCGGCGCACGATACATACCGCCCGCCGGCACGCCGTTCTTTTCCATGCGCTCGAGCAGATCGGCAGCCGTGAGCTCGCGCGTCCAGCCGGCAATCAGATCATCGAGCTCCTGCTGATGACGTCCCCTGGCCTCATGCGTACTGTAACGCTCGTCATCGGCCAGTGCCGCATGTCCCATGGCGGCACAGAAACGCCGGAACACCGTATCCTGGTTGGCGCCGATGACAATGCTCAGCCCGTCAGCGGTCGGATAGACATTGCTCGGTGCGATTCCCGGCAATATAGCACCACTGCGCTCACGGATGTAGCCGGTCTGATCGTATTCTATGACCGTGCTTTCCATGAAATTGAGTACCGCTTCGTAGATGGCGCTATCGACCACCTGGCCATGACCCAGGCGACCGCGTGCGAACAGGGCCATGACGGCGCCCAGTGCGGCATGCATGGCTGCCAACGTATCTCCAATGGAGATACCCATCCGGGAAGGCGGCGTCGTCGGATCACCGCAGACATAGCGCAGGCCGCCCATGGCTTCACCAATGGAGCCGAAGCCGGCGCGCCCGGCGTAGGGACCCGTCTGACCATAGCCCGAGACACGGACGATGACGAGCCGGGGGTTGAGCGCGCGCAGGGTCCCGGGCGCCAGATTCCAGCGCTCCAGCGTGCCGGGACGGAAATTCTCGATGAGCACATCGGCGTTCGCCACCAGTTTCTTCAGCAGCGCCTGACCTTCGGAGCGACGCAAGTCGCAGGTGATGGATTTCTTGTTGCGGGCGATCACCGACCACCACAAGGTGTGCCCGTCAGCTTTTTCGCGACCCCAGTGACGCATGGGATCGCCCACACCCGGCGCTTCGACCTTGATGACCTCGGCGCCGAAATCAGCCAGCAACTGGCCGCAGAACGGCCCGGCGATCAGCTGACCGAGCTCGATGACACGTACGCCCGCCAGCGGGCCGGTTGCGGTTTCAGGGGTTGTCACGCTTGCTTCCTCTTCCTGTCAAGATTGCTTCCCGGCGCAACGATGTCAGCGCCGTTCCATCAAAGCCCAGGCAACCGTGCCCGGATCTACATATTCGAGCTCGCTGCCCGCCGGCACTCCACGCGCCAGACGCGTGACCTTCAGCCCCCTGGCCTCAAGGGACTGCGCAAGATAGTGCGCCGTGGTTTCCCCTTCAGCCGTGAAATTGGTGGCCAGGATGACCTCTTTCACTTCCGCGTCCGCCGCCCTTGCAAGCAGGCGTCCGAACTGCAGCTCGACCGGGCCTATGCCCTCGAGCGGCGCCAGCCGGCCCATGAGCACATAATACAGGCCGGCGTAACCATGGCTGGATTCTATCGTGTTCTGGTCGGCGGGCGTCTCCACCACGCATAGCAGGCTGGCATCACGGCGCGGGTTGAGGCAGGTTTCACATACCGGCTGCGCGCTCAGACCATTGCAGCGCTCGCAATGGCGCAGGTTGACTACGGCCGCACCCAGTGCCTGCGCGAGCTGCTGCGCCCCCTCGCGATCATGCTGGAGCAGGTGATACGCCATGCGCCGGGCCGTACGTACACCCACACCCGGCAGACGACGCAAGGCCGCAATGAGCGCAAGCAGCGGCTCGGGTTCGGGAAGCGCGGTGCTCATGGGCTGATGGCTGGCAAGGGCCGGCAAACTGCTGCAGGCATTCAGAACGGCAGTTTCATGCCCGGCGGCAAGGGCATGCCGGCGGTGATGGACGCCATTTTCTCCTGGGACGTTGATTCGGCCTTGCGCAGGGCATCATTGACGGCTGCAGCCACCAGGTCCTCTATCATGTCGCGATCCTCCTCGAACAGCGAGGGATCGATGGTGATGCGGCGCACATCATTGCGGCAGCTCATATCAACCTTGACCAGGCCACCGCCCGACGCACCCTGGACGATGAGCTCGGCGAGCTCCTCCTGCATTTTCTTCATGTTGTCCTGCATCTGCTGCGCCTGGCGCATCAGGCCGGCAATCTGACCTTTCATCATGGCAATATCATCCTGAATCTGGAAAAAGGAAATATCAATCGGAAGCAGCCGGCGCGTCGGGAACCTGCACCGAGCCCGGCAGGACCTGGGCATCGAAGGTATCGACCAGGGCGCGCACCAGCGGGTCGCTCTGCACGGCCTGCTCGGCGCGCGCCTGAAGCGCCGCCCGGCGCGCCTGCTCGCGCGTATGGGCGGTATCGTCGGTGACCTCGGCGTATTCAACGACCAGTGTCACCGGCGTTGCGAAATGCTGTGACAGGGCGGCCTCCAGCCGCTCCCGTGCCCCGCCCTTGTCGAGGCTGGGAATGGCCACGCGCAGGCCGACACGCTCATCCTGCACCGATACCCATTCGCTCTGTCGCGCCAACTGTGCCGCCAGGCCGCTCAGGGAAAGACGCGCAGCCAGATCCGGCCAATCGGCCGCCGTCATGGCCTGCAGCGAAGGGGGCGCTTGTGCCGGCGTCTGTGAATCAGCCGGTGGCTCGGGCTCGGGCTCCGGCGGCGGTGGTGTCGGGGTCGAAGTTGGTGTCGGTGCAGCGGCGGGCTGCTGCGGCTCTGCTCCGGAGGGCGTTGTCGCCGGCCCGAGTGAGAGCGATTCCGGCGCAGTGGCCTGGACCAGCGCCAACATGCGCAGGCACGCCATGATGAAGCCGGCATGCTCGTCAGGCGCGAGAGCCAGCTCGGCGCGGCTGTGCACAGCCACTGAATAGAACAGCTGAACGGCATCCGGATGCAGGCTGCGCGCGAGCTCGGCAATGGCCGCCGCGTCCGGATCGTCGTCGGGAACGGCGTCGGCAACGCGTTGCACGATGGCGATGCGCGACAGCAGCACCGCCAGATCCGCCAGCGCGCCGCCATACGGCATGCTTTGCGTGGCAAGCGTATCCGCGACGGTGAGTATGCGTGCCGCATCACCCTGGGCCAGGGCATGCAGCAGCGAGAACAGCACGGTCTTGTCGAGCGTGCCGAGCATGGCCTGCATGGCCTGGGCCGTGATGTTGCCGGCACTGTAGGCGATGGCCTGGTCCGTCAGCGACAGCGCATCGCGCATGGAGCCCGCCGCCGCCTGCGCCAGCAGCCGAAGGCCGGCCGGCTCGGCCTGCACGCCCTCTTCCTGCAGAATCATCTGCAGATGGGCAACGATGGCCTCCGGCGCCATCTGGCGCAGGTTGAACTGCAGGCAGCGCGACAACACGGTCGCCGGAATCTTCTGGGGATCGGTTGTGGCAAGAATGAACTTGACGTGCGGCGGGGGTTCTTCCAGCGTCTTGAGCATGGCGTTGAACGCATGGCCGCTGAGCATGTGCACTTCGTCGATCATGTAGACCTTGAAGCGACCCTGGCTGGGTGAGTACACCGCCTGCTCGAGCAGCTGGGTCATCTCTTCGACGCCGCGGTTGGAGGCCGCGTCCAGCTCAATGTAGTCGACGAAGCGCCCGGCATCGATTTCAGTGCAGGCACCACATTCGCCGCAGGGCTGCGCGCTGACACCCTGCTCGCAATTGAGGGACTTGGCCAGAATGCGGGCGAGGGTGGTCTTGCCAACACCGCGCGTGCCCGTGAACAGCCAGGCGTGATGCAGGCGCTGCGTCGACAGGGCGTGCGTGAGGGCGCGAACCACATGGTCCTGCCCTACGAGGGCTTCGAATGATCGCGGACGCCACTTACGCGCCAGCACAAGATATGACATGCAAAAGGCCGTGGAAGATCGGAAGATGGCGTGGCGAGCCTGACTTCGGCACTGGTTCCGCACGGCTGTGGCTGCTTCGTTCCCGACCTGACCAGTTTCACCGCCGAACCATGCGAAGGGGCCCGCCACCGAAGAGTTTAACAGGTGTGTCGTCCCACCGGTGGATCACAGCTCGATCCAGAGATCGGCTCGTGGAAAGTACAAGGCCACCTGCGCGGGCCGGCCATCGAGCGCACTGACATGGCGCCGGTACCGCTCGAGCTGGTCGGCATGCAGCGTGCGCATGCGCCGCTCGAACCGCTGCGGATCCTCATCTGCTGCGGGACACCCAGTTTTATAGTCGACGATCAGCCAGTCCTGCGCACGCGATACGGCCAGGTCGATGATGGACACCCTGCCATCGAGCCCCAGCAGCGACCACTCACGAAACGCCGCGGGACCCATACCCAGGAGCCAGCGGCCGCGCTCGCTCGAAAGGGTGGCCGAGAGGGTGTGGTGCAGGACACCCACAGCGCCCTCGAGCCCGGCCGCAGAGATGCCCGCCCGCCCCAGCTGGCGCGCCAGGACCGGCCGCAACGTATCGAGGCGCTCCAAAGACCAGGCCTGCAGGCCGTCTCGCCCCATGCGCTCCAGCCAGGCATGCGCCACCGTCCCCAGCACACGATCCATCGCCCCGGCATCGTCGCCCGACCATGCCATTGCTGTTGGCAGGGGTGCCGTCTCCGGTACATCATGCGCCACCGGCTCCGGCATGGGGCCGACGGGTCGGCAGAGCAGCTGTGGCGTCAGGCGCTGTCCGGTCACAGGCGCAACCGGCGGGATTTCCTCCCAGGCCGGCGTTTCGGGCAGTACCAGCTGATCCCAGATGCGCCCGAGCAGGGTCCCGGCCCCCGGAGCGCGGGCCGCCCCGTTCTCATCGACCAGGACGCCGGCGACAATGTGCAGATCACGACGTGCACGCGTCATGGCCACATAGAGCAGGCGTTCGTTCTCATAGGCCGTGCGCTCGCTCTCCCGCCGGCTCAGATAGGTGCTGATGGGGTCATTGCCCTCCTCAATGCTGCGCTTTACCGGACCGAGCAACAGGCGCTCCTCGCTTTGCTCGAACCGGATCAGCGGCTGGGTGTCCCCCCGTCGCGACAGCTCCAGGCCCATGAGAATGACCGACTCGAACTCCAGACCCTTGGCCTTATGGATGGTCATGACCTCGATGGCCGGACCGCCATCAACGGCAGCGGCACGCAGGTCCGCCAGATGAAACTCCAGTTCGGCGGGATTCAGTCCGCCCCAGGGGGCCAGACGCTCGACGAGGGCAAACACCTGCTCGACGTCCGCCCAGTCCGCCTCGTCCCGGCACAACCCGGGCCCGCCCAGGGCGCGCCAGCGGCGCTCGAGCCGCGCCGCGAACGGCACGCCACCGGAATGGGCACCGTCGTCAAGCAGCACATTGGCGGCCTGGGCAAGCACCGACGCTTCCGACGCCGTCATTGCATCGGCCGGCAGGGCGCCGTCCGCGCGCCACTTGCGCAGCAACTGCGGTACTGGACACCCATGATCCGCACCAAACAGCGCATGCAGGGCAGACAGTCGCACACCGCACAATGGCGAGCGCAGGACGGATAGCCATGCCAGCCGATCGCCGGGGTGCGCCAGCGCCCGCGCCAGCTGCACCAGATCGACCACCGGCATGCGCTGGTCGAGCCGGTCCAGCTCGACCGCCCGGCACGGCAGGCCTTCGGTTTGCAGCCGCTGCACGACATCACCCAGATGGCTGCGCGCACCCACGAGGATGGCAACGGGATTGTGGCTGTCCCGATGCCGCTCGAGTGCCTCGGCAGCAAGCGTGACCACCTGACGGGTGATGTGGGTGTCCATTCGCGCGCGAGCCGAACCTTCCCTGCGTCGCCACACCGGATGGAAATGGACCTTGCCTATCTGGCGTTCCTCCCAATAGGCGACCGACGGCGAGTACCGTATGGCACCCAGGCCGGCATGGTCGACCGACGGGAATACCGTTGAGAAGATGCGGTTGATATCTGCGACCAGGCTGGCGTCGGAGCGAAAGTTGTTGGTCAGTTCGAGCGATTCCAGGTGCAGGTGGCCCACGCCATGCCGGCGCGCAGACAGGAAGAGTCCCACCTCCGCCTTGCGAAAGCGATAGATGGACTGCATCGGATCACCGACCAGAAAAAGCGTACGCCCGTCGCCCGGCGACCAGCCTGTCGTCAGGATCTCGAGCAGACCGATCTGGGCCTGACTGGTGTCCTGAAACTCATCGAGCAGGATGTGCGACAGTGCATTGTCGAGCCGCAACAGCAGGTCCGAAGGCAGATCGGGCGCACCCAGCGCCTGGCGCGCCCTTTGTGCCACCTCGATGAAATCAATCTCGCCATGATCGCGAAAGACGAGCTGCAATTGCGCCGCAAGCACGACGAGAACACGCAGCAGGGTAAGCAGAACCTCGCGCTGAGCCGTACTGTATGTCTGCACCGGCGCACTCACAACACGCGCAAGCGCGTCAATCCAGGGCTCGTCGCCCTGCCAGGTCTTCAGCCAGTCCACCATATCGGCCTTGACACTGGAATGCGCGACAAAGCCACTGCGTTTGTCGACCGTCTTGCGCAGCCCGCCCCCTTGCTTGAGCACCGCCGCCGCGAGCGCCTGCCAGCGCACCAGGCTCTCGACCGTACAGTCGAAGGGCCGGCCGTCCCAGTCGGCCAGCGGCGCCAGGCGGTCGGCTACCTCTCCCGGGTCCAGCTCGGCATGCGCCTGACGCAAGAGTGGCGCCAGCTGTTGCGCCCAGCCGACAGGCATCATTGCCGAGAGGCGCTCGAGTTCTCCGATCAGGGCAGCCTCGAGGTTTTTACTCAGCCGATCAAAATCCGCCCCATCACCCAGATAGGGCATCCATTGGTCGCGCGCCGCCAGCATGTCCACCATCAGCTGCATCGCGCGCTGTTGGTCCAGATCAAGATGCTTGAGCAGCGCAGCCACGGCCTCATCTTCACCCACTTGTGACAGGGTGGCCAGCGCCGCGGCCTCATAGTGAAGCTGCGGCGTGGCGGCAATCTGCGGGACGCCCCCCATACCGCTGAGCCATGGCAGGCTGCGCACCAGCTGGCTGCAGAAGGCGTCAATGGTGCGCAGACCCAGACGGGCGGGATATTGCAGCAGGTTCCAACCCATCTCCTTATCCCTGCGGGCCGCCGCCTGCGCCAGCTCCCAACTCCGGCGCTCATGCGGTGACTGCGGGCAGGGACCGTGCGCCGCAGCCAGCTTGTCCAGCACGCGTGCATGCATTTCCGCTGCGGCCTTGCGGGTAAAGGTGATGGCGAGGATTTCCTCGGGACGGCGCACACGGCCCAGTAACGCGAGGATGCGATCCGACAGCAGCTCGGTCTTGCCGGAGCCTGCCGGTGCCTGGACGATAAAGGACCGTTCCGGATCAACGGCGGCGACGCGTGCGGCGTGATCAGAGGGTTGTCGCGTTGTCATTGCTATCGTCTTCATCCTCATTGGAAGCCTGACTCAGGCGCAGAAAGGGCAGCACGTCGCAATAGCGCAGGTCTGCCAGGTCCTGAATCTGGTTGGCGGCATGACCACCGGCAAACTCGGCGGCCAGCTTACCGATCGCCGTGCGCCAGTGCTGCAGGACAGCCATCCAGCTCATACCGGCAAACGGCCTGGAATCCTCCGGCCTGGACAGACCGTCCAGACCGACATCGGTCTGGGCAAGGCCATGGGTGTCCACCTGGCGCGCATGCAGACGCACGAGCGCGAGCGCTGCAATGTCATCCGTCGACTGCGAGGCGCGACTCGCATATACGGGAAGTTGCAATTCGATCGGCCGTTCCCGGGCCCAGGAACCATAGGGCTGCGGCGTGCTGCCGCCCGTCTTGTAATCGATGATGACCAGCCGGCCATCCTCCTCCATACGATCGATGCGGTCGATACGCAAATCCAGCGAGAGCCCCGCCTGCGACCAGGACTCACGCTGCTCCAGCGCCACGATCCGAAACGGCGGACGGGCGAGCTCGATACTCAGCCAGCGCGACACCACATCTTCGGCACGCTCCTCCTCAAGGGCGCGCAGCACAGGATCAAGCGAAGTGAGCCACTCGCCGGCGGCTTGCTGTATGGCGCTACGCAACTGGACACCCATGCCGCCCTGCTCACGCAGAGTGTGCAACGCCGTCTGATCCGGGAGTGCCTGCCAGAACAGTTCCATGACCCGATGCAGGAACAGACCACGCATGTTCTGGTCGGTCTGTCGCGCATAATCCGGCAACGCCCGGGCACCCAGCCGGTAGCGGGCAAAAGCCCACAGCGGGTTGCGCGCCTGGGTGTCCAGTACCGCAATGCCCCCGCGCACGCGCTCGCCGGGCACAAGCGCCGGACCGGCGTCATCGGACACCCACGCCATCTCTCGTCCGCCGCCTTGCTCCGCCGGAGGACTATGCGCCTCGACCGCAAAGCCCGCAAGCAGGGGACTGGGCCGCAGATTGCGATCACCCTCGAATGCCGCATGGCTTACACGGATTTCTGGCGCTGCGCCACGCAAGGTCTGAAAGATCTGCTGTGCCCAAAGCAGCTCACGCTCCGGCGTCGAGCGCGGCGCACCTGCCCTGCGCAACGCCGATGAAGGCAGCAGCGGGTTCGGGCTGGGAGCGGCCGGCAAGGCCTCATCCGTCAAACCCAGGATCCAGATGCCGTCCCACTGACCGCCTTCGGCTTCGAGCAGGCCCAGCACATCGAGCCGCGCATCCGGATCCCGCTGTGGCTGAAAACGCGTCTGCCGTGCAAGCTGGGTCATGAGGCGGCAGGCACTGGAAAAATCCGTGTTGTCTGCAAGCACTGCCTGCGTTGCCAGGCGATCCAGCATACTGTCGAATGCCTGCAGGGACTGATAAGCCGCACTGTCCACGGCCCGCTCTCCGGGAAACCCCAGCAACTGCAAGGCATGGCGAATATGCGAGACGTGACGGTCCAGAGTGTCGCGCTCGAGACGGGACACCCACTCGAACGCACCCTCCCAGGCCCGGGCCAGCAAAGGCAGGCCCTGCTCCAACGCACTCGCGAACTGTGCCGGTGTCAGCTCGACCGCCCCGTCGTGACGCCAGCGCGCATCCAGCATCGCTCGCTCCGACGCTTCGGTGAGGTCGCCCGCGCAAGCTCCCGCCATCAGGGCAGCACCTGCCTCTGCTGCCGGCATGGGTGTCCCGCGACGCGATTGTGCCAGGATACGCAGCCAGTTCAAGGCGGCACGAACCAGCGGCCAGTCCGCCAATGCAGGCGCCAGCCCGACGTTGAACGCCAATCCCTGTGCACCGAGCTCGCGATCCAGCACGCGATGCACGAAAGGCAGGTCGGCCTCCAGATCCGGCGCAAGAATTGCAAACCGGCCTTGCGGATCGGCCTGCAGCCTTGCTTGCGCCCACTGGACAGCCAGGCGCCACTCCGTCACTGCGTCACGCGCCTGAACACAGACGAGGTTCTCCGGAGGAGCGGCAACGTGGGTGTCCTGCAGCTGGCAGACCTCCACCCCCTGCCGCCGCATGGCCTCGAGCAGGCGATGCGCACGCGGTGCCAGTTCGGAAAACCCGGCGAGCACCAGCGTATGCATGGACGGCGCCAGACGTCCCTCGTCCATGGCACGGCAAACCTTGGCCAGCGTGCGATTGTCATCGTCCAGATCCAGCGCAGCAAGTCGCACAGAATACGCCTCGCGCCACAGGAGGAAGCGCTCGTGGTCCGGCGTGATCTCGTCCTCGCGCACCACAATTTCCCAATCGTCCATCAATCGATCGGCGTCGGCCGCGAAGCGGGCTGCCTGGACAGTGTCCAGCAACATCCGGTTCGCCTCGATCGACTCGATCACCTCGCGCCAGAGCAACTGGCTGCCGAAATGATCCACTGCATGCCCGGCCAGGCGGCAATCCGTTGAAAACGAGTAGCTCGCGGCCAATTCGCCCAGCCAGGCCGTGAACGGCACGATGCGGGGGATGGCCATGACCGGACTGCCGGCATCCAGACGGGAGAACAGGCGCGCCAGTACGCGACGCGCATGGCGGTTGTTGACACTGAGCACGAGCGTCTCTTCAGCGGGCAAGCGGGCGAAATGCTCGAAATCCAGCATCGGTGCGGGGAAGGGCTGCATGGGCTCCACGGATTACCCCTGAGCTGATGAAAGTTCGCAGTCCATTCTAACCAAGAGGTCCGCCTTTATACTGGGAGGCGCTTGAACATCCCCGAGGTTGAGACACCATGTCCCGACAAGCCGATCCAGATTCACATGCATCTGCCCCCCTGTCGTCTCCGGCGCTGGAACTGCATGCCAGTCTCAGCCTGGGCACGGACAGCCGGCATTGGGGAAACCCGCGACGCATGGCCTTGCTCAGGGCAATCGATGAGGAAGGATCGATCAGTGCCGGCGCCCGAAAGATCGGCCTGAGCTACAAGGCGGCCTGGGATGCGGTCGACGCCATGAACACACTTGCGGGCGAAGATCTGGTCGAACGCAGTGCCGGCGGACATCGGGGTGGCGGCGCGCGGCTGACCCCCCGGGCGCACGCCCTGCTGGAGCTCTACCTGAGCCTCGACCAGGCGCACGAACGCTTCCTCGGCCAACTGGCCGCATTGGCGCAGGAAGCGGCGCCGGACCTCGACCTCATCCGCCACCTCATGGCGTCGGACACTGTGCAGAACAAACTCAGAGGCGTCGTCACGCGCATACTTGCAGACAGCGTCACACCAGGCGTTGTCGTGCGCATCGACGGGACAACCGAAATCGTCGCGCAGCCCGACGCCCGCGCGACCCGCGAGCTGGACCTGAGCCCGGGTCGCAGCGTCCTGCTGTTCATCGATGCGGCTGCCATCGTCATCGGCCTGGCCGGCAGCACGGAGCAGCTCTCTGCACGCAACCAGATCGACGGCGAGGTGGGCTACATCCATCAGGACACCCTCGGTAACCAGATCGGTATCCATCTGCCGGGAGGCCAGACGCTGATCAGCCTGATCACGCCGGAAAGCATCCAATCATTGGGACTTGAACCCGGGAGCCGGGTTCGCGCCATCTTCAAGGCATCGGCAGTGACGCTGGGACGGGATGCTCAGGCAGACAGCGGGTCGGACAGCTCGGAGGGCGCGCAGACATGAGTGATCCGGCCGTCCTCCATGCAGAACACCTCATCGGCCAGGATCTGAACATCCTGAGGGTCATGCGTGATGAGTACCGATGGCAGATCGAGCTCCTCCTGCAGACGTCCCAGAGCCTCCCGGACCTGACGGCGCAGCGGGATATCCAGCGCAGCCAGCGGTTCGTCCAGCACCAGCATTCGAGGCCCGATCACCAGCGCGCGCGCCAGGGCGGCACGCTGGCGCTGGCCGCCGGAGATCTCGCCGGGGTAATGGTGCAGGACACCCACAAGCCCCAGCGTGTCCACCCAATGCATGGCCTGATCCGGCAAGCGGGTTGACCGTGCCGGATTGAAACAGCCGCGCTTCAGTCCGAACGCGATGTTCTGGGCGATTGTCAGGTGCGGAAACAAGGCGTAGTCCTGCGCCAGATAGGCGATCTTGCGCTGTTGAGGGGCCAGGCAGTGATTCGCATCGGTGTCCAGAAACAATGCCTCGCCGACAGCCACCCGTCCTTCCCGGGGTCGTATCAGCCCCGCAATCACCCCCGCACTCAATGACTTGCCGGCACCCGATGGGCCAAACAGAGCAATGCGCTGGCGTGTCGCGCGCAGGTGGACATCCAGGGTGAACGCCCGACCACCCGCCCTGAACGTATGCGCGCAATCCAGCGCTATCATTGCCTTCGCCCCATGCGGATATGCCGGGGGGACAGCCAGCGCGCGCCCCACAACGCAGCAATACACGTCACAGAAGCCAGAGCGACCAGAAAGTTGGCCGTCGCATCCTCCCCCTGCTGCACCGCCTCGTAGATGGCGATGGACAGGGTCTGGGTACGTCCCGGAATACTGCCGGCCACCATCAGGGTTGCGCCGAACTCGCCCAGCGCGCGGGCGAACGCCAGCAGGACACCCGCGAGAATGCCGCGTGCCGCCAGGGGCAGGCTCACACGGCACCAGACACCCCAGTTGCTCACACCCAGCAGGCGGGCGGCGTCCTCGAGATGGGTGTCCACTTCCTCGAACGCGGCACGCGCACCTTTGAGTACCAGTGGAAACGCGACGATGGCAGCCGCGACGACGGCGCCCTGCCACGTAAATACCAGCTCCACACCCCACGCGGCCAGATATTCACCCAGCCAGCCACGCCGTCCCAGCAGGACCAGAAGGTAGTAGCCAATGACTGTTGGCGGCAGTACGAGTGGCAGCGTCAACACCGCATCCACCATGTCGGCGAGTGCGCTGCGCCAGCGGGACAGAAACCAGGCCGCCGTCACCCCGGTTACGGTCGCGATGATCGTCGCCCAGGCTGCAACCTTGAGCGAAAGCATCAAGGGCATCATCCAGGCGTGCGTTGCCATCTCAGGGGGCTCCAAACCCGTGGCGCTCCAGCACGGCCCGACCGGCAGGCGAGCGGATGTAATCGAGCAGCGCAGCCGCCTGCGGACTGCGCCCGTGACGTGCAACCAGACCGATGGGATAGAGGATTTCCTGCGGTAACGCCAGCGTCTGCACCACACGGACGCGATCGGCCACGAGAGCGGCATCGGTACCGAACACAAAGCCGGCATCCACTTCAGCCCGCACGACATAATCCAGCACCTGGCGCACATTCTGCCCAAGAATGAAGCGGTCACTCAACGTATCCCACTGGTCCGTCTGCTGGAGTGCCGCCCTCGCATAACGCCCCGCCGGCACGCTGGCTGGATTGCCCAATGCGATGCGACGTGTGGCTGGACCCGAGAGATCGGCGACGCTGGCTGTCCCGTCATCCTCGATCGGGACGATCAGCACCAGACTATTACGCGCGAAATCCTGACGGCTACCCTGTTCGATGAGCCCCGCCTGCTCCGCCTTTTCCATCGCAACCGCATCCGCAGATGCAAAAATATCCACCGGCGCACCATTGACGATCTGGCGCTGCAAGATATCGGAAGCCGCGAAGCTGAAGATCACGCGATCCTGTGGATGTCCTGCTTCATAGCTCGCTGCAATCTCCCGGAATGCATTCGTCAGGCTGGCAGCGGCGGCGACCAGAATCTCATTCGCATGGACACCCAGCGGGGCCAGCACCAGCAGGGCCATGGCAAGACATCGATTCCACATCATCAACTCCCAAGGGTCGAGATATAGTCATGTATATAGCGATAATACCATGCACAGCTCAAGCGTCCCCTGGCACAAACCACGGCGTAGAATGGGCTTTTCAACAGCGCCTGCAACACCGTGACCACGTTTCAACCGCCCGCAAATCTGGATCGCTTCATCGATGCCCTCTGGCTTGAAGATGGTCTGGCGGCCAACACCCTGGCCGCCTATCGGCGGGACATCCATATCTTCGCCGAATGGCTCCACACAGCATCCGGCAAACTACTGGATGCCGCCTATCCCGAGGACATCCAGGCCTGGCTCTCCGATTCGCACGAACACACGCGCGCCAGCACCGCAAATCGTCGTCTCGCCGCGCTGCGGCGCTATTTTCTCTGGGCCCGGCGCCAGGGGCTGGTTCAGGCCGATCCCTGTCTGGATATCCGCGCAGCGCGCAAGAGTGCCCGCTTCCCACACACTATCTCCGAAGCCCAGGTCGAAGCCCTGCTGCAGGCACCCGATACGAGTGCGGTGCTCGGCCTGCGCGATCGTGCCATGCTCGAAACCCTGTATGCGACAGGCGTGCGTGTTTCCGAGCTCGTAGGCCTGAACATGCTGGATGTCAGTTTGAGTGACGGCGTGCTGCGTGTGATCGATGGAAAGGGGGGGAAGGATCGCCTGGTTCCCATGGGTGTCCAGGCGATCGACTGGATACAGGCCTACCTCGATGAGGCACGCCCGGCATTGCTCGGATTGCATCGCAGCCCGGCCCTGTTCGTAACGAAACGGGGCGGGCCCATGACGCGCCAGGCGTTCTGGCTCAACCTGCGCAAATATGCCCTGATCGCCGGCGTTCGCGCGCCGCTTTCACCCCACGTGCTGCGCCATGCCTTCGCGACCCATCTGCTCAACCATGGGGCGGACCTGCGCGTCGTGCAGATGTTGCTGGGGCACGCCGACATCTCGACCACCCAGATCTACACCCACGTGGCGCGTGAACGCCTCAAGCAGTTGCACGCTGTTCATCACCCACGCGCCTGAGCCCGGCGAGAAACGCTCATGCGCAAGCCCCGACATGTTTCGCAGACTCCGGCCACGACGTGGCTGTCCCGCCACGGAATCGTCTTCAGCGAACACACCTACGACTATGTTGAACATGGCGGCGCACGTCAAGCCGCGCACGCCCTCGATCTGGACCCGCACAGCGTCGCCAAGACGCTCATCATGGAAGATGAGGACACCCAGCCTCTGATTGTCATCATGCATGGTGACAAGGCCGTATCCACAAAGAATCTTGCACGCCAGATCGGTGCAAAGAGGGTCAGCCCATGCCAACCCGAAGTTGCACAACGTCATTCGGGCTACCTGGTGGGCGGCACCTCCCCTTTCGGCACACGCAAACGCATGCCTGTCTGGGTGGAAGCCGGCCTGCTGGCGCTACCCGCCATTTACCTCAATGGCGGACGGCGCGGCTACCTGATCGGCATCGACCCGCAAGCACTGGTGCGCACCCTGGCGGCAAAACCCGTCCACGCCGCCATCGATCTATAGCGCACACCATATGCATACCGCAATCACGTAATCAACCGAAGCTCATGGGATAGCGCAGGATGGCCGCCAGCGCTGCACCGCCCGGAATATCGTCACGACGCACGCCCAGGACACGTGCCCCACTGCCCAGCGCGCGCGCCACCACCTCGTCGATCACGTCATAATGCTCGGCGCTCTCCCGCCCGGCATACTGGATGACACCGGTTTCCTCATCAATGGTACCGCCGACAACCTCGTCGATGTCCACCAGCAAGGCGTCGATGGCACCAAAGGTAGCGGCACGGGCGGCATGGGCAATATCCGTGGTTGCGCGCTCGGAGCCGACACGATCCTGATAGCGCTGCGTGAGCTGCGCCACTTCCTCCGCGTGCAGGCTGTCCATGATGGGTCTGGCGGCCGTCGACAGCTCGTCCTCACTCAACCGATCGGCATTCTTCGCGATGCTTTGCTCCACAAGGCCGGGATAAGTGCAGACGCCACGAAAGAGTGAGGCCAGTGGCTGGGTTGCAGCGAGAATCATCGGCATATCGCGGCCTGCGAGTACCGGACGCAATGCACGGTCAACGGCACGTGCGTACTGCGCAAGGCGCAGCTTCTGGCCTTCGGACGCCTGAACCCGCGGGTTCTGCAGCATCTCGCCGGTCGCGTCGCGCTCGGTGAACTCGGCCGCACCTTCGGGCATGCCGGGCACCTCAACCACCGCAGCCGGCAGATCGGGGAAGACTTCAATCAGCCGCACGGAATTCTCGGACAACGCCAGCACATAGGCGGCGTTGCGGAAGGTGATCGAACGCAGAAGCGGCTTGAGATGGAAACGATCGGATACCTGCACGGTCGGCGCAAGGCGATTGGGCAGACGGAAGCTGCGGATGGCCTCCGGCGTGACAAACACGGCCAGGCTGTGCGCCTGCAACTGCCAGAAATCATAATCATCCGCGAGGGCGGCAGTCAGTTGCTGCATCGCCGCAATACGGTGACGATCGACCCCCTTCTCCTCCAGCTGGCCCGCAGCCTTGCGCATCAGGTTGCCCAGCTCGATGCGGCTGGCCTCGCATTGCTGCGACAAAGGGCTGGTCTCGAGGTAGATGGAGACACAGGCGTCGTCACGATAGGCGTGGAGGGCCCTGAACTCCGGCAGGGTAGGAAGATCAACATAAAGCATGGAGGCTTCTCCTGGAAAAGTGTTGCCCCGATGCGGGGGCTTGTTCAGCGCTATATTACCCGAAGGTACCCAGACGCTGCAGCGCACACTGCATGCGAGCCGGCCCCTGATCCCTGCCGCCCACGTGCACTTCCAAGAAGGCGGCGTTCGACAGAAAAGCAAATATCATGGACGCTAAAGACAGAAAACTGCTTGCACTACTGCAAAACGACGCAACCCGTCCGGTGGCGGAACTGGCGGAGGCGGTCAACCTTTCCTCGACAGCCTGCTGGAAGCGGATTCAGCGCCTGCAGGAGGCGGGGATCATCCAGCGCCAGGTCTGTTTGCTGGATCGCAAGAAATTGGGGGTGGGTGTCACTGCCTTTGTCGCGGTGAAGACGAGTCGGCATGAACCGCAATGGCTGCAGCAATTTGCCCAGGGCGTGCGTGACATCCCGGAAGTGGTCGAGTTCTACCGCATGAGCGGCGAGATCGACTACCTGCTCAAGGTGGTGGCGCCGGACATCGAAGGCTTCGACAGGATCTACAAGCGTCTGATCCGCACCGCAGAGCTCTTCGACGTGAGCACCGGCTTCTCGATGGAGGAACTCAAATACACCACGGAGCTGCCGCTGGACTACTGCTAGGGAAGCCTTTTCAGAGCCTCCTCGGGACACCCATGCGGCTGATTCGAGCTCAGAAACGCGCCCAACCGCTGTCAAGCAGCGGCTGAACCCAAGCCAGGCCATCGGCCACGCGGGCCCGGGGGTAATACTCCAGCCCGACAAGGGCTGTGTAACCATGGGTGTCCAGAAACTCGAAGCCAGCCATCAAGGTATCGCGCCGCAGATCCGGCTCGTGGCGCTCCGGCGATCCGGCAACCTGAATGTGGGACACCCACCTCATATGCTGCTCAAGCGAGTCGACCAGCGCCAACCCTTCCTTGATGACATGATAGAAGTCAAACTGCATGCGAAGCGCAGGCTGCCCCGCCTGCTCCAGAACTTGAGCGACCTGGCCAGGCTGTGAATAGAAATAATCCGGCATGTCCTTGCTGTTGAGCGCCTCGAGCTGCAAGCGCAAATCCGGGAACTGCTGCGCGGCCCAGCGAAGATTCTCGAGCAAGACCTGCAGCTGCCTGTCATGCGGAACGTGGGTGTCCCGCCGTCCCGCCATGACATGCACTGCTGGACACCCACAAGCGCGACACACTTCAGCAGCCTGTTCCATTGCCCGACGGAACTCGGACTCCAGGCCCGGCTGCGCCGCGAGGCCCACGGGATGATCAGGCGAAATCGACGGTGTGTTGATCAGCACCAATTCCAGGTCATTTTCCTGCAGCTGCCCGGCATACCACTCGGGCGTCTGATCGTAGGGTCTGAGAATTTCGACAGCCTGAAACCCATCCTGTCGTGCGGCTGCAAAACGCGCCTGCACAGGAAGATCATCGTAGAGGGTCGAAAGATTGGCTACCAGCTGCATCATGAGTAATTCCTCGCAAAACGCCATGATAATATGCATCCATACAACGCAGGAGACTGGTAATGAAAGGCCGCAGTGCCCCTTTGAGCGACATCAAGGTACTGGATCTCTCCCGTATTCTGGCCGGCCCCTGGTGCACACAGAATCTGGCCGATCTGGGGGCAGATGTCATCAAGATAGAACGTCCGGGCACGGGCGACGACACGAGAGGCTGGGGCCCTCCCTACCTCAAGGATGCTGAAGGCAGGGACACGAGCGAGGCCGCCTACTACCTGAGTACCAACCGCAACAAGCGCTCGGTGGCGATCGACATCGCGACGGCCGAAGGTGCTGAGACCGTGCGCCGCATGGCGGCACAATGCGATGTGCTGGTCGAAAACTTCAAGCTCGGCGGCCTCAAGAAATACGGCCTGGACTACGAGAGTGTCAAGGCTATCAATCCGGCCCTCGTATACTGCTCCATCACCGGCTTCGGGCAAAACGGCCCTCTGGCCCCCTTGCCCGGCTACGACTTCATGATTCAGGGCATGGGCGGGCTGATGAGCATTACCGGAGAGCGTGACGATCGACCCGGTGGCGGTCCGCAAAAAGCAGGCGTGGCTGTCACGGACATCATCACCGGCATGTATGCAACGGTCGCCATTCTTGGCGCCCTGCACGAACGCAGGCGCAGCGGCCTGGGCCAGCATATCGACCTTGCGCTACTCGATTGCCACGTCGCCATGCTGGCCAATCAGACACTGAACTACATGACCTCGGGCGAAGCGCCGGTGCGTGCAGGCAACGCCCACCAGAATGTGGTCCCCTATCAGGTTTTCGCCGCCAATGACGGTCACCTGATCGTGGCTGTCGGGAACGATAGCCAGTTTCGGGCTTACTGCAAGGTACTCGGCCAACCCGAACTCGCCGACAATCCGGATTATGTCACCAACAGCCAGCGGCTGATCAATCGCGTGGCGCTTATCGACATCCTGGAACCGTTGATGCGCACGCGGAAACGCGATGTCTGGATCGACGAACTGCAGAAAGTGGGAGTCCCCTGCGGTCCGATCAACAATATTGCCCAGGTCTTCGAAAACGAACAGGTCCGCCATCGCGGACTATGGAAAACCATTCCCCACCCCATCGCCGGCATGGTGCCCACCACCGCCAGTCCGATGAATTTCTCGGACACGCCCATCGACTATCGCATGGCACCGCCGCTGCTCGGTCAGCACACGGAAGAAGTCCTCAGGGAGATGGGGCTCAGAGATCCCGGGACGACACAGACAGATTGAGCGAGGCCGGCAGTCCGGCCGGGATGTTCGGAGGCTTGTGAATTACGCTGAAACGTGGCTGGCGCTGAGCCACCCATTGGTAGTCATCGTTATTGGCAGCGCTTTTCTGGCGGTTTGGATAACGGACGTTCGCAGACCCGCCTTTCTCTTGAGTCTGAGTCTGGCGTATTTCGTCTATGCGACCGGCATCAGTCTCCAGATCCTGCTTCTGCCCAGAAATCTGGCTGTCAACGTCAGTCTGAGCACGGCCCTGTTCCTGCTCGCGGTTCTGCTGCTGGCACGCGGGATGACCTTGCTTGCAGGCCATGCCTATCGATGGTGGCCCGTTGTGGGTGTCCTGTGCCTGGGCGTAGTTGTGCGCCTCTGGCTGACGTTGGCCGATGCGCCGCCAGTCTGGCGCTTTTACGCCTTGCATGTCGCAGTGTCAGCCATTTTGCTGCACGGTGCCTGGCTGGCGCGCAGCCTGTGGCAAAAAGGGCGAACCGAACGAGTTCTGTACCTGGCCTATCTCCTCATCGGCCTGAGCAATCTGCCCCGTACGCTTCTGGCAACCCGGGAATCATTGGCGCAATATGGGTTTGATTCTGGCGCGTATTGGCTCGCCACCCAGATGTCCTTCTATGTCCTGGGCACCATATTCGGACTGTCTCTCATCGTGAGCATCATGCAGAATCGGGTGCGTTACGAGCAAGCGCTGAGCGAAACGGACACCCTTACGGGCCTGCGCAACCGGCGCGGCTTCCAGCGCGACTTCGACCGGTTTTCTGAATCCGTCAATCTCTATTGCCTGATGATTGGCGATATTGACCAGTTCAAGAGCATCAATGACCGTCATGGGCACCAGGTCGGAGACGAAGTTCTGGCTGCTGTTGCGCAGATCATCATCGACAACCTCCGACCTTCGGACATTTCTGCACGAATCGGCGGTGAGGAATTTGCCATTCTGCTGCTGGACACCCACTTCGAACAGGGACAGGCCATCGCCGAGCGCATACGACACGCCGTACAAACGCATCGCTTTGGGACCGAGCGCCATGATATCCGGTGCACGATCAGCCTTGGCCTGGTCGCATGTTCCGCCCCGATGGAACTGCAGAAGTCACTGCGTGCCGCCGACAACCTTCTCTATCAAGCCAAGGCCCGGGGGCGCAACCAGGTTGCCGGAGCCCAACTATGACTGCTCAAACGCAACGGCCACCATCCACCTCGATACACGTTCCCGTGATGAAAGCCGCCTCGTCGCTGGCCAGATAGAGGCAGGCATTGGCAACATCCTCTGGCGTTGAAAAACGTCCCAGAGGTATGCCACTCAGAAAGCGAGCGCGATTCTCCGGGGTGTCAGGGACACCCATGAACTCGGAGAGCAGGCCGGTCGCTCCGATGACGGGATTCACACAATTGACGCGAATATTGTCAGGCCCCAACTCCGCTGCCATGGATTTGCTGGTGGTGATCACTGCCCCCTTGGTGCCGTTGTACCAGGTGAGCCCCGGCCGGGGTCGAATACCTGCTGTCGAGGCGATATTGATGAAAACACCTTCACCAACAGACCGGAAATGTGGCACAAAGCTACGCGCGCTCAGATAGATACTTTTCACATTGATGGCATAAATGCGGTCGAATTCAGCCTCATCCACTTCCAGCATTGGGCGGTTCCTGTGAGTCGCTCCGGCATTGTTGACAACGATATGAACTGCACCCCACTGTGTCAGGGTGTCCCGGCACAACGCATTCATGCTTTGTGCGTTGGCGACATCCACCGCTATGAAGCTTGCCTGGCCACCCCCGGCATTGATCTGATCACTGACACGACGACCAGTGCACTCATTGATATCGGCCACCACGACTTTCGCGCCCTCCTGCGCAAAACGCACGGCAATCCCCTCTCCGAAGCCTGAGCCTGCCCCGGTCACGACAGCAACCTTATCTCTCAACCGCATATCTGTCCCCTATCCATGTCTCAGCGCAATAGTCTTGACGGCCGTAAAGCCATAAAGCGCTTCAAAACCCTTCTCCCTTCCATGTCCGCTGGCCTTGACGCCACCGAAAGGAAGTTCGACACCACCACCGGCACCGTAGTTGTTGATGAACACCTGACCACACCGAAGACCACGGGCCACGCGCATCTGGCGTGCCCCATCGCGAGTCCACACGCCGGCCACCAAGCCGTAGGCGCTGTCATTTGCCAATGCCAGCGCTTCAGCCTCGTCGTCAAACGTATGGGTCAGAAGAACAGGCCCGAAGATCTCTTCGCACCACAGGCGACTTGTGCTGGGGACATTACGGTACAGGACAGCCACGTGATAAAAACCGCCGGAAGGGGCACTATCTGCGATCTGACCGCGCGCGACCTCATGAAGACCCTCCGCCTGGGCTTGCGCAATATAGGACTCGACGCGATCAAGCTGACGCTGGCTGATGAGCGGCCCCATGTGGGTGTCCAGCAAGGCCGGACCAGCGCACAAATCACGAAACCGGTCAGCAAGCGCCTCAAGCAATGGCACCTCGATACCACGCTGCACCAACAGGCGGCTGCCTGCGGAGCACGTCTGTCCCGCGTTCTGGGCAATGGCATTCACTACCGCCGGCAGGACAGCCTCGATATCTGCGTCATCAAAGACAATCTGAGGTGATTTGCCACCCAGCTCAAGCACCACCGGACAGTGATGGCCCGCCGCCAGTTCCGACACTCGCTGACCGGTCACCGTCGACCCGGTAAATGACAGATGAGATATGCTTGGGTGTCCCGCAAGGGCGGCTCCGGCCTCATGACCATAGCCCGTGACTACGTTCAACACACCTGGCGGAAAGCCCGCCTCTTGAGCCAGTTCCAGAAGGCGGAGACTGGACAGGCTTGCATCTTCTGCCGGCTTCACCACGCACGCATTGCCTGCCGCCAAAGCGGCGCCAACACTGCGGCCAAAAATCTGCATGGGATAGTTCCACGGGATGATATGACCGGTGACCCCATGCGGCTCCCTCAAGGTCAGCACGGTGAAGCCATCTTCATAGGGCAGCGTCTGACCGTGAAGCTTGTCACAGGCGCCGGCATAAAACTCCAGATATCTGGCTAATGCGACGACATCCGCACGCGCAGTGCGCAATGGCTTTCCCGTATCACGCGCCTCGAGCAACGCCAGATCTTCAGCATGACGCTGCACTGCAAGACTCCAGGCAGTCAGCAATCGTCCACGATCGCGCGCACTGGTGCGCGCCCACGGCCCATCAAAATGAGATCCCATCGCGGCCCAGGCTGCGCTCACGGCATGATCGACATCATCCGATGTGCCGCGACGAATCGCAGCAAAGATCTGCCCATCCGACGGATCGACAACAGCAATGCCTTCCCCTGCTGCTGGTGGCGAGAAAGCATCATCCGAAAAATGGGCTAGCGACATGATGGGTGTCCCCGACTTGGTCTCCCTGACTTAGCCATGCTGTGCGAGTGAGGGGCTGGCAGCAAAATAACCCTTGATTCCGCTAAGCATGGCATCGGCCAGGCGATTCTGGTGAGCGGCATTGCGCAACAGCTTTTCTTCGGACGGATTGCTGATGAAAGCAGTCTCGATCAGAATTGACGGGATGTCGGGTGCTTTCAGAACTGCAAATCCCGCCTGTTCAACGCGCCGCTTGTGCAGGTGATGCACCTTTCCAATCTCGCCCAGCACACCTGTTCCCAACTGCAGCGAATCGCTGATCTGCGCCGCTGTCGACATATCGAGCAAGACCTGCGCGACCTGCCGATTATGCGCCGCAAGATTGATTCCGCCGATCAGATCTGCCTCGTTCTCGCGCTTGGCCATCAGGCGTGCTGCAGCACTGCTCGCGCCCGTCTGCGACAGAGCAAAAACAGACGATCCGCGTGCCGACGGCTTGATCCAGGCGTCGGCATGAATGGAAATGAACAAGTCCGCCTTTACGCGACGCGCCTTCTGGACACGCACATGCAAGGGTACGAAATAATCATTGTCACGCGTCAGATAGGCCCGCATACCCGGCTGCGCATCAATGCGCTTCTGCAGGCGACGCGCAATCTGCAAAACCACATCCTTTTCTCGCGTACCGCCGGGGCCGATCGCCCCCGGGTCCTCCCCACCATGACCCGGGTCAATAGCAATGAGCAATGGCCGGCCCGGTGCTGGTTTCGCGGGCGTTGCTGGCCGGACTCCCGGCGCGGGCGGGCGGATCTGGCCACGCACAGTTGGCACCGGAACCGCCGGTGCGGGTGCCGGCGTCGGCGCTGCTGCACGGGAAGGCGGAGCACCGCGCGCCAGCTGCTCCAGAACCTCAGCCAGCGGGTCAGCCTCAAGATCCTCCATGATGGCAAGCAGCGGATCCTGCGCAATCTTCGGGTAGAGGTCGATGACCAGGCGATACTGATACTCCCCTATCGGCTTGAGCGTAAAGATCTGCGGTGCAATTGCCTGTTTGAGATCGAGGACGAGACGCAGCACCTCCGGACGGTTCTGCCCAACCCTGATCGCATCAATATAGGGATCATTGGGCCGAATGCCGGACACCAGAGACTGGATTCCAGAGTTGAGCTGCAAGCCCTTGATATCAACAACCAGGCGGTCGGGACCGTCAAGAATGAAGTGCTCTGCTTCAAGCTCCGTGTCAAGCTCCAGTGTCAGGCGTGTATATTCATCGGCAGGCCATGTCCGCACCGCAAGAATCGTGGCCGCCCGGCTCAGCCGCGGCAGCACGGGCAGCAGACAAAGTGAGCCAGCCGTGGCGATAAGCCTGCGCCGTGCCGATGCCGACTCGCTCAGCGTGGCGCGGGAAAAACTATCGTCTTGAGCCATGATTTGCCCCTGTCGGTATGTGCTGTCAGGCAAGCATGACGCCCGGATGTCGCATATTCCAGCTGAATGTCAAGATCGGGAGCCGGCAAATACTCGCCGGCTCGCTCCGGCCATTCAATCAAGACAACGTTGTCTTCCTGCAAAATCTCGCGAAATCCAGCATCAAGCCATTCCAGTGTATCGCTAAATCGATAAAAATCAAGATGATATAGCAACAAACTAGAAAGATTATAACTCTCTATCAGAGCGTAGCTTGGACTCTTGATGCGTCCTCTGATCCCGCAAGCCCGCAGCAAGGCTCGGGCAAAGCTCGTTTTTCCCGTTCCGAGTTCTCCGCGCAAATGAATTCTGCCTCCGGGACATCCACCGCAAAGGAGTGGTGCAAACTGTTGCGCCAAAGCCTCAGTCGCGGCCTCATCGGGAAGAAAAATACTGATGGTATGGCTGTCCCCAAGTTTGTCCGACTCTGACGTCATATGAACTCTCTCCAATTTACAGATGGGAGCCAACCAGCAGCCACACAGGCAATGTGATCGCCGAAAAGATCGTACCCACCGACATGGTGACTGCAACAACCTCTGGCTGCCCACCCATGCGCGCCGCGAGAACATGGGCAGATGAAGCTGTCGGTACAGCGGCAAACAAGAGCAGCGCCAGACGCTCCGCGCTGGACAGCCCAAGCACCATGCCGATGACTAGCGCTGCAACGGGCATGAGCAGCAGGCGCACACTGATCAACCAGCTCATGAGGCGGGCTTGTCCGCGCATTGCATGCAGCGACAGTGTTGCTCCAACACATAGCAACCCAGCTGCAAGTGCGCAGGCACCAAGACGGTCCAGGGTCACGCTCATGAACCCCGGGACATCCAGACGGGCGAAGTTCGCTGCCAAACCGGCACAGGTCGCCAGTATCAGCGGATTGCGCACAAGCTCTCTCAGCAGACGGCCGTGCTGCCTCGCGAGGCTGTGAACCGCCGCGAGATTGACCAGAGGTACAGCAAACCCAACAAAAATGGCAATGATGGTCTGAACAGACCCACCGAGACTGCTGCCGATTGACAAGGCCATATAAGTATTGAAGCGATACGCCGTCTGAGCCATGGATGCATGGGCAGCACGATCGGGTCGTAGCACGGGGACAGCCAGCCAAGCCATGAACACACCAAATGCCACCTGCATGACCGTCGCCTGAAAAAGGCTGCCGGCAACGCCCAGGCTGATAGGCGTACGAACGATAGACTGAAAAAGCAAGGCGGGAAAGAGGATGTAATAAACAAGCTTTTCCAGGTCGCGAAAGAAGACGGGTGTCCAGCCAAGCCGGTGCAACAGGATCCAGCCCAAAGCGACCAATAGAAAATCAGGCAATATGAGCAGGACGACGGACATGAAGGTTGAAGCGAAGAAGGCAGTGTAGAGAGACTATAACTGAGTGGACAGCCACCCATCCGCACACCGGGCACCTGCGACCATCGTTTATAATGGAAGGTCATCGGTGCCGGACCGCGTCTCCTTAGTTAAATGGATATAACTTTCCCCTCCTAAGGGAAGATTGCAGGTTCGATTCCTGCAGGAGACGCCATTTTCGACGAAGATGGCAAAGTACAAAACCCGACAGAAGCAACAAAACCGGCAACCGTAGGCTGGACAGTCAACCCAGACCAAACAGCAATCTGGCGGAACCGATGCCACGAAGATATCTGACGTTGCGCCGCTTGCGAAAATTGTCAAGACTCGCGGCCGTGCCCACTGCCGTAGCGAACATCTTCATCATGGTTGTCGCACAAAGCAAAAAGCGCTCATAATCGATTCCCAACCTGACCAGCAGCGGTGGCGCGTCCACAGTGATGCGGCCTCGCTTGCCGGCCTTCAATTGACGCCCTGCTGTTTCAACGAGCCTGAAATAGTCATGCATGGCAAATGGAATCGCCGCTGGTATGGAGCAGGTTTCATCAAACGGCATCAATCGCGCACGAGGCAAACGGGCAAAACAAGACTCATGACGCACGGGTAAGCGGCATTTCTGATTGTTTCCTGGAACGGCAGGCTGACAAGATACGTGCTGGTCGTTCTTCAATAATGCCGCACGCTCCGAAATAGACGTATATTCGGAGTCCTCGGGTGTGGTCGCCATTCGGGCACGAACCGGGTTGAGATCCACATAGACCATCGCTGTCAGGATTGCCTTTTTATCGAGCAGGGCCTGGCTCTTGAAACGTCCCTCCCAGAACCGTCCGCCAACGCCATCCTCGGCGTTCGCCTTGCGCGCAACGCTTTCGTTGAGGACTCGCATAAACCACGAAATATCCGTGAGTCGCTGGCGATACAGGGCCACCCAGGATATCAATTCCGGACATGTACCAGGATCACACTCATCCTGTGACTGAAGATGCCGTCGAACCACAGCGGTTCCCTGAAACAATTTTGTCCAACGGCTCAGAACCTCGTCACCACTCCACGCCTGCGCCCGCTGTACGTCAACGCGCAGAACCAGGTGATAGTGATTGCTCATGACCGCGTAAGCCGCAACATCAATGGCAAACACTGCAGCAAGTTTTTTGATGCGATCCGCGATCCAGGCCCGTCGATGCTCGTACGACTGGCCGCTGGCCTGATCCGTACCGCAGAGATACGCACGCCGCACGCAACGATTTACCACGTGATACCAGGGCGTGGCGGACAAACAGATCAGTGTTTTGCGAGCAACAGTCATGTCAAGAAGCATAATGCGACACGCTGCAACTGTCTATCTCAACCGACTGTTTTAATGGATACTTTTGTCACACCCTGCCGACAGGATACGCGCAATCTGATCCGCAGCAATCCGCATCGGTCCCACATGGCTGATCAGGTTTTCAAGGGATGCCTGTGCCGTTGGCGCATGACAGGCGAGTGCTGCAATCACGTCGCCCTGCGGGTTTCGCACCGGGACAGCCACGGCAACCATACCCACAACAAACTCTTCGTCATCAATACCAATTTCACGCGATCGAACCCAATGCAGTGCCGACTCCAGTGCCGCATGACTGATGATGGTCTTCGGCCCCATGCGTTCAAGCACCAAACGGCTCAGCAATTGTCCGTACCGGGGCTGAGGCGTGAACGCAAGAAAGAGTTTGCCACTGGCAGTGCAATGCAGTGGCACTCTTGATCCAATATCCATTCGAAGCTGAAGCCGAAGATGACCAGGACTCTCTACTCGGGCCAAATACTGGACAGCATCACCCGACAGCATATTGAGATTACACGTTTCTCCTATTAGTGCAACCAATCTTTCCAGCACACTTTGACACGCCCTGAGCAGCGCTGGTCCCTGAACGACTGAAAGACCAAGAGCGTGCGCACGCGGACCGGTCACATAGGCTCGCGACCCTGGTGTACGCACGACGTAGGACATGGCCTCCAACTCGCCCAACAGCCGCATAACGCTACTCTTTGGAAGATCCAGCCTGTGTGCAAGCTGTGACAGAGTCATGGGCAAGCTGGCACGAGACAGCATTTCTACGAGACGCAAGGCCCGCAACGAGCGGCCCGCGCCTATTGTCGATGTTTTGGTATTACTCCCCTCCTTTGTATTCATGGGTGTCCATCTCCTCTACTGTCACTCGTTTTTCTACCCTATTCCAGCCTGGCCCGCCAATGCAAAATAACACGCGGCAATGAAACTGAAAATGTACATTTTGTGCCGCCACTGGAACTCATGGTGTTAACCCCATAGAGAATTCCGTTACTGACATTGAAACTGAAAGCACCAGCAAGCTTATGAATGCAATGAGCTTGATCAATGAAACCGGAAGAACAAGGGTCTTATGCCGCAAGCCGTCGATTACATCGTTGTGGGCGCGGGATCAGCGGGATGCGTCCTCGCCAACAGATTAAGTGAAAGCGGTCGACACTCTGTGCGCCTGCTCGAAGCCGGTCCCCCGGATACCAATATCTGGATCCATATTCCCATTGGTTACGGAAAAACGATGTTCAACAAGACGTTGAACTGGGGTTTCTACACGGACCCCGACCCTAACATGCTAAATCGCCAAATCTATTGGCCGCGAGGAAAAACGCTGGGTGGCAGCAGCTCCATCAACGGTCTGATCTACATTCGCGGGCAAAGAGAAGATTATGATCGCTGGCAGGACCTGGGAAACCCGGGATGGTCCTGGGATGATTGCCTTCCTTATTTTCGCAAGCTCGAAAATAACGATCTGGGACCGGGACCAACCCATGGCACGGACGGGCCACTGCATGCCACATCCATCCGTAGCCGGCACGAACTAGTCGATGCTTTCATTGCTGCTGCACAAACCAAGGGTATTGCCAGAACCGACGACTTCAACACCGGCGACCAAGAAGGCGTCGGTTACTACCAACTGACAACACATCGCGGCTGGCGGTGCTCGACCGCCAGTGCCTATCTCAAACCTGCCAAAAAAAGGACGAACCTTCAGATTGTCACGCGCGCACATGCAAGCTGCATCCTTTTCGAGGGCAAGCGCGCTGTGGGTGTCCAGTACCGACAAGGCAACGCCACACACACCATACGAGCCAACAAAGAAGTCATCATCGCAGCAGGTGCGCTCATGACGCCGCAACTGCTACAACTCTCCGGTATCGGACCTGCTGATCTCCTGCAGCAATACGGCATACCGGTCACACATCACCTGCCCGGTGTTGGCGAGAATCTTCAGGATCATCTGCAACTGAGGCTGATCTATGAAGTCACGAAACCGATCACGAACAATGATCAGTTGCGTAGCATGTGGGGACAGCTATCCATGGGACTCCAGTGGCTGTTTCTACGCCGGGGCCCCCTGGCTGTGGGAATCAATCAGGGTGCACTCTTCGGTCGGGCGTTATCCGAAGCGAAAACACCTGATGTCCAGTTTCACCTTGCCACGCTGTCCGCTGACCTGGCGGGAGGCAAGGTCCATGATTTCTCAGGCTGCACCTACTCGGTGTGCCAGTTGCGCCCGGAGTCGCGCGGTCACGTAAGAATCCGCTCCGTTGATCCGCTTGAACCGCCGTCAATGCAACCAAACTACCTCTCGGAGGAACTGGATCGCAGGACAGCCATCGCAGGCGTGCGTCTTGCTCGCAGCATTGCGAGCGCAGACCCGCTCAAGCAGTTGATGAAGCGCGAATTTCGACCTGGCCATGACGCACAGACCGACGATGAGATTCTTCATTTCTGCCGCGAATATGGCGCCACAATCTTCCATCCGACGGGAACAGCCAAGATGGGGCCCGCCTCGGATCAGATGGCCGTGGTCGACACCCGCCTGAAGGTTCACGGGATCGACGGCCTGCGCGTCGTTGACGGATCCATCATGCCTACGCTCGTGTCCGGCAACACCAATGTCCCCATCGTAATGGTGGCCGAGCGCGCATCAGAGTTCATCCTGCAGGATGACCAGGCCTCACATCTGCAGGTGGACACCCACGCATCAAGTCGGAGCACTGCGCAATGAACTCCTCGCCCATACCGTCCCAGCGCTTGCGCAGCATTCTGGCTGTCCTCGAGTTCCCGGGCGTATTCATCGCCAAACTGGCAAGCTGGCTCATCGTCCCGCTCACCATCGCACTGGTGTACGAGGTCACGTCACGGTACATATTCAACAAACCGACCATTTGGGCCTATGACATGACCTACATGCTTTCGAGCGCGGTGTTCATGCTCGGAACCGCATACGCCCTCAAGAAAGGTCACCATGTACGCGTAGACTTCCTTCTTGCCATGATCAAACCGCGCTGGCAGGCACTGATGGATACCATTCTCTATCTGGTGCTCTACTTTCCGGCCATGGGACTGTTCTTCACCATCAGCTTCCGCTTTGCCAAACAATCATGGATGCAAGGGGAACTCTATCCCCAGAGTCCGTGGATGCCACCAATCTATCCCCTGAAGGCGGTTATCCCACTCACGATCTTCCTCCTGCTGCTCCAGGGAGCTGCAGAGCTCATCAAGGCCCTCTGGGTCGTGCGCCACAACATCCCTTTCAAGACCGATGAGATCGAACCATGAGTGACCCCATCCTTGGCCTCGTTTCCCTGCTGGTCGTTGTCGGAGCCATACTGACCGGCTTCCCGATGGCCTTTGTGTTCATCTTTGTGGCCCTCCTCTTTGGCTACGTCGCGATCGGCCAGCAAGTCTTCAACCTGCTTACCTATCAGTTCTTCTCGCTCATGACGAGTGTGGAGCTCGCCGCCATCCCGCTGTTCCTGTTCATGGGCTATGTTCTCGATCAGTCGGGCTTGATGGACCGCATGTTCAATGCGCTTCAGATCATTCTCGGCAAATACAAAGGGTCGCTCTACGTCATTGTTCTTGCAACAGCGACCCTGTTTGCTGCTGCAACAGGGATCGTCGGTGCCTCCGTGACTGTCCTGGGCGTCATGGCGGCTCCCATGCTGATCCGGAGCAACTATGACACGCGGATGTCGGCAGGCGTCATCGCTGCAGGCGGAACGCTGGGAATCCTGATTCCGCCAAGCGTCATGCTCATTGTCATGGGACCTTTGGTGGGTGTCCCGGTATCGACGCTGTTTGCCGCAGCTGTTGTGCCTGGTCTCATGCTTTCTGGTATTTACATCATATATACGGTCATCCGTTGTCACATCAACCCGCAACTGGGACCGCCCATTCCCTATGACGGCCCACCGTTGAGTGCCATGGACAAATTGCGTGAACTGACGCTGGGAGTCATTCCCATCACCATCGTCATCATGGCTACCCTGGGCCTCATCGTCGGCGGTGTGACCACACCAACGGATGCAGCAGCAACGGGCACCTTCGCCTCGCTGGTGTTGACTGCCATGTACCGGCGTCTGACCTGGCGCGCGGTGCGGATCGCCGTCACGAAGACGATGGAAGTCAGCGCCTTCATCATGTTCCTGATCGGGGCTGCGAACTTCTTCGGCGCAGTATTCGCGCGCCTGGGCAGTGGTCAGCTCATCACGCAGACACTTACAACCCTGCCTGTGTCGCCACTGATCATGTTGCTGCTGATGCTGGCTCTGATCTTTGTGCTCGGTGGCCCTCTCGAATGGATCCCCATCGTGCTGGTTGTGGTACCCATACTGCTGCCGGTCGCACATAGTCTGGACTTCGATATTCTCTGGTTCAGCATACTGGTCGCCGTCACACTCCAGACATCCTGGCTCACACCGCCACTAGCCCTGTCCTCATATTTCCTGAAAGGTGTCGTACCGCAATGGAGCATGAAAGACATCTATCTCGGCATGGTGCAGTTCGTCGGTCTGCAGCTGCTGGTCGTCGGTGTGCTGATCAAATTCCCGGAGCTGGTGCACTGGCTGCCCAGAGTGACCGGCCTGCTTGACTGATTTTTACTGTGTGAGGAGACCCTATGAATGCCTGAAGCTGGACACCCACAAGATTGACAAAAGGAGGAATCATCATGATCCGAAGTATGAAATCCCGATTGGCCGGAACAGTGCTGGCACTATCCGCGCCATTCATGCTGATGGCACCGGCGGTCAGCCAGGCCGCCGATCAGCAGGTATACAAGTTCTCGATCCAGACCGCGGTCCCTACAGCCAGCCTGTACTTCAAGCTGCTGGAACAGTTCTCAAAACAGGTTGACGTGATGTCAGCCGGCAGGCTGAAGGTGGAAGTACTGGCTGCAGGCGCAGTCGTCGGACCTTTCGAGATACTGGATGCCGTCAGCAATGATGTCGTGAAAGCCGGGTATGTCTGGCCCAATTATTTCTCCGGAAAGAATTCGGCCTTCGTACTCTTCTCTAACGCACCTGCAAGCACCGGCCTCGATCAATCCAGTCTCGTTTCCTGGTATTACCGCGGTGGTGGAGAAGAACTCTACCGTGAGCTGCTCGAGGATGTGATGGGCTTTGACGTCAAGGCCTTTCTGGTCCAGCCCATGGGTCCGGATCCGCTTGGCTGGTTCAAGAAACCCATCGAAAGCATGGAAGCTTTCAAGGGGTTCAAGTATCGCTCCCCGCCTGGAATTCCCGGTGAAACCTATCAGGACATGGGAATCTCGGCCGTGGGTGTCCCGGGCGGTGATATCGTGCCGTCCGCACAACGAGGCGTGATTGATGCTGCCGAATGGATTGGCCCGGCGGACGATAGAAACCTCGGGCTGCAGAAGATCTGGAAATACTACTATCTGCAAGGTTTGCACCAGCAGACGGACGTCGGACAGATTTTCATCAATGGCACGTTCTTCAACTCCTTGCCGGCAGATCTGCAGGAGATCATTCGAATTGCTGCCAAAGCAAACATCGCCGACACTCTGGATGCCAACATCTATGACAACTCCGTCGCCCTGCACGATTTCATAGAGAAGGACAAGGTCCAGGTACTCGATACTCCGGAAGACTACTACGCAGCCTTCATCGCATCCGAGCGGAAGATCACCAAGAAATATGCCGAGGCGAACCCTTTCTTCAAGAAGGTTGTCGACTCCCAGAGCGATTTCGCAGAAATGGTATTTCCCTACCGTTCACGGATTCTCACACTCTATGACAACATGGTGAAGACCGCACACGAGCAGAAATCCCAGGACTAATCAGAACAACAAATCATCATCTCCAACTTTGCGCTCGTCTGCACGAGCGCATTTTTTTGCTCAGACACATCCAACATCAGGTTTTTATGCGACCTGGGTGTCCCGCAACTGAACCCCGAAACAACCCCGCCATCCACCAGAGGAACAGGGCCAGCGCCACTATGATCATCCACCACCCGGCCCGGGTCTGGTCATCGACAAGATACTGGTTGCAGATACGCACTGGTGCAGCGATATAAAGCCAGCCGACTGCAGCCAGCATGCTCGCCATATTGCTCAGGAAGAAACCGCGGCCCAGGACACCCAGAAAGGGCCAGGCCAGTGCCAGAGGCAGCCCTGCCAGCAGCGACAGGCCAAGAAATTTCGCTGCCTCATACACCGGTTCGGACAGGGCCGCGTCCAAGGCCCTCGGCAACATCCAGTAGGTGAGCACGAAGACCGACACCAATACTGCGACACCCGGACCGCCCATGACTGATAGCAACCGCGCCCGGATTCGCTCCGGCAACCAGTGAGGCATACGCATGCCGAGCACCAGGAGCAAGGGCATCTGAACCAGCATATGCATGACCATGCTGGCCTCCAGCCAGGACCGCAAGGGCGGGCTGGCCAATACCAGCCATGCCCCCACTCCGGCCCAGGGCAGATCATGTTTCCAGGTTGGCTGCCATCTCATAGTCGCTCCTGAATCGCCATTTCGAAGCGCTCAAGCTCGTCATAATCCTCAATCAGCACGAGCCGGCCATCCCGGTCCAGCAAGTGCAGTGCCGCATTGTGCTCAAAACCACCCAGACCATCATCAATGGCAACCACACCAAACGATGCCATCAGCCGCTCCAGCGCGCGCGGGTCCGGAACCCGCGCCAGGCGCCATTCCCGCCCGTCAGCGCCATATGTCTCGCCGTACCGCTTCAACGCCCGCGCATCATCGCGCTGTGAATCGAAACTGATGCTCAGCAAGACGACATCCTGCTCGAACGCGGTTTGCGGCAAACGGTCGTGGAGCTGCTGAAACAGCATCCCCAGACTGCGACAAATCGTCTCGCACCGCGTATAGATGAACTCTATGGCAACCAGACGACCCTGATAGTCACCCAGGGCGAAGACCTGTCCATCCTGATCCTGCAACCTGACACCAGGCAGGGCCCTGGGTGCCTGCAGCACGGCAAGGCGCCGGGCGGATTCTGAAGTGTAGGCACGAAAGCCATCCGTCCCCCACCACAGCGCCGCCACGCCAGCCGTAACCACCAGCATCGCTGCCAGCAGACGGTAGCCGGCTTCATACCGGACTTGCACCGTAAACCAGGGACGCCCGCGGGCGATCCTGCCCCATGTATCCCAGGCGCGTGAAGAAGCGCAGCAGGAAGACGATGACAGCGGCGATGAGCAAGGCTGCGAAGAAGACGGCGAAGCGATCAGGAACCAGCCATTCCGGCAGGTGCACGGCATAACGCCGTGGCGCACTGATCTTGCCGCCGTACAGGAAACTGAGTGTGAAACCCAGCGTACCAATGACATAAGCCCAATAGGCCAGCACATCGATGGATGCATCGTGGGTGTCCTGCTGCGGCTTGCCCAGGTAGTACATGAAGCCGAACACCATGGACAGCATGCCCAGCAGCAGATAGGTATGGAAATGCCCCGGCACCCACAAGGTATTGTGCATCACATAATTGACGGTAATCGTGCCGTCGATGAAGGCCGGCATGGCACCGGCCGCCCAGCCCAGCAACGATATGAAGAGCAGACGCGTGCACATGTCCCAGCGTATACCGGAACGATACACAATCATCAGGGCGCCGTAGCCCGTCACCACCAGTATGGGGAAGGTGTTCAGATAACCGATCACATGCCCCATGACCAGAAACCATCTCGGGAACGCGAAATCCATCAGCAAATGATGCGGAAAAATGAACAGCACCATGACGGTGGATGCCGTCCAGGAAGCAAGAAAGACCTTGTTCGAGTTCCATGGGCGTTGCGTATAACGCGGCAGGATTTCATAGACGGCGATCACCGCCATGTAGATGACAGAGTTGATGAAGACGTGGCCAAAGAAATAGATGAGCGCTTTCGCAAGCAATGGATCGACCGCAAATCCGGGAAACAGCAGGTTGACCAGCATCATGATCAGGATGACAGCGCCGGCGACTATCCCCGCCAGATTGACAATTGTCGTCATCGTGCTTGCGACCACTGCGGGCGGGGGCGCATTGCCATCATCCGGACCGAACAACTGGGGCCAACCGAGTGCAGCACCCAGGCCGCCGTAACGCGCGATGACGGCACGCGCGATGTCGAGATGCAGCAGCAGGAAGCCCACGCCGATGATCAGGAGGCCACCCAGAAATGCTGCGGCGGCGCCTGTTCCCCATGTCCCCATGGAGGTGGAAGGCAGCGGATGGAGAAAAGTCCAGGCGCCATGGAAGTTGCCCACGAAGACACCGCCCAGAATCAGCAGCACTCCTGCGAGAAAGAGAACGAGATTGAGCCACATGATGCCTTTGCTCAGGGAGACATATTGACTCAGGAAATGCCACATGATGGCGGCGCCCGCCATGCCGACAATGCCCACCATGCCGATTCCGTGCACAGTCATCAGCTTGTAGAACGAAAGTGGTCCCATCTCGATAAACTGCGCATGCTCCATTCGCAGCAGCAGACCAAAGATCATCATCAGAAGGAGTACGAGTGCTGCGACAACAAGATAGGCAAGAACACCCGTTGAAGCGCCGCGATCAGGTACGGGGGTATAACTGTAACTGGCCATGTTTGACTCTCCGTCAGGGATTGACTTGTATTTCAGCCATCATGTTGTGATGGACGAGGCCGCAATACTCAAGACACAGCACGCGGTACACCCCGGCCTCCTCGAATGCATGGCGAATCGTATTCGTATAGCCCGGCATGGCCTGCGTCTGCGCAATCAGCCGCATGGACGGGTCGTAGATGCCGAAACCATGATTCACATCGGCACTGGTCACATGGATGTCCACGGGTTCGCCGCGCTTGACTTCATTCTTGTCGAGCTCCCAGTACCACATATGACCAATGGCCGAGATGGTGTGCGTCGCCGGCCCCTGCTGTGCAGCGCGCGGACCGTAGGGAAGATCGAACAGGTTGTAGATCATGACCGGAAAGAAGACCAGGACCAGCAACCAGAAGAACCGCGCGCGCCAGGTGTAGGCTCGCTTGACCAGTGGGCCGTAATCCGTCTTGCGTTGGCGTGAATGCATTGCCACATAAATAAACCCTGCCACAATCAGGGTCATCAGAACGAGTGAATAACTCCATGCTGCTTCTTGCATAGGACTTCTCGCAAAAGAAAAAGAAAAATGAATAAGATTGCCGCCTGAGCAGACGTGGCTGTGGGTAACAGGAACGCCGGCGGCCTTTGAATGTGTGTTTACAGTATGTTTTTAGCGCTATCCAAAGGCCTTGACCTGGGTCAATAATAGAAACTTGCAGGTCCGAACAGCGATGCCTTCCAGGGACTTCTGTATAATTGCCCGGCCTGGAAGTGACATTTCCAGGCTTTGCACCCATGGCGGAAATGGTAGACGCAAGGGACTTAAAATCCCTCGGGCTTAGCCCATGCCGGTTCGATTCCGGCTGGGTGCACCAATAAAATCAAAACTTTATGGCTCTACCCCACTATCGGGGACAGCCAGGCTCTACCCCGCCATCGGGGGACGGGCATTCATCAAACCCTGTTGATTACACCATCCCAGCCGCAGGTGGCCAAGACCCGCAGCCGGTAATTCTCAAAATTCCTGAAGCCATAGGCACGACGCGAGAGCATTTCCATCTTCG